>JACCEB010859045.1_pt1 | contig 76856 bp, 104 predicted proteins | sample 7454761 | NCBI WGS metagenome assembly JACCEB01 (sample SAMN15323454, study PRJNA562643) | freshwater metagenome | isolation source: river surface water | place: USA:Blue River Watershed | collected 2017-08-18 | reverse complement strand
GTAAGTAAGCTCAAATATAGCATAGTCAGTCCTTACATGATCAATAACCGTTTTAGTAATATCTGATGTATTATAGAATTTACCCTGCATTGGTCCATTAATTGCGATCATCTATACATCAGCCCCCATTCCATATCTCTAGTCCACAGTCCTTGCCAGAGATCAGACAGGCTCTCATGTCCAGTATCATCAAATAGGTAGGTTTTGTGCATCTCATTGTAGGTGTAGCCGTACCAGAGTCCGTTTTCTTCCCAGGATAGAGTATTTGTAGGCTCTTTTAATCTTTCCTCTATCATGTCGTAGAAATGTACCTCAGCAAAGATAGCCTCTCTAAGGTATCTATTACTAAATAATCTATTAATAAACCAGTCAACTAGTGTTATCATTATCGACCTACTTCTGAGCACTTAGGGCACATTATCTTTCCACACTCACATTCAGAGTAGGATGAGCTATATTCTTTTACTGACATAGGATAATGATACAAAATACCAATAGTTTTGTCAATCAGTTTTATGTATAAACAAGCTAAACATCATTCTGTTTCCGCTTATAATATCTGAAACTCCATGCCATTCATCTGAAGGGAATATTATAATAGATCCAACTTTTGGCTTAATTGACAGATTATGTTTAGGAAATTCTAGATGACCACCTTCATAATCTTCTGTAATATACCCACAAATTGTATATGAGGGATTGCTTCTACTTCCGTCCTCATTGGCCGAAAAGTCTGAATGAGGCTCCATGCCCCTCATTGGAGCATCCCACTTTCTTATATGATATGAGCCATTTGAAAACATGTATTCATTTTTATTGATAGATTGTTTTTTAAAATATTCATCTACAGCTTTGGTAACTACACTGTTTATCTCATCATAAAGGTATCCGTCTCCCTTATAAATCCATCTCAGCGTACCTATTCTTTCATTATTAGCCCGCCCCCAATGCTCCCATGGCCCAGCATTAACCTCTTCTACGACTCGATCCAAATCAGAAAATAAACCATCAAAAGACATGATCTTATCTGTAAGCATTGATATTTCAAATGACATTAAACTTCTCCTTAATTAATTGTTTTGCATGCTTTTCAAACAATAAAAATATTTTATTATTATATTCATCTTTAAGACCATCTACGGGATGCGGAGCCTTGGTATGTGTCATGGAAGGAGTTAATTCTTCACTCCCTATTGCTTGCCGTATATCATCTTGTGTAATAAAATGTGTGATACCAGCTTCTTCTGCATACTTGTGTAAAGACTCTAAAAATAATTTATTTTGATTTAATCTTTCTTCGTATGTGTATGATGGGCTTATGCCTTCATACTTGAGAAGCATTTCTGTAAACTGAGGTAAAGGTTCAATAATAACAATTAAAGCATTTTTAAAATAAGACTTAAGCTGATCAACGTACCTCTTGGCAACCTCATCTGCATTATTGTACTTAGATAAGAATGTTCTAATATCAACATAGCCAAACCAAGAAAAGATGATGTCTTCATCCTTAATTTGGTTAAATAATGTCACGCCATCTCCATCAAACTTTTGTTGTTCTTTGCCAGACGACACTTCATTTAAAGCAAGCATTTCTGAAAAATCTATATCCCATATTTTCTTTGCAGCCTTTCCCCACATAATGAACTCTACGTCGCTTTGTTTTGGATCATAATGTTCTTGTACTCTTGAAAGGTGGCAGTCGCCAATTGCATAAATTTTTGTCATATTTAAATTATACCATTTCTCTTAAATTATATTTTTTTACAAAATCATGAACAAGCTGGCCCTGATCATCTTGATTATTTGTTCTAAGCATTATGTCTGTAACACCAATAGATTCTAGGTGCTCTATTTCTTTTAGTATTTCATTTTCAGAACCGTATATGGTCCAAGATTTTTTATTTTGCCCTTGAACATAAATGTTTACAAAATCTTCCGCCTCTTTAAATGTTTTTCTAATTACTATTTGAGCAGAAACCATTCTGTTTTTATTTTTTGAGAATCTTTCTGTATGTTCTTTATAGGTATCTATCATACAAAGATTATAGTCTGCAAACTTTTCAGCCGACTCCAATGTCCTGTCTGAAAAGCCAGACATAACGATTTCTGGAAAACAATTTATCTTATTAATTTCTTTTAATTTTTTAATCCACTGGTATGTGTACTCAACTCTTTTTTCAGTAGTATCAATCAAGTCATTAATAAATATATGATCTTCAACACTTGATTCTTCTTTATGCAGATCTCCAGCTACTATGTTAAACATAATCCTGTTGGGAGCTATCTCATTAAAAGAGTTACACATCATTGAAAAATATTCTGGGCTTATTGCATACGCTCTCATGGCTATCATGTATTTTATTTTATGGTCTTTATTTAAAGCATGCATGCAATGAAGCCAAGCATCTGATTTTGTTGAGTGATAAACTATTAATAATGAGTAGTACCCAGCCTCATCTAATTTATTTGATAATTTGACCAGATTATAGTTATCATCTGTCATGAAATGGAATCTCATTTATTTTTTAACCACCCTAGCTGCTCAATGCTACATTTAGGTGTTTAAAGCAAACGGAAACAAATTCTCCTATTTCATTTTCAAATGTTAAATATCTTCCTTCTTGATCACACCGAAAACATTTATCATAATCATTGTTTATCATTTTTTATATGCCTCATCAATTTCCCTTTAGAACCATCAATATGCAGAGCCATTTCCATATTAGCAAGACCATCGTAATCTTTTTTCATTTCTGGGTCTCTAGAAAATTTTACATAATTTATATCGAAACAACCAATTGTCTCTTTTAGTATTTTTATTATATCATATTTATCAATATTTAAAAATGAATGCAGGTATAGATCTAGGGATGATAGTTTTTTTTCAGTAATTAGAAAATTAATACTCCCAGACATGCTGCTAGAAACTAGGCTGGTGTATATCGTGTTACTGCTGATTTCTACAATAACCTTATTATTTTTTAATGAGTTTGATAAAGATATTTCGTCATAAATTTTTTTTATATTAAGCTCATTTATGTCTTTTGTTTCAACAAAACAATTTAAAAAAAATGAATTACTCATTTTTACCCTTTATTTTTTCCCAGCGAGATATTCTGCCGACAGCAACCTTGCTTCTCAAAATTTCACTAAATGGATTATCTAGTAAGCTTGAACCCATGTACTCTTCTCCAGTTTCGAGATCTATTAACTTCCATTTGCCTGGAGCTTTCGTGTGTATTATTAGCTCAATTGGAAAGTCAAAAGATTCAACCTCGCCACCACTAAGCAGTTTTCTTTTATTCATCAAATCACTCCAGAATCTATGACCTCATCTACAGCATCATCCATGCTATATGGATGTTCTATTGAACAGTTTCCACATTCTTTACACACAGGTAACACCATTGTCTATAGCAATAGACTGACCAATCATTTTTTTCAATTTAGTAGAAATTATAAAAATATCTTCAGCTATGTCTTGCACCTCTAATGATTTTTCTAACACATCTTTATTAAAAATAGTTTCAATTATTGATTTATTTAATATATTTTTAATCTTATCTGTTTTAACTAATCCAGGGTGCACTATGTTTACTCTACATTTTTTATTTTTAATAAAATTTTGCATCCATAATTCCAGGGCTAGCTTTGAAGAGGCATATACAGCTGTGTCTGTTAATTGCTTATCAACAATGTCATCATGGTAGGCATCGTTTGCTAATAGCGTATCTACAAGGCTACGGTCGATCTGATATATTTTTGATACTATGGAGCCAACCAACACAGCATCTACATAATTAAATTCTTTATAAAAAGTTTCAATAAAATTTTTAGCACCAAAATAATTAATTGAAACTATATTTTTTGAATTTGAAAAAACACCAGCGCAGAGCACGAGCCCGTCGACAAAAATATTTTTATTTTTTAAAAACTCAACAAGGTCTAATATTTCTTTTTGAGAAGAAACATCACAAACATAATCAGCATTTGGTTTGATATCTATCCCTAGATAATCAATATTATTTTCCTTAAAGATTTTACACAGCTCACTACCTATTCCAGAGCTGGATCCAGTAATTATATACAATATAAAATCTTTCTATTACAAAAAGTTTAATTAAACCTTTTTTCTGCCGACCTTTTTTGGTTGAGCAATTGTTTCTCTACGAATTCCATGCTTATTTGTATCTATTTTTACTGAGCCACGCTTATCTATACCAGATTTAAACTTACCCTGCTTTGGATATTTTCTAGTAGCTTCTGCAGAAGTCACAGCCCCAGAAGGCTCTGCATTTGGGGCTGTGACTGTTTCTGATCCGTTTTCAGACATTATTCGTTAATGAATCTTTCTCTTTCTTGACGGTTTGCAGTCATATTTAATGTTAATCCTGCATCACCATCTCTAGAGACATCAAGCATGCCTCCAGGAATTTGCGAAATTCCTGTTTCGCTGCCAACCATTTGGCAACCACATTCAACGCACATTATTACTTACCGCCGTTATTTAGTCCAGCACCATCTTGTGATGACTTATCTGTTGCTGGGAATGCTGCCTTTGGATCTTGAGCATACTGCTCATTGTTATTCCATGGTGTCACACCTGCTGGCTTTGTCTCACCAAAACCTGTTAAATTCTTTCCATCTGACATTTTTATCTCCTATAGGGTTTATTTGGCGGGTCTAGAAATCCCTCCATGATATACATTATATCATTTTTTATATTTTTTATTATAGCAGTCTACGCATACCTGAATTATCTTGGTTTCGGTACTTGTCATGCGCTCAGCTTCATTACTGCAATCATCTATTTCGCAAATATCTAATAAATCCATTACTTTATATTATTTCCAAATCGTACCCAGGCGCGTTCATGGAAGTAATATGCTGTTGACTCCCAGGCTAGGTAAGCAATAGCTCCTAGAGATGCATATTCCCACTCACCAGTATAAATGTATATTAAACCAGCAACGAATCCAAGGTGGACAAATTGCCATGTGATAGCCTTTATAATACTTCTTTTTTTAGATTCCATTTATTTCTTGTTGGGCGCTTTCTTTGCTACGGGCTTCTTCTTTGCAGGAGCCTTCTTAGCAACCTTTTTGGTAGTATTTTTTTTAGATGGAGCTTTCTTTACTGCCTTCTTAACAGTTTTTTCAGTTTTAACTTCTTCAAGAATTATATCTAAATCAACATAAGCTGTAGGAGAAAGCCATCTATGCAATCTTTTACTAATATTTTTTAACATGTCATTTCCTTTTCTTTCAATTTTTTAATTACAAAACCAAGAACGTCTCTCGGTCTCCACTCTGGCGGAAATTCTAAATCTTCTATATCTTTAATAATTTCATTTATATATTGTTTTTTTAAAAAAACATATAAATTGTCTATATCCATATTCATATTCTATCATTTATATCATAAAGGGGCAAGGTTGCCCCTGCCCCTTTATTTATTAAATTACTTAACTAGAGTAACCTTAGCTTTTGGATTTTTTGCATTCCACTTCTTGGCAAGTGCATTAAATGCCTTCTTAAGATCAGCCAATGATTTTGCATTATCAGCCTTAAGCTTTGCAATTTCTGCATCCTTAGCAGCAGTTAGTGTTGAAATTGCTGAATCTGATGCAAGCTTTGCAGTCACAGCCTCAGCCTTAAGCTTTGCAATTTCTGCATCTGCTGCAACCTTAGCTGTAACAGCATCTGTAGCAGCCTTTGCTACCGCAGCAGCAAGAGCGTTTTCAGCAGCAAGCTTAGCAGCATTAGCAGCAGCAAGCTCTGCAGCCATATCACGAACTGTGATCTCTGCAAATGGTGCCAAAGTTGGCGCAGCAAGTCCTGTAACTGCACCTGAAACTGCATCTGTCGATGTGGTTGGAGCAAACATTACTAGGGCACGTGTGCCAACAGTTGGAAGTGTTGCCTTAAATGTAGCAACTCCAAAATCTGCAAGTGTTGAGCCAGTTGTTGCTGTTGCTGAATCAAGTGTTGCAGTAGCAGCAAATACCGTTGCAGTAAGAGACTTACCAGAAACCTTGTTTCCAAATACATCTGTTGCTGTTACTAAAATATCCTGCTTTGTTCCAGCGGCTCCAGATGCTGGTGCTGATACAACAAGGTTATTAATCTTTCCTGCTGTTCCCTGTACATAGTATGTAAGAGTTGTTCCACCATTATTAATTACCACTGAACCAATTGCTGTCGTTTTAGTATATACATAAAACGTTGCAGTTGTTCCTGTTCCAGTTGCAATTGTAAGTGATGATGATCCTGACGCAGCAGTTACTGGCGCTGCAGATGTGTGTAGCGCAGAAACAATTGTTGCATTTGTTGCTGTAACAGAGACTGATGTTCCTGTATCAACTGTTGCTACAAAACGTAGAGCGTCTGATGCATCTACTGTATTATCTGCTGGAACTGGTAATGACGCTGGTGTAGCAATTGCAGAAGCAGTTGTATTTGCTGTTCCTGCTAAATCTACAGCTACGGTCATCACAGCAGCACTTGCAGGTGTTGCTACGATTGTTGCGGTAGTCATGGCTGCAACCATAACTAGGGCGATTTTCTTAAATGACTTCATTTAATTTATTTCTCCTTAATTTATCCACTCCCAGTATTAGGAGCAGAATTTTAGTCTAATTCCCACAATCTGATGTGGAAGGAACATGGATCTCCTCCATCTTCCCATTCTTTCATTTCTATATCATTGATTGGTGGCCCATCATGTGTATTACAAAATACATCAGAAGCCCAACCCTTTTCATAACCATGCTTTAGCCAGCTATTGAAATCTAATTCATCCATTCAGAAAGCTCCTGTATCATCAAATGTTTCGGCTTTGCGCCTATAATTCTTTTTACTGGAACTCCATCTTGAAACAATATAGTTGTTGGTATAGAAGATACTTCGTATTCTGCTGGCTTAATTTGATTATCATCAATGTTAATTTTACCAAGCCATACACCCGTCTCTTTTGAAACTTCTTCAATTATTGGGCTAAAAATTTTGCAAGGCCTGCACCATTCCGCCCAAAAATCTATCATTACTAGCTTATGTGACTTAATAGTGTTATCAAAATTTTCGTCGTTTACTATCATAGATTTTCCACATGTGTGGGCCAGTAGTAGTTGCAGGACACGCAACAAGTATACCCTAATTCTTTGTAGTCAGCAAACTCTGCATAGAAATAATACAAATCTTGATCTTTTTCATATAATCTGCCTTTATGTGAATAATGCAAGCTTTCATTGCCAAGCCACCATGGCGATTCAGACTCAAGTGCAATAAAATTATCTTGGTATATTGCATCAAAGGTTTCCATTGTGCTATTTTTGTAGCCTCTCAGAATAATTTCTCTTACAATTGCCTCATTGTATAAAAATAGCCAATCTTCATGGCCACGCCACATTTTGACTGCTGGATGGTTTACCCAGGCTCCAGTTTTATCATAATATCCAGAAAGGGACTTTAGCACTTGTAGATTTTCTACGCTTTGCTTAATTAATCGCTTACGATCTAAATGTTTTGCTGTTTTAGCAAAATCTTTGTGTGGAAGAAATGTTTGCATACCCGTATCCTACTAAATAATTGGGGGAGAGTCAATACTCTCCCCCATAATTTTACTTATCTTTTAGCTCTTCTGCAGCATCATTAAATCGCTTCATGAAATTCTGAATAATCAATACAGTGACCTCATAAGCATTTTTACTTAAAGCTGATAGAGCTTCTTCTGTCTTCTGATCTTCTGGTAAAGCAAGCGCCCACTTATTGTAGACATCTTCTGCAACTTCACCTATGATCTCTTCAAGAACTGTCAAATCTTTAGCCATTTTTAGCCTTATCATAATCAATTAGTAGTCCAGATACTCCTCGTGAGTTCTTTATTGACAAAGATGTATTTTTAATAAGATTATGAATTTCTGATATAGAAACGTAAGACTTAGAACTTTTTACGCCTAGCCATTTTGCAGCAAATGAAACATTGGCTACTGACGACCCCGCAGCATAGGCTTGAATGTTTCCAGGTCTGATCACTTGCTGATTTCCATAATCAAAAAAGTCAGTTCTCATAGGATCATGATTATTATATGTTGCTGGTGCATTATAGTTTTCTGATCCAGCAATAGCAAAGACATTTGGAGACATATGGCATGCAGGCCAGTCAATTCTAGAATAGTCTCTGTCGTTACCTACAGCAAACATTACTGGCACATTAGCAGAGTTTAACTTGTTCAAAGCTGAATCAAGATCTGTATTTTTAGGGCAATAGTCTCCAGTTTTTACTAAGTTATGATGTCCTTGTGACATTGCAATTGCCTGTACGTTGTATCTATCCTTATTTACATTAATCCATTCCAAAACTCTAGGTACGAGTGTAGCTTTAGTCATTTGCCTACGCCCATCAGTAGTGTGACCAATAATCCTGACAAATAAAATATTCATATTTGGATTATTTTTTACCGCTACAGATGCCATCTGTGTTCCATGACTAAAGTTATTGTTTGAAAGTATATTCATTGGAAGAACAGAAGCACCTTCCCCTTCCATAAATGCCTGACCATTAGGGCATGAGTTCCAGTCTAGGATACATACCTCGCCAACCAACTTTTCTTTAATTGACGGGATAGAAGTATCAAGAGCTGTATCTATGATAGCTAGAGTAGGTGTATTAGCGGTAGAGTTTTTTAATGCTGCGTTAGCTGGAAGCGATACCGCCGAAATCGCAATCACAACAATAGCAGTTAGTGTTTTTTTCATGTAAGAATAATACAATAATCAGCCAACTCTGTCAATACTAATTGTCTGAATCAAAACGTGGTTTTCTTACATACCACTTACCAGACTCCATGCTGGCAGCCTCGTTTGCGGCAACAAGGCTATTCAGGATATCGTATACTAAATCTAATTCTATTCTTAGCTTATAAATTTCAATCTCTAAATTTAAAATTCTTTCAGATTTTCTCATTATTCTTGTTCCATATCTAAAGGGGTTGGTGCTGTTGCTATTGTTCCACAGCTTGCACATTCCATATCTATAAAGTAACTTGCTATTTCATAATTATGAAAAATTACTTTTAAGTTAAAGACCTGACATCCACAAGGACAGACATGTGTAGGAACTCCACGTATATCCATAGCCTTACTGTAGTTTGGCTTTAGATTATTGATATCCTTTGGATCCATCATAGTTTAATTATACGTCATACTTCTATTATTGTAAAGGGTCCACGTACGCTCATTATAAATTTTGCTGAAGCCTCAAGAGCCATTCTTACCCTTTTACGAGGTGTTTTTACCTGAGTTGTTGAAAATAAAGATCCAAGAGCTACCTGCTGACCACTTCCCTCTGCCATGTAAGAAACATCAGCTTCGCCTATATGATAGTCTAAGTCCATAGTGAATATTCTTCCTGTTCCAGCTACTGCAACCAAGAATATTCCACCCTCGTCGCCATCTTCAGTATTAGATCCAAAATTACCGTAACCGTGTTCTTTAAATACTTCTTTTACAGAGTCAACAAATTTAGTTCTCATAAACTTATCTAAATTTTTATTGCCAACTGTCGGTACATATTTTGGAGGAGTCCAGTTATACTGAAGTATCTGACCCATTCTAAAAGAATCGGTGAAGCCTATTCCAAACTGACCAACCTTAAAAACTTTTGGATCAGTTCTTTGTACAATCAACCCAGTCTTATCATCTGAAGCAGCCGAGTCACCGCCGAGATACACTTTATTTTCATGAATAAGAGCAACTATGCATGTCATGGTTCTATTGTACTATTTTTATTTATTGAATGCTAGGAGGCTCTTCTATGTGTATATTAATATGATCTAATTGGACTAATGTTTGCTCAAGTTCAGATTTAACTTCAATTAATTGCTGAATTGCATGATAATATTTATCCTTCCATTCAGTCAACTGTTTTTCTAACTCATATAATTGAATTTTTCAATCTTTTATCTCCATTTTTAGATGATCTTGCTCCCGCTCTTGGCGTCTAACTTTTTCTTTTTTTGAGTCCTTAATTCCAGCAATTACGGCAGTTCCCATTCCGCTTAAAATTGCTGCAAATAGTGATAAAACAAGGGTAGCGATATCTATTTTCATTATAGATATATTATACCTGATAAATATATTTAATTAAATTAATAATTCTGAAGCTGAAATTTCATTTCCCAAATATCGTTTCTTTGCTATAAAATCTTTTACTGACTCAGAACCGTTTTGTCTTCCAGCAATAATTACTACCCACCTAGGCTCAAATTTTTCTGATTTGCAAGACTCACACATAAATAAGTTTATCCCAAGCAATGAAGATTTGATCAGTGTAAGGTTTGCTTTGCTTTTGTTACATGAATAGCACAATATTTTTTCCATTAGTTTGACTCCTCATCAATAATAACGAAATCTTCATTTTCAATCATTTCTTTGTAAACAACTCCATTTTTTGTATAAGAAACTTCTGAAACAAAAGCTCCTAATGATTCTATATATCCATACTCTTCTTCAGAAGGTATGTAGACATTAATTTTTTCCGATGGACTTATCACTTGGGACCCCTTCTAATTCGCATCTTACTCCGTAAGACTCGATCATCTTTTTAACCTTTGTCACATAGTCGATAACTTCTTCTTTTTTAGTTCCACTAAATTGAATAAAGTTATCTTCATATAATCTTAAAGCCAAAAATTCTGGGTACATAGCTACGTCCATCATTAGCATATGTGGTCTTTTTATTTCTCTTAATTTTCTTCTCATTTCATCATTATAAAAAACTGGTTTATTTGGTTCACCCGTCCACATATTGATTCCATGCTTAAAATGTTTATTGTCGTAAATATTAGATTTGGGCATGTTTACGCTTTAATTCCTTCCAAATCTCTTTACTCTTATGTGTATTTCTTTGCTTATCATGCTGGCCAAAGTTTAAATAGACTCCGCCCCAAACACCATATTCATTGTTTTCAATTCCGTTTTTATAACATATTGCAATAACTGGACAAGATAAACAAGCTTGATCAATATTTTTTGCAATATTATGATCAGACTCGTATGTGTCATAAAACAGATTTGTTTCCATGCCAGAACATATTGCGATGTCCCACCAGGCGAACTTATCCTCGTCTGTTCCTAATTCATTTAAAATATTTGACATACTTTAGCGGTAATATCCAAGTTCCGTTTTGGTTTATATGAATAGTGTTAGCTATTCCCCAAGAATTATTTCTAAATACACCTTTTGTATCTGAATATCCGCCTTGATTTTTTTCCCATATAATAAAGTTATAGTTATCCCAATAGGTATCTACATTTTTACTAGATATCTTTTTTCTGAGTATCTCTACTCCATTTTCATATAAATGTAACATAAGTCCATTTTTTTTTGGTTGAACCTACTGTAATAGTATACAGAGGTATGCTATCTATGTCAATAGTTTATTTTAAAAAAGTTCCACTCCAGATAGACTTTTTAACAGGCTCTTCTTCCTTCACATCTGTAGACTTTTTAATTGGTACACAGTTAGGAACTTTTCTGCCATTTTTTTCTTTCATGCCTTGCTGCTCATAACCACTCCAGCAAGCCTTCTCCATGTTATCCCACTTGTCTTCTTCTTCGTTATCTGACTCATAAGACTTTGAGAGATCTTCATCTGATAGATCATCAGACTTCTTCATCTTCTTATGTCCTGAACACATCTTTTCTGTGCATCCGCCATTTGCCTTGCACTCCTTGCAACCTTCACAGTCACAGTCTTGAGTGTCTTCCATATCATCTTCTTCTTCGATCTCAACTTCAATCGCCTTTGTAATTGGATTAACTACATCATCAAGGATATCTTTAATCTCTTCTGCTATCTCATTTAACTCTAATGACTTTTTCATATTTTTCTCTCTTTCAACAATTTTTCTTGACCATGAATACCCTGCATCTCCGCCCCAAGCAAGCCACATAATCTTTCCGTTCGAAGGGTTTTCTGAATTATCCCAGTCTTTTCCCTTCTTATCTACTTCATGACGAGAAAAATAAGAATACATACGCTTAACTGTTGATAAGCTTAGAGTCTCTCCTCTTGCCAATTGTCCAGCTCTTGTCCATCCAACTGCAGTTCCAGCTCCTTTTGCTTTGCCCTGTTCCTTTAACTTGATAGCACGTCTTGCAGCAGACTGCATTCCTGATGTTGGCTTGTATCCTTCTTTAGACATTTTTCTCCTTAAGATTTATTTGCCACAAGTTGGGCAGACTTTTCCATCTGACGAAGCTGATGGCTTGGTTGTTGCAGACTTAAATTTTGGACGACCAAACCCTACAATAGAAACCATTACTCCTGCTTTATTTTTCTTATATGCACGAAGTTGCTTACAAGCTTCTCCGCCATTTCTTTGACTTCCCTTTTTATTTGAAGAAGTATTTCCTTCAATACACCAAACTGTTCCGTCTTCGTTATCTTCAATAACAATTCCTACGTGAGAAATTCTATCGACACCATCTGATGGGAAATCAAAATAGGCAATATCTCCTGGCTCTGGATCTGCAATGTCTCCATCAATCCATGCGCCAGCCTTGTTAAATGCTGATGCTCCACCTGGAGTATAAACAGTGTTTGGAATTTTTACACCAGCTTCATTTGCACACCAATTAACAAAACTTCCGCACCATGGCTGAAAGTTAGCCTTTGTGTAAGCACCATACTTTGTTTCATTGTCTTTTGGACCTTCAATATATCCAACTTGAGACTTTGCAACCTGAATTAAACGTGCAACGCTTCCCTTTGGAGCTTTAGCGGTCTCTGCTGGTACGGGAAAATTATCTACTGCCATAATTAGTCTTCCTTATCCCAATCTGTATCAACTGGCTGCTCTGCTGGCATTGCACCATCTGGCTTAGCAGCTAAACGAGCTCTTACAGCATCAAGTTCAACATCAACTTTTTTTTCTGCAATCTCTAACTCTGATTCTAACTTTTTGTCAGCTTGAGTATTTCTTGCATCCATCTCTTTATTATCAAGTTGTGCCTTCATAATATCTTTAGCACCACTCTGACCTATTAGCAATCCAGCTAGTGTGCCTGTGATAAATGTTGCAACTGATCCAAGAACATTGAAAAACATTTTATCGTTTTCGGATTGACCATTTAATGGTTGCTGTACAAATAATAATCCATACAGAATTCCTACTGCTGTAAAAAATAAAATACTTCCTAACGTAATACCTAGGATAAATTTTAGTAACGCATCCAGCTCTGCAGGATTTCTACGTACTTTAGCCATTCTGAACTACCTCATAGTCTTTAACTAAATCTTTTGTGCATGTGCCAGAAGATTCACATATTGGAGGATTACACTCTGCCTTTTTCCAATTAGCTGGATCCTGGCATGGATAACGATACCTATCCTGCGGTACTCCGCAACTAGACAATAGTACCATTAATAGCCCAGACAGGGCAATAGCAATAAGTTTCCTCATGACTATATTATAGCATTTACTCGTCTTTACGAAGAGGGATTGTTATTAGCCAAATAATTGTTGCAGCTATGGTGGCAATTCCTACTACATCTTGAGCTGTGCCAGTCAGAGTTAGCCAAGCAATAAAAAAACCCAAAAGAGTCCAAACCTGAGCTATGCTCTCCTTTATTGCCTCTAGTACCCACTTAAACAAACCTTTAATTATTTTCATTATATCCTCCTAGTCATGGCTGCTGCCACAATATTTCCTGCAATAATAACAGGAACAATTACTTCCTGTGCTTTTTCTCTTTGGTCGTCTGTCATATCTTTGCCCCATTCTGAAGGATTAAAAATTTCTTCAAAATTAATGCTGGTTAGAGCTCCTATAGGATCTGACAAAAATGCCTCTGTTTGAACCTCTGTCGTTGCATCTGCTAAAGTATATGGCATTGTTGCTCCGCCTGATGCTACTTCTCTGTCTTTAAACTCTACAAAAGCTATAGCTAATTCTGGATTATTTTTCATTGCCTCAGCAATTACTGCAACTTCGCTTGCCTTAATTCCTAAATCTGATGCAACTTTAGCTTTTGCCTCATTTGTTAAAGCACTCAATGTCTGACTAACTGCAGCAATTTGCTCAGGACTTAATGTAACTAATTTATTATCTTTACTGGTTAAATTAGCTATAACTCCAGATAGATCTTCTGTTGTTCCAGTCCCTTTTTCTGGAATAAATTCTTTTAATTCTTCATTAATTATGATATTATCTTCTGGTGATTCTTCAGAAGCTACGTCAGTAGTTGGCTCTGGTTCAGGAGTTGGATCTATATCTATATCCGATGGCTGAGGTGAAGGCTCTGGTGAAGGCTCAGGAGATTGCTCTGGCTCAGGACTTGGTTCTGGTGTCGCCTCATCTGTGATTTCAGAATCTGGAGTTGGAGTAGAATCTTCTGATTGAGTTTGCTCAGGCGATGGCTCAGGAGAAGGTTCTGGGCTAGGTTCTGGATCTGGACTTGCTACGGGTGTTGGCTGATTTGCTGCAGCAGCGGCAGCAGCTTGAGCCAAAGCACTAGCAATTTCCCTAGCTTTTTGTTCTTCATAATATTCCCATGCGTTATCTATTGCATCATTTAAATCAATAATGGATTGATCGTAAGCAGAAATTGAATTTGTTTTTTCAGTCAAAGCATTTGTTAAGTTTTGTTGTGCTAATGTTAGGTTTTGTGTGGCACTTGTTAAGTTTAAGTTATATGTTGTTAGTTTTTGATTTTCAGTATTATAATAAGAAACCTTATTATTATAAATTGACTGTAATGTTTGCCGTGTTGCTACAGCTTCATTATACGCATCTATTTGTGCTTGCGTTGCACCATATCCATATGAGAATGTATTTAAATTACAACTAAATCCTACTCCCCAGCCTCCAGTATAGTCGCATCCTGCTCCTGTCCAGCCTCCAGGTATTGCCCATCCAAGATGGTAGTACCCTGGGCCTCCTCCGTTATACCACCAAATTTCTACATCTAAAGTTTTATCTTCGCTGACATCATAAACTGGAGAGTAGGAGCTCCAAGTAGATCCTTGTTCCTGCCAGTTATTAACAGCAAGCTGCCCATCAACATACATTCTAAATCCATCGTCTGTATATCCAGCAAAGTAAGTCGTAGTCCAATGAGATGGAACTGTAATTTTCCCAGTAAATTTAACTATAAAGTCTTCATACCTTCCGCATACTGGAGGCTGCATTGAATTTGAATTCCACACTCCAGTACATATCACTGAATCTGGTATTGCTATCCCATTAAAGCCTCTAGCCAAACTATAAACTGTGTATTGTAAGCCAGAATTACCTGCATTTTGAACTGCAGCTTGTGTTGTCTGAACATTTAAATTAGCTATATCTAAGGCATCTTGAGCATTATTTTTATCTTCCAGGGCTAGGGAAACTGTTACAGTCTGTCCGTCTACTGCTGATTGAGCTAAATTTTTTTCTTCTAATGATGCTGATTCTATAGACACAGCTGAATTGTATACATCATATGCATCATTTCTATACTGATTTGCGGCTAGCGCATTATTATATTTATCTTCTGCTATATCTATTAATAAAATAAACTCATCTTTATAGTTAAGGCTTGAAACGCTTTGGTTTAATTTTTGTATCTCTTGAGCGGCTAAACTTAATGGATCATCACTATAAGCAGGTGTGAGGAATAACCAACCAAACCCTAAAATGGCTGTTAATGATAATCTCCATAACTTAGTCCTAGTCAACTATAACTCCTTGTTATAACATTTATAACAAGTTAATTATATCATTGAAAAAGTTAGTTACCCTCCAGTGGAGTAAAATCCTCCGCCTTTAAATTGTATACCAAATGTTCTGTAAACTTTATTCATTGCTTCACCGCACTTTTCACAAAGCTCAGGAGTATCCGCATCCTTAAAAGACTTAGGTATATCTTTATTAATTTTACAATTGACACAATTGTATTCGTATGTTGGCATATCGTTTCCTTAATCTTAGTGAGCAGTTTAAAGACTTGCTCAGGTCTGCATGTCCACATTAACATAAGTGGTAGCGTCCAACATTATCATGCTTTCGTTTAGGGCGGTCCCTAAAGCCACTAGTGCTTGGAGTGGTTACCTTCTTGCGATCTATTTAATTGTGATTGACTTTGGCTTTTTCTCTTCTGGAATTTCTCTCTTTACTACAACATAAAGCATTCCATCATTTAGATCAGCCGAATCAACATACATATACTCACTTAATGCAAAAGTACGTGTAAATTTTCTTCCAGCAATGCCCTTATGAAGATACGTTTCAGCATCTTCTGGCTTTTCACCCTTAATTTCTAGCGTCCCATCATTCTCTACTACTGATAAAGACTCACGATTATAGCCAGCAACAGCGAGCTCTACGATAAATGTGTCTTCGTCTACTTTTCTTACATTGTATGGCGGGAAGCCGTTTGAGCTTGAATGAGCTGCAGATATTCTATTTGTTAATCTGTCAAACCCTATAAAAAATGGATCATTAAAAATGTCCATACCGAATTGTGTTACCATTTTATTCCTCCTTTAAGCGAATAAATTAAATTAAGGCCCCTAATGGCGACCTAAAGTAATTATAACATAAAACCTTATTTTTTAGTAGAGTAAAATTCTTTAAAGTCTATATTACACGCCTCTTCAAATTCTTTAAGGCTGGTCAAAGATTTAGCACCCCAGTAGCCTATGTAATTACCTAGAAGTATGTCTTTCATTATTTGTTGACCATCCCTGTATCTTTTTATATAAAAACTATACAGTCTTTGGTCGTTATTTTGTAAATTTCTCCAGTCTTCAGAGGGATCTTTCCCATACGCAACAATTCCTGTTTTTTTATTATAATGAAAACATATAGTTGGTTTGATTGAAAACATCCTGTACCCTCTAGTCCAAGCACGTAAAGCATAGATAGGCTCATCCCCACCCCATGGCAGCCTTGGGTCATGAAGTATTTCAGAGTAAAGTTCTGGTCTACTAAATGTAAATTGTGCAGATATTAAGTTATGCTCTATAAAATCAGAATCTTCAGTGTGCTGTCCTTCTATAGTTGGATAGCCATCCTGAATTAAAGCCTTTCTGTAATCTCTAAAAATTAATTTTGATGCGTTGTTACTATCTGTATATAAATTATGAATGTCGTTTACTATTTTATTATCAATAACTATATTATTGTATTCATCATATTCCCAATACGGACACCTGGAACTTATTATTACCCTGTCATATTTTTTTTCTAGCATCGTGTGATACTTTACTAAATTTAAATCCCAATTTTTTGTAAATAACATATGTGAATCTAATTGCAAAACATAATCTGAATCCTGAAAAATTATAGAAGAGGTTATGAGTCTTGCTAGCCCTATCCCCTGTGTACCACTAAATTCCATTGGCATATATATAACATTGTTGAATTCATCAAAATTAGCTTTTTTAAACCCATTCATGCATAAATCAAAAATACCAAAATGTATATCTGCTGGGTTGTGTGCGTTGCTTATTGCGCTAATGACTGTTTGTTTTAAATTTTTTTCATTAGCGCTTGTTATAGCTACAAATATTTTATTTGAAATTTTTTATCTTTCTATTCTTTAGGAAGCTTATAGGAATAATGTCTCATAAGCTTAGGCATATACTTTGCTAAACCTTCTGCCTGCTGGTCAAAAAATTGATGAAAATCTGGATCAAGGGTTACAGTTGGAGCTATTCTGTCTACGTATGCTTGAGTAAAACTGCAGAACCATTTTTCATAATGATCTCTGATGTCGTCAAAAGCTTTTTCTGCTCTTTTATCTGAAATTGGAACATTGTCTTTAATGAGCTCACCTAAGCTTTGATTAAGCAAATGGGCTTCCTCAATCATCTTATCCCAATCTTCTCTAGAATGAGATTTAATTCTCTCACTTATTTCCTGAACTAATTTCGCTTCTGGAAAATTTTTTTTCCAATTATTCCATAGATTTCCACAACTTATCATAGGAACCATTATATCATCAGTGCCCTTAGTTGGATTCGAACCAACGCTGTATGGATTTTAAGTCCACTGCCTCTACCGCTGGGCTATAAGGGCTTGGCGGAAGATATAGGATTCGAACCTATGGTGAAATTTAACTCCCACGATCAGTTAGCAACCGATTGCTTTAGACCACTCAGCCAATCTTCCTTGAGAACTCGGTTTATAGAGTGCCACACCGTAAGGCTCGTACTTGTGCGTTCTCAACACAATGCAGTCGTCTAGCTAGGCCCGAACTGCACACACGTACTTCTGCAACCGACGGCAGGTGTAGAGGTGTGGTCTGCTGCAGAGTCTCTAGGAGTCGAACCTAGGCTTACCGCTTTGGAGACGGTAGTGCTTCCGTAACACTTAGACCCTAAGTGATTAGTAAGTCTACGAGCAAACTAACTTACTAATCTAATATATGAGGCTTTACATAAGCTCGTTGGCCTCCAGTTGTCCCCGTCGGGAGTCAGTCTTTATACCTGCAACGCAACCTTAATATCGTGCATCAAGTAGGACTCGAACCTACAACCATCAGTTCCTAAGACTGACGCCTCTACCAGTTGGGCTATTGACGCTGGCGGACCTAGTACTAACTTTTCACAGCTTTGGACACTGCTTCCAGAGTTTCCCACTCTTTCGAGTCGTCCCACGTAACCGCTGTAGGTTGGTCTTGTGGACTCTACAGTTAAGGGCCTTAGTTGCGGAGGAGGGATTTGAACCCACGACCTAAAGCTTATGAGGCTTCCGAGCTAACCGAACTGCTCTACTCCGCAATGTGCCAACCACGACTTTGATTCTTAATCTAAACCATCTGTTGGCTGTTATACCTAGTTCTCGCTTCATCATCTGATCCATGAGCCTGAACGCTTTCATCAAACGGCTGGAACACGGTAAGATTCGGTATAACTATCTTTGCATAGATTGTTCAGATCTATACTCCGAGTACCCCCAGTAGGCATCGATCCTACGACCCACAGATTAAAAGTCTGTTGCTCTACCAACTGAGCTATAGGGGCAAATATGTTTTGCTGGGGATGCTGGATTCGAACCAGCGACCTAGAAGTTAACAGCTTCCCGCTCTGCCTGCTGAGCTAATCCCCAATTGCGCCTTTGGCTGGAATCGAACCAGCGACCAATAGCTTAGAAGGCTACTGCTCTGTCCGCTGAGCTACAAAGGCTTAGTAACCTAATAATACTATTAGTCACTGATTTTGTCTATACGTTTAGACTACATATCTCGATATCTTACGCCAGTAACACCAGCGTCTATTTCTTTTTGTAGTTTTTCAGATGGCTTCCATTCAAAATTAATTGGGGTTAACCATTCTGCATGACCCTTGTTCCATCTTTCTTCATTTTCTGGCGTTCCGCATACAGGAAACGTACCTGGATTTTTTTCAACTGGTAATACAAAGTTTGAAAAAGCATATCTAACTCCAGAGGTTATCTTTTTAACTCCATGGTAGGTGTCGCTATGCGCTCCATGTATGATAAGATCTCCAGCATTTGGTTTTACTCTAAACTCATTATTTGCTTTGAATGGTTCTTCGTTACCTACAAAATTACCATCTGAGTCTAGATTTGGATAATATACCTCTCCGCCCTCAAATTCTCCAAAATAAACTATAGCGCCGTAATGTATTACACAACATGTATTCCACACATCTGAAGCAATTAGCTCATCCTCCATGTCTTCTCCTGGGCTATCTGAGTGAGCATACATCTCTTCGCCCTCTTTTGTACTAATAAGGGTTAAGCATGGATGGACACAGTACTCTGGAAGTAATAAATTATTTAAGTCTTTCCAGACATCGTAAAGTGCTGGGATTGGCTGTGTAAATTTATCGTAATACCAATCAATTGTATGTTCAGATGTATCTACACGAAGATCATCTACTTTAATATTTTTTAAAACATTATTGACTTCATTCATTTTTTCTTCAGACACAAAGTTTCTATATATATAAACCTTATGTCCAATTTTTTCTACCTTGGGATTATCATAAAACATTATTGCCTCCGTATATTTTTGTATTATATTTATTTTGCCACTCTATTATATCATTTTGATCATTAAGTAATGGCTGACCTTTAATATTTAAACTAGTATTTAATAGTATAGGGATTCCAGTTTCCCAGTACCACTGCCTTAAGAGCATATGAAGCTCTGGGTGGTCATACTCATTGACCGTTTGAACCCTAGAAGTTCCATCAACATGAACAACAGATGGAATTTTTTCTGGATATTTGCATCTAATAGCATACTGCATATATGGTGTAGAGCGTGTTGGCATATCAAACCATTCATTTGCAAAATGTTCTAAGACGACTGGAGCAAACGGTCTAAAATTTTCTCTTTGTTTAATTTCATTTACCCTATCTTTTATATTAGGGTCTCTTGGATCTGCCAATATGCTTCGATTTCCCAAAGCCCTTGGACCATATTCAGCTCTACCTGAAGCAACTGCAACTATTTTATTTACTCTTAACTCTTTCAGTATCTCGTGTCTAGGCCACGGTCCAGGTATATCTGTTCCAAGATATGGGCCTTTCCAGTTGATGTGAGATCCATATAGAGCTGATGCTGCACCTAAAGAGCTTCCAGCATCTCCTGGGTTTGGCATAATCCAAATATTATTAAACAAATCCCACAGTTTAGTATTAGCTGAACAATTTAATGCACACCCACCCATAAATACAAGATTTGTTTTCCCAGTCAGTATCTTTGCATACTCCATAAATTCTATAAGTCTTAGCTCATATACTTTTTGAACAGCAGCAGCTAAATCAAATTGTCTTTGATCAAACCATTCTTTTACATATTGCGTACCTGTTAGTCCTGTCATACATGGAACATAACCCCAATCGAAATCATATATTCCTTTATGGAAATTATATTTTTGATTTCTAATAGATGGGAAATATGAGTTTACTTGATCAAAATATCTATCTGGATCTCCATACCCCGCCATACCCATCATTATATACTCTTCTTCGTTTGGCTTTAATCCTAATAGTTGTGTAAAAGCAGAATAAAAAAGACCAAAGCTAAAAGGATAATTAAACTTTTTAACTTGCTTGATAGACTTACCCTCTCCAACCCAGATAGTAGAAGTATTCCATTCGCCAATAGCGTCTAAAACAACTATTACTGCGTCATTAAATTTACTTGTATAGTAGCCTGCAGCTGCATGAGAATGATGGTGAGAAAAGTATTTTACTGGAACATCTGGCAATGTTTTTGGCTTCCAGTCTGAGGCTCCGCCAAACATAAGTCTAGTTTTTTTCCATAATGGCTTTTCGTAATATGCAATTATATCTGGCTTACCATACTGCAATGCATCTTCATATATGTTATTGTTGTTATACCAATCGTTTTTAACTTTGCTGTATCTTTCTGCATGGCCAGCGAATAGGATCTCTCCATCTTTAATAAGAGAAACTGAGGCATCATGTGAAGTTTCGTTTACGCCGAGTATGATCATTAGTATGTATACCTATTTTTCTTCATCATTTTTTTTATTTTTCTTTTAACAATTATATTTTTTATTATTTTTATCACTTAAAAACCTTTCATAAAATTTATTTGCCCATATTTCATGAAAACCTCTACCAAAATGATAGCCGTCCGTAGCCCTCAAATCTTTTATTTTAATATCCCAGTATTCTTTACCTAAAGTACTGGTATCTATATATTCATCTAAGCTATTAAATTGATTAGTCAAATTTTTGGCACTTGCTGCATCCCAACTTGACCACAGCAGACCCACATTACTAGACTTACAAAAACTTATTAAGCTTTTTAGTAAAAAATTATTATACATCATGTTTATATTTATAACTTCTGGACTAGCGTGATTTTTGAAATAGGTATCCAAATCCAAATTATCTATTTTTTCACCGAATACCTGATATTTTGGATGAAATCCTTCTTCTTCGGACCATGCTATGTACCTGGTTTGATCTGGTAATTGTAAAAAAATGTAGTCTGGTGTTCCGTAATCATCAATATATTGAAATATATTCATTATTACGGTTGATACTGTAAGACCAGCTTTACCTACATTATAATAACCAGAAACATTAATATCTTTTTTAATTTTATTAAACAAAATATATGCCCAGACATCTTTTAAATGGTTTGCCGCTCCTTCAGTTTCTGAGCAGCCACCAAATAATATATGCATTCCAGATTTTTCTTTTACAAAGTCATCACATCTAAAACCTAAATTGTTATATGTATATTTAATTGGAACACGATCAGACATATCTAAATTTTTTTCATAAAACATTTTTTCTGTTTCAGTATCTGGATTTAAATTTCCAAAATATTTATTATTCAATAACATTGTTTTAATCATATTAAACACTGTCACTAACTTCATTAAAATTATTTTTTAATATCAACTTACCATACGTATTTCTGTTTCTCATCATAATGTGCATATCTTTTGCTTTTTCAAAAGGCATTTCTTCTCCTATTGTAATATTTATTTTTTTATCTTTAACCCATGAAAATAAAATGCTTAACTTATCTTGCACATAATCTCTGTTGTTTATATATTCATTAATCCAAAACCCAGCTACCTTTTTTGAAGATTTTAGTATCTCCGCAATATTGATTTGTGATGATAATTCTCTCGAAGAAGAACCGTATACGCATATCGTTCCTCCATTTTTTAACAGATTAAAATTTTTATAAAAATATTTACCTCCGTATGACTCAAAAATAATAGTTGGTTTTAAGTTTTTATTGCTATATAATTCATTGTCTAGCAAAGCTAGGTCTGCACCGTTTCTTAAAACAAATTGCTTTTTATTTTCATTTGAAGTTACAGCAACTACATTTGCTCCTATATTTTTACACATTTGTATTAAAAACATGCCTACTCCGCTAGATGCCCCAGTTATCAAAACTGTATCAGTTTTTTTAACATTACATATATCATAAACCATGCTGTAGGCCGTGATCCCCTGAAACATACAGGCAAGAGCTTCCTGATCACTAATACCGTCTGGAATCCTATACATATTATTCTTATTAACTAAAATCATTTCGGAATACGATCCAGAACTAGTGGCACAAACATACCTTTCATTCTCATACATAAATGTTGCTTCTGCGCCAGGAATCAGTGGTGGTAAAAATTTTACAAGATAAGAATTTTCAGTCTGGTGTGTATCTGCATAGTTGATTCCAATATATCTTGTTGTAGCAACAATATAACCGTCTTTATTTTTTGGGATATCTATATCAGAGTATTCTAATGAATTGTGATCTCCAAAATTGTTAACAACAAATGCTTTCATCAAACACCTAGCCCATCTCTATAAGTTATAAGTAAATCTAATAAAAATTCAGAATAGTCTTTATTTACTACTAAAAACTGATTACTGTTCGGCTTACACAATTCAATTAATTCGTTGTATGAATAAGAATCTATTGGGAAAAACCATTCAATATGTTTGATAAATAAAAGAAATACTCTATATCCTTCTTTGCTCTCTGCACTTATATTTTTGTTTATTGCACTATCAAACAAAGTTTGCAGCTCGTAACTCTCAACAAGCATATCTTTATACTCTTCTTTAGAGTATGTTTTCATTTTTTCTGTTGCCTTAATAACCCATGGGTTATTAGGAAAAGCAGATGCTATGTTTTGAAACAAGAATCTGCGTTCGTGAAAAACCGAGTTATCGAAATCCATTTTAATTATTAGGAATATCGTCCATATTTATTGGGATTAATCCCTTTTCGGCAGCTATTTCATAGCCCTCTTTGGTAAAATGAACTGTAGCATTTAGATCTTCATCATACTCTATATCGACTAAACCATCTTTATACATATCAAGGAAAGCATCATCTACATACTGCATATGAGCTTCCCATAGCTCTGGAGCTAGCTCTTTTGTATGTTCTTCATCAATTTCAAAAATTATTTCTCCATTTTGATCTATGCCAGCTTCTCTGATTGCACCTATTTCTATATAGTGCCTCAGTTTTTCCATGTACTCTTCTTCTTCCATATATTCTCCCTTGTGCGCCAAGTAGGACTTGAACCTACGATTACCGAATTATGAGTTCGGGGCTTTAACCAACTAAGCTATTGGCGCAAGATATGTATTATATCTGCAACCATTAAATTCGTCAATAGCATTAGTACACGTAGTCACGTATTTTTTTATCTTTTCTTTTTTTTATTACTTTCATTATCCAAACATATACATACTTATGTATATCTTTTATAATCATTTAAGTGTGACTCCTTAAATATTTTTCAAAGTCTTCTGCAACATGCAAATGCCTATGGGTGCCCCAGTGAGCCCATCTTATACCAAACTCAGTATCCCTAGCCATATGGAACATGTCACCAGAGACATCTTTATACTCTTCGTGACAATTTATTAAAATATTGTTTTCCCTGTAATCAAACTCATTATTTTTTGGATTAAATGACCAGTTATCTGGATTAGAATTAAACATATTACGAAACGTGTTTGGATATTCTTTATTAACTTCTTCCAAAACCTTATTCTGATGTCCGTGCCATGTTGACCATATAAATTTTATTCCTGCAAGTTCGCAATATTGCTGTAACATCTGTACATGTAAACTAGAGTAGAACTGTGGAATTTCAGAAGGAATTACATCTTCCGCTATTAAAGGTTGTGTTAAGAATTTTTGATTTCTTGGGATCATATTTATATTAGATGTCTGTCTATATAAATCTTTTAAATTTAAACTATCGCGAAGAGACTCAATTTTTTTTATATGACGCTCCCAAGCTCCAGGTATAAAATATTTTTGATTTGCAATAATTTCCATTCTGTTGAATACTGGAAACATCGCAACTATGTATTTTGGATGACCAAAATCTTTAAAGTAGGCAAAGATATCCCTTACTTGCTTGGTTACACTGCTTCCTGGTATTGCTAAGTTTGAATGAGATAGTCCAATTTTATCTGCTAAAATATTTCCCCATCTAAATTCTTCAGGTATGCCAGAGCCGAATGTAAATGAGCACCCAGTTACTAGCATCTCCGTTCCACTTTTAAATGTATCAGATCTATAACCATTCTCATTAAAACTATACATCAAGCCATAAGGCTCTTTTGTATTTTTATTTTTATATTCAAAAAAATTAGTATAAATATACTTTAAAGTTTCATCATTATATGTATAGTTTAAATTAGTTTTTTTATTTAGTATTGCATGAAACAAACTTTCATCAAATATGTCTGAAACTTCAGAGACTTGCTCTGGTTTAATTTCATAATCTGCTGTCATTGTTTCCCTCCGAATAAGTAGACTCAACAATTTTCTGAACATACTCAGAAAAATGTTTTCTAATGCTACCGTTTGGTCTAACACCAGCTGAGTCCCAAATTCTTTTATACTCAACAATGTTTTCAAATGTTGTTGGACAAACAATCAAGCCATTAAAATGTTTTAACGTTGTCGGAAGCGGAACGTGTTTACCGCAGCATTTGCATTCTTTTGCTTTATCTTGATATATACTCATAATATTTCCATTCCATCCAAAACTGCTGATAGATTTTTAGGCATCCTTGGCGCCCTAATCATATTTAACCTCGTCTCTTCTTCAACATTGTCATACCTAATAGAATCATATGTATGTATGTCAACCTCTTGATTTAAATTTAACCTAGTCATGCTAATAGCATTATATATTGAACCGCATACAGCGTCCGATAGATCTTTAGAGCCTTTTCTTGGGTGATCCACCTTATCTCTCATTATTCTTAACTGAAGCAATTCATCAATCAAAAGCGATATATGTGGACCACTAAGTCTTTCCTCAAGCACTATCATTGCCATATCATCATAATGTTTTTTTGCAACAGATAAAGTTTCAGTATTTATTCCATAGGCTTTTAATTGCTGCATCATATCATGAGAGTTCCATCTGTCAAATGTACATAGCCTTATATTAAAACCAGCTGTCCTTAGAGAAAGTATATAGTCCTTTACTTCAGTAAAGTCAACTGATTTATCTGCAGTTGGAGTCCAATACATAACTGCGTCTACCTCCACTATAGGAGCTGGTTGAGAGTAAGAATCGGTAACCTTGACATTGACCCATTTTTGAACATGAGACATCGCAACTGCACAATGGTCGTGCTTCTGTGCCAAATCTACGTGAATGAAATATTCTTTATCTGGATCTGGAGCAAACCATGTTTCAAGCCTTCCAAACTTGTCTACCGCTAAGGCTGTGTTACTAAAAGCTTTTTCTATTTTTTCTCTTGATTTAAAAAATGCATCTACTGCCTCTGATGGCATACATGCAAATCTTCCAAGAGCATCTGGCATGTTTTTATAAAACTCAACTTTATAGTTATCAATATTTTTTGTTGGGTTAACTTCCCATGAAGGCCTTTTAATTGCATAAGTTTTTGGATACTTATACGATATTATATGATCCTCTTCCCACTCTACAGTTACCTCGTTACCTTCAGTACCGTCTGGCAGGTCCTCATCCATTTTTAAAGTTTGACTTCTGATGACTGTTTCTTTTTCCGCAATGACTGACTCATAAAATTTTTGTATAGGATCATTTTTAAATCTTGGGAATGACAATAAAATGATCTTACCATAATCTGGGAAACGTGATATTACAGATCCTCTGTACATATCATATATAGCATCTGCTGTTTTTGCCTGGTCGTGCCCAGTAGTATTTTCAGTAGAGAAACCAGATATCTCGTCCAGGATAACAGCAATTACGTTGTAACCCTCAAAAGCTTCTCGTTCAGAGTGTCCTGAGTACACGTTAACATTTTTATCAAATCTTATTTCAGACGCCTTTGGGTCATGTTTACCAATAAACCATGTAGACCTATCTATTCTTGTTTTAAATCCTTTAAAGAAAACATTATTAGCTTGCTGTGCATTAACAGCAATATTAATGATATCAATTGTATCTCCAGGTGGCTTTCCGTAGTATGTTGCTGGATCTTTTAAACACAATAGCAAATATACTATATAGGAAACGGAAATTGTTGAGCAATAATCTTTTCCGCTACCTTTACCAAGTTGAGCTATTACCTCGTTGCATGTCTGCTTAAATCTTCTCTTTCCTTCTTCTTCTCCAAACAATTTAATTAGAGTCGATTCTTTGTATATTTGAGATGATTTTTCTATAAGAGTGTATTGATATTCAGACAAAGGAGGTAGACCCAAATAATCAGGACTTGTTACAAATGTACGTAAATCTACTGGACGTTCTTCAAACTCTTCACCGTCCAATATGTCTATGAAATCATTAAAATCAAGATCCACTAGATTCCTCTACGTCTATTACAACTGGTTCCACAACTCCAGTAATTTGGGAAAGTCTTTTGGCGACCTCTAACTTACACTTTGGACAGGTAGCGGTAACCTCTTTTAATATCTTTACAAGAATATCCTGCTTGTGTTCTGTTTCAGCAAGCTGCGTTGCAAGCTCTGCGTTATCCAATAGACCAACCTCTTGCAGCATACCAATTCTCTTGCCTTCAATATCAGCAATTAATTTTAAAGCTGTGGCCTTAACATTTAATTGCCCCTGAGTGTCTGCATCTTCTACGGTTTTCCAGGCTTCTTTAATGAGCATAGCATAATGCTGGTCTGCACCAGATACGGCTTCTTTTGCCCTTTCACGGGCCCCAGAGTCGCTTCTAACGACTTCTTTCCACTCGTCTATATATCCAACGACATCCGCTCTCTTAAAACCTGTTATAGAGGCAATCTGAGTCGGTGTATTGCCTTTTAGTAGCTCACCAACTACTTTATTCATTCGATCATAATGATCAGCTAATTCAATTTCCATATTAATATATTATAATCTTAGTTGACTAAAAAATCAAATGGATTGAGACTTAGCTATTTTTAATAGGACCAAATATCCAATTAAATCATCAATATCATTATCCCCTGGATAATCTGTACCCTTCATTAATCTATTTAATTTATCATCAATTCTTACATGAAGCTGTTCTCTAGGGCCAGCTTTTGAAAATATACGAATTGGGTCGAGGGCGGAATTTCCATATGCAATATTCTTTTTTACAAGCATATGAGCAATTTCATGACAGGTATCAAGAATTTCTTTTCCAGCGGCTGTTCCTACAGTTAATAGTGTTAGATCTTGACACTTAAAATCTTTTGCATCTTCAAATACTGGCTCAAGCATTATTTACCTCTTCTATTCTAGATATGATGTAATCTACTATTCTCTCAGAATCTTCTGGAGTATGGTGTTTGTAAATGTCTAACACTGGGTAGTCTTTTTGAACTACGTTATCCATTATTTTTATAGGCTCTGGTAATCCATTTTCTAATGATATTTCTCTTAATAAATCAAACATATCGTCAAAATATAGATAATCTTCCTTGTTGTCTGGTTGCCACCAGGAAGGCATAAAGATCAAGCCAGTACCGTACTTTTTTGTAAATTTAATTACTGATTCAGAATATTTTTTAACAACATCTTCCATATTTTTATGTTTTTTAAAATGACCTAGCATTATGTCCATCCCGCCAAATTGTGGAACTATTATTGTTTCGCTATCCAGCATATGTGCATAATCTTTAAATAAATTTTCTAAATAATCAAAATCAACTTTGTGAGCTGTTCTGCTGTGTTGCCATAAAAATAAAAGATCATAACCATTTTTATTTCTTAAAAATGATCCGTACTCTAAAGCTTTTGGCATACCTTTATGGAGACGTCCGCCAGACATATAGCCAATAAAAGAATCTCCTATTATAGATATTTTTTTAATCATTTTTTAATTAATCCAAACTTCTCTAAATGTCTTTGTATTGTCATAGCAGAAACCTTACACTCTAAAGCTATCTCCGTTACATTCTTTTTTTGAACAATGTATCTTCTATAAAGCCACTCTTTACTCTGATATAGTTTCATTTTCTACCCCACTGTATATAATTCCAGCCTCTTTCGTGTGCATAATATATAAAAACCTTAACCAAAGTTTCCCAAAAAGCAATTGCTCCTGATATTGTTGCGTTTTTTGTTATGACATACGCAACCACAAAGGATGATAGGGTGCCCCATATACGATAACTTAGTGCTTTAACAAAAGATCTTGCTCTTGTTACCTTCATTGCTTGCCCCATCTAACAGCATTCCAAATTCTTTCATGGTAATAGTATGCTACAAAGTTAACAGCATTAGTTATTATTGTAGCAAGCGTGGCCATATTAATATCTTTGCTTAGAGCATAAAGAGTAACAAAAGTAGTTATTAATGCAACAACTCTCCAAGTTAAGGATTTTGCAAACGATCTTTTCTTAGAGACGCTCATCATCTACCTCTTCTTTAAACCAGTCAGCGTACAGTCTTATTTCTGCATCTGCTATCTTATTGTCAAAGAAAATACTATATACCCAGCTGCTTGCGTTTTTCAGTAGCGCTAATAGCATGAATCTCTGCCCCCAAATCTACTTGCTCAATCTTGTATCCCACATCTCTTCCATAAACAATATTTGTGATATTAGGTAGTCTTAGCACCAAGGATCCATCCATAAATTCATCCTTAGCAATATATTCTTTTACCTGATCAAACTTAAGTGGATCTTTCCCACTAGTGTTGTATGTATTACGTACTCCAAGAAGTACCTGCTTAGTTCTTTTACCCGCTTCAACATATAGAGCGTGATGTCCTTCATGCCATGGTTGGTAACGACCAAGCATTAGGGTGGTAGGAGCTGACCAATCATGTAGCCCAAACTTTTCAATAATATGTGACGCCTTTGCCTCTGCATCTAGGTTATGACTAATGAAAGATACGTTGGCATTGTTGGGACGTTCAAACATCTTATTAGTGTCTTCAAATCTACCTTCAGAAATTGTGTCCATAAATACTAAGATGTCTGGCTTACCAAACGCTGCACGAGTTAATTCAGTAGGACATACAAAGTCAACAATTACTGGAGCAACCCCCTGCTTATCAATTAGTCTTGCCATTTCACCCATACGACGAGCCTGCTCGATTCTATCTTCGGAAGTAAATCCTAGATCTGAGTTAACTGTTGAGCGAACTTCATCCGCATTGAGATGAATAGCATTTATTCTTTCCTTAAGTGCTTTTGCTAATTCTGTTTTTCCAGACCCAGGCAGACCTATTATTTGTATAATCATCTTTTAGTTAAAACCTCATTTGCGTAATAGGCAATTCCCATAGAATCTGCCACATCAAAATCTGTTATCTTAAGCCCATATTTGTTATTAAAGTAATCTGCAGTTCTTTGTTTTCGCATATTTCTTATTTGATTTTTATACCAAGAATCGGCATACCCTGGATTTTTTAAACGTATAGCTTCTTTTTCTGCTTTTGTTGGATTCTTATTACCGATATGTGCTTGCCAAGCACTAGGGGATATAGTAATAACGGAAGCGCCAGTAGACATAAGTTCAGCAATAACAACACCGTAGACATATGACAATTTTATCACAGCATCTGGCGATCTGACAAGTACGGCACCCTCCATTGCAATATAATCACACTCTAGCTCTTTAAGCATAGCCCTTGTTTTAATTTTAGCATCATATATTTTTTCATATATATCTGCTCCTGAAAACTCTACTTTGCCCCACTTGACTGGAATATTATTTTCAATTAAAGAAAATCCAAATGAGTTTGTGGACGCATCTATCCCTAAAACTCTTGACGCATTAACTTTTTTAAGAGATGCCAGACTCATTTAGTGCCTCCAATATATTATTATTATGTTTTGATTTTACGGACTTAAGGCAAAGAGAGCATATATTTTCTGAATTATATCTGCTTAAACTTGCTTTACATGAGCGACATAATCTTTTTGCTCCATTTCGTATTGCTTTTTTCTCATAATACTTCTCCATGATCTTTTTATTTGTTGCAATTCTACAACAGTCATCGGAACAATATTTTTGATTATGAGTTTTAGCGTCAAAATCCTTAGAGCATTCTTTATTAGAGCATATCAATTTTATACCTCATAAGGCTCTATTTGAACCTCTCCAACTTCAGAGTCCCAGCAATGTTTCTTTATAGGACAATACTTGCATGCAGAAGAAGTCTTCTTAAATGGTCTCATCGGCAAACCGCCATCCTTAAAGTTATCGTAAACTTCCTGTAACCAAATAAATAAACCATCAATCTTAGCAATATTTTTTTCATTCATATGAACTGGAATAAGAAGAAGCTCTTGTGTGTTTTTATTTTCATACATAAGAAATCCTTCTTTAGCATTTCTTAGCTTCATGTAAGTTAATAGCTGAAGTAAGTGATTCGCAGAGGGCTCCATCTCAGCTTGCTTGGTATCCCAAACTTCTTGCTTGGCGGTTTTAATTTCTCCAACAACTTCTTCCCCGTTCCAGTCTAGGATGAGGTCAATAAATCCTCTAATGGGAGGGTACTCGTTCTTAATCTCTAATTCTTCATACTTCAGAGTCCCAGTTTTTTGAATTATAGACTGTAGTCTTTCGTGTGCCTGAGTTCCCTGAGACATATTTGCAATTGCTATAGCATCATTATTATCTATAAACATTGCACCAGAAAATGCCAAATACCAGTACCTTGGGCAATTACCATAACCGTAGCCAAAACTACTTGGACTAAAACTATTTTTTGTTCTAACCTCGTCTATTTTTTTTGTAGATCTATACGCATCTTCTAACATTTTAGAAAATGCAGACGGGTCAAAGTTTCCACTTATTTTTTTAAATTTTAAATTATTTACTATATCACGAGCCATTATTAATTATACCTAACAACATACTTGAGTGCATCTACAAGTTTGTCTATAGACTCCTTTACCGAATAGTAAATATTTTTCTTATTATTATTTTCTGTTCCAGCCTTGTCTTTTGCAATAGTTGAATATACTGATGCAAGGACAGCAAACTTAGTTGACATCGCCTGTAATTCCATAATAAGGTGTGGTGCTTTGGCAGATGGAACATCTGGGTTCATAAGTAGCTTAACAACTATAGCCATAGCTTTGTCTAGGTGCTCATCTTTCATGAAATCATGCAAATCATTAAATTCAGTAATTGTACTAATTAGCTCTAACGTATTTTTATCTTCTGCCATTTTTAATCCTCTTGTCTAACTTGTCTATAAATAGCCCCATTGGATATCCAATTATAAATCCAATCATCAATCCTAATAAAAAAGTAGTCATTACAAAGATCTCGCAATTAATCCATACCCAAGCCACAATCCTACAATCCCCATTACGCCAGCGAATACTGGTGGGGCTGGCACTGGCAACTTAAATAAAGCAAAAATTGCTCCAACTCCTGCTCCAGTTAATGTTGTTAATAAAATTTCTTTAATCATGGTTATCCTCCCAAAATTGCATTAGCTCTTCTAATACACTCCACTCAATAATTCCAAGCCTTACCTTAGAATCTTCCCCTATAATAATTTTTAATGCTGGGTGCATATCTCTACTCACCTTAAATGTATCTGTACATATTTTTGACCATACTGGTTTGTTTAATGTAAATGACTTGGATGCTTCTTTATAATCAACTACAAAATTTTTCCATTTTGCATCGCCCTTTTGATAATCGCCACGCCCACTGTTTTTTTGAGCTTTAGCACCATCACGTTTAACTTCAGATCTTTCTGACATTAATTAACCTTGTATTGATTATCATGACCTTCTGGACACTTCCAGGTCATAGTAAGTGTAGATGGATCCCAGAAAGCTTCTTCAGCATCAAGATTACACTTACTACAAGGTTTAATTCCAGTTATCCTTTCCAAATCTTTCTTATGAAGAATTTCTGGCCTATGAAAAAATTCATTAAGATCTGGCATTTATCTCTCCAATTAAGCTGTCTACAACATCTGGATTTTCTCTTAAATACGCGACAGCCTTTGCACGTCCTTGAAAACGTTCTCCATTGACTGTATACCATGCACCACCTTTTTCTACAATACCACACATTTCTGCAACATCAAGAGTTTCCCCGACTCTATCTACACCCAGAGTTTCCCCTTGGTAGTAAAAGTCGTACTGTCCTGATAGATTTGGGGGGCCGAGCTTGTTGTAATCAATAATCCAGTTAACTGGTCGTCCAACCCTTTGTTCGATAATCTTGTCGCCAACTTTAACGCCAGCCTTAATAGCATTAGCCTCAGCCTCAGAAGACCAGAGCTTGATAACGGTTGAAGAAAAGAACTTGACTGCCATGCCACCTGTTGGGATGTGACTAGCATGCATAGATCCAAACTGATTTCGTTGTTGAGAGATGAGAACAAGTAATGTGTTTTTGTTTGCATAATTTAACATTTTGACTGCGTGGGTCATATCCTTTGCTTCAGCGCCGATTTGCTTTGTGTCTTGCAAATCCTTCATTTCATTTCCATCTTTTTCAAAATAAATTGCTGGCAATAGAGCAGATATTGAATCTACTACTATCATATCGACTCCAGCATCCATTAACTTTGTGGCAACATCCACCATATCGTTTACAGTTTTTGCTGGTGAGTATATTAAAGCAGAAGAATCTACCCCTAAAGACTCTGCCCATGACTGATCATAAGAAGCCTCAGCATCAATCCATGCACACGTCTTTCCTTCTTTTTGTGCAATAGCTATCATCTGTAGACAAAATGAAGACTTTCCTGCAGATTTGTTTCCCCAAACTAGCACTTGTCTACCGTAACCAAGTCCACCCTTTAAAGCCATGTTTAATCCGATGCTTGGTGTAACTTGCTTTTCAACTTTTACGCTTTGTGCGGATTGCACTCTATTTCTTGTTTTTGGATCTAGCTTTGCTAGAATTTCATCTAATACAATTGTCATATTCTTCTCTCTTTATCTAAAGTATACCATTAAAACAAATTGCCGTGAAGCTTTGGCCTCTCCTTGTTTTTTTGAATTTTTTTATCTAGCATTTCTTCTAAACTATGTGAGACCATATTCTCATTTCTCATTGCAGCATAAAGGTCAAGCAGTCTAATAATAACATCTGCCATTTCTTCTACAATTTCTTGAGAACCTTTATTTTTACGGATAGCCTCTAAAACTTCTGTGACTTCCGAATGCACAAGAGCAAGTTTATTTCCGACCTTATCATGAGTTACATCCCCGTCCCAAAACCCTTTTTCTTTTGCAATTTCATGAAGTACCGCAGCTAATGCGTCTAGCCCATAATCATTTAAAATGTTATCCATCAATTTTCTCCGTTAAACTAAATTCAAAAGACAAAGTTTCTTCATTATAATTCACGGCTAAATCTCTATCATTTTTATTTGCAGACATAAATCTTTCCGTTGAAACAGATATTGGTCCAATTTGTTCTAAAATAGAAACCAATATACGTGATGCACTCATTAATTGCATAACTTCATTTAACTTATCTTCACTCATTTTATCTCCTTTATCATAAGTGTTCCATCATCTAATTTTGACAGTACTGGTGTACAGGTCATGCCTTCTCTCATTTTTGCCAAAGTGGTTTTATACATTGATGGAAATGCAATAGCTCTGGTCAATTTTTTATTTTTATCACACATGACTATGTGAGACATCGTTTTCCCTTGCTTAGTTTTATATGGATTAAAATTAACTACATACATCTGGTCTTCTTCTAAGTCGTACTGCTTTCTGTATAAATACTGTACAAAAAGATCCTCAGAGTCTGGATTAATATCTGAAACCTTTACATATCTAGATATTCTATTATCCCCAACTAGGATGAAGTACATTTGGTTAGTCTCAATCTGCGTTTGTTCGTGATGGAATAACCCTATAGAACCACTCTCATCTACGAGCTCAACTCTAGCCCAACCATTTCCTCTTTTAATATTTTTTACCATACCAAACATTACGAAAGAACCAAGCTCATCAAACTCTTCAATCGGTCTAGCCTGTGCTTTGATTCTAGGTGGTATAGAGTCTAGATTGAATGATGGTATTCCTAGGTACTCATAATAATTATCAGACTCTTTGCCACTTCTAGGATTGTCCTCAAATGCAGCACCGCCAATTGCATTTAATGCAGAGACAGCTCTTGAATTAATACCGCTACCCTTTTTAGAAGCTTGTGATATAAAATCATTATAGTTAGCAAAAGGTCTTTTTTCAATAATTTTGTTAGCAATATTATCTGAAATAAATTTTACTTCTGCAAGTCCAAATATAATTCCATCTTTCTTTAATGAAAAATAAATATCAGACTCATTGATATGAGGAAGCATTACCTTGATTCCTAATCTTTTTGCCTCAATCAGATATTCTGTTTTTGCATTCTTATCGTTTTCATTTTTAAGTACTGAAAACATGAACTCAAGAGGATAATAGGACTTAAGCCAAGCAGTATAATAGCTGAGCATAGAATAAGCAACAGCATGAGAACGGTTAAAGGAATAGCCAGCATGAGCCTCAAATGTATGCCAAAGCGACTCCGCCTCCTTCTTAGAAATGTGCTTTGAAGCGCCATCAATAAATTTATCTTTGAATTGGTCAAACTCTCTTGCATCTTTTTTCTTACCGATGATCTTACGAACCTTATCGGCTTCAGACCAACTCATCCCTCCTAGGTGTACGCAAGCCTGCATAACCTGCTCTTGATATATAATAACACCATATGTATTTTCTGTAAAAGGCTTCATTATGGGATGTACATACGAAACAGCTTCCTGGCCATTTTTTCTTGCAATGTATGAAGCACCTACAGTGTTCATAGCTCCTGGCCTTACCAATGCATTTGATGCAGCTAAATCTTCAAATGAACTAACTCCCATCTTGATTAACAGATTTGTATATGGAGTTGCTTCTGCCTGAAATACACCTTTCGTATATCCTTCATTCAAAGTCTTATAAACTGTTTCATCATTTAAGGGAATAGAAGACAAAACAATATTCTTATTCGCTCTTTCTTTAATTGACTTTAATGTATCAGAAATTACTGATAATGTTTTAAGTCCTAGTGCATCTAGCTTAATCAGACCAATATCAGCAACTGTGTCCATATCATATGCTACAACTGGTATTCTTCCTGACACTTTATCCTGTGAGTCTTCACGAGATTCTATTGGGGCATACTTTCTTATATCGTCCTTAGCAACAACAACTCCTGCAGCATGCACACCTACAGATCTAATCTTTCCACGAAGTCTTTCTGCAAGCCAAGTTACTTCTGGGTACTTAGACCTAAATTCTTTTGTATTTGGAGAATCCAAATAGTCTTCAAAAGTATCTACTGACTTTAAAGCTTTATTTACATCTCCCAGTGGCACCATGAAAACTCGTGCAGCATCACGAACTACACCCTTATCCTTAAAGTATGTAAATGTAGAAATAGAGGCTACGTGCTTAAACTTTTTCTTTAAATAATCCTTAACTTCTTTTCTGCGCCTATCTTCAAAATCTGTATCAATATCTGGAAAGTCATTACGTTCTGGATTAATAAATCTAAAAAATAGAAGTCCATACTTAATTGGATCTACATCTGTTATTCCTAATGCATAGCAGACTAGCGACCCTGCTGCAGAACCACGTCCTGGGCCAACAAGTATTTTTTCTGACTTAGCCCAGTTAATCATATCAGCAACTACAAGAAAATAGGAAGCAAACTTCTTATCTTTAATAATAGACAGCTCTTCTTTTAGTCTATCATCATACTCTTGTAAACCAGATAATCCTAACTTAGATAGGCCTGACTCTGCCATTTCTTGTAGCTTTTTGTCTGCATTAGTTTTTGGTACGGGAAGCAAATCTAAGTTTTGATAAAACTCGTATTCGCCAACCTTGTCTGCAATCTCTAATGTATTATCATAGATATCAGTTCTAGATACTGAGTTTAAATTAAAATCATTTTCTATCTCTTCTCTTGTTTGAATAAACAAATTGTAGTCTTGAAAAGAGATTCTTCTATCTGGGTACATATAATTAAATCTATCTAAGATATCATTCATTTGCTTTGACATCTCGAATGTAGCATCTTTATCCATCTTGGGATTCGTAGATAAGATTAACATAGCTTCTTCAATAACCTTATCCTCGCCCTTAGCGAAATGAGCATCTCCAGTTGCTACAGCTTTAATATTTAATTCGTCTGCTAATTCTAAAAGCTTTGAGTTTATTTCTTTCGGGTTATGGGATTGTACCTCAATGTAAAAATCTTCACCAAAAGTTTGCTTAAAATCTTTGAGTATAAGTTTTGCTTCTGAGAACTCCTGGCGTTCAATAGCCTTACTAATAAGCCCATTGAGGCATCCGCTAAGTACGATAATACCTTCTGCATATTCTTTTAACACCTCTCTATCAATACGTGGCTTGTGATAAAAACCTTCATTCCATGCTATCTCCTGCAATGCATGAATATTATTTAAACCTACTTGATTCTTAGCCAGTAGGATGATGTGGTTATAAGCCTGAATAGACTTGTCCGTTTTAGAAGAGCGGTCAAATCTATCTGTTGGTGATATGTATGCTTCAACTCCAAGAATAGGCTTGATTCCAATATCAGCACAAGCTTTTTGAAAATCTCTGTGTGAAGACAATGTGCCATGATCTGTTATAGCTAAAGCTTTTTGTCCTGCATCTTTTGCTGCCTGAGCAAGTTCGGCAGGAGAGTTAAGCCCATCCATTAAAGAATAATAAGAATGCACATGCAGGTGTACAAATGACATAACTCTCCGCCTCCCTTATATTACCAGTCTACAGTACTAGATGTAGAATCTGATTCATCATTTCCGTCTTGTCCGCCTTCTCCGTTAAAGAAAGCCTCTTGCTCTGTATATGGCAAATCACGAATAGCAACCTCTTCAAGCTTATAAAGCTCTAATGCAGAATAATCAAACTTTGTTTCATCTTTTGCAAGAGGGATGATTGTATAGCTTGTATCTGTTTTGGTTCCTGAACGCTTAATGCGCCACATGAGATTTGTAATTGAGCCCATTTCTCCAGCATACTCAATTACTGTAGGAGTGATTGTCTTGCCACTGCTACCTTGTGATAATACTGCAACGTATGGATCTTCTTTACCGTCATCAACCAATACGTTGATGTACAGTCTAGAACGACCCTTCCATCCAGCCTTGTAGTCCCTGCGATGCTGTTCGCATCCCCAGCATTTGCCTTGGTCATCCATTGAGCATAATGCTTTACGTCGATAGTCCTTTGGATTTGTGTGCTCTACAGCAATAAAACCTAGTCCTAGTGCATCACTATACTCTGGTGAATCTGGATCGAGTTCCTGAAGAAAACGAATTTTAATACTTTCGCCATCCTCCAGTTTTAGCCAACGTGCCTTTGAACCTTCGCCACCGCTAGACTGTGGCTTATCGAGTGCTTTGTTTAGATCTTTTAGACCTTTTACGATACCCATTTTTTCTCCTTATACTTGATGGTATATATCCATCTATTACTTTATACTATGGGTTCCAAGATCGATATTCGATATCGGAAACTGCATTATTGATACATTGCTTTATTTCATTGTCTGTCATATCGCCAGCATCTTTTGCACCATGTGGGTATATCTTACCATATTCATAAGAAGCCCACAAGACCTCTTTATTCTTTAGTCTTTCTGATATATTAGATCCAAGCTTTCTACCTGCTTCATCTGCATCAGTCATGACTGTTATTTTATTAAAATATCTATTTAGAGAAGATATATTTTCTTTTGATATATGTCCACCCAAAGTAGCAACAACATTTGGAAACCCAGCTTGGTGAACTCTAATTGCATCGAATGCTGATTCAACCACAATAACGTGACTTCCAATTTTTTTTGCTCTATGAATATTAAACATAGTTTTATTTTTTGGTAAGTTTACACTATTTTTAAATCTCTTATCAGATATAGATCTTCCAACTAGACCGACTGGAGTACCGTCTGTGCTATGTATTGGTGTAATAACCATACCCATAGAATTAGAGTAACCTAGCCAAAAGTATTCCATTGACTCGTCATTAATTCCTCTTGATTTAAAATAATCTTTAGCCTGGTAGCTTCCTGATAGGTCTGCATGAAGCCTGTCTAATGTTTCTTGAGAAAACTCTTCAAACTCTGGCTTGTCTTCAAGTATAGATTGCAACTCTTCACCAAAGGTGTCGTCGTCAGTATTTGCATGAGACATGATAAATCTTAAAGCTTGAAAGTCATTCTTATTAAGAATTTTCTTTACCAGGTCGGTTAGAGAACCCGATTCCCCGCAAGAAGGATTAAAACAAAGCCACGCCCCATTCCTTGCACTTATGCTGAAGCTATACGTATTTGTGTTATTGTGAAATGGGCAATACAGGCTTAGGTTATCATTAGACTCAGACAGTACATTTAGCCCAAGATTTCTAACTACAGACTTGATATGCGATGGCGTGTACGTGGAATGATTTTCCACTGTGCTACTCCCTCTGAATCCCATGCCTTCTTCTTTCCAACATATATACCATAGACAGTCATTAAGAACTTCCATGTCTCACCCGTAAATTCTACCGAAAACACGGGATCTATGTCAAGTAATCTTACATACCCCTTTTGCCTCATATCAGAAACTAAAATGTTTTCGTATTGATTTCTGATTCGTATAATATCAGAGTCATCTCTAAATTCTACGTTTACCTGAAATCTTTTAATTTGCCTGTGAAGCATTTTTCATATCTGGCAAATTTTCATAAATAGGAGTAATAATTCCTCTATTAATATCCCAATCAAGAAAGAAGTCAAACTCATTTCCGTGTCTATTCTTTCTACTTACAACCTCAATCATATTGGTTCCTGGAGTTTTATGAATAGCCATAGCCATATCAGCATCGTACTCAATAGCCTTCGACCAAGCTACCTGGCTCATCATAGGTGGGTCATCTTGATCAGAAACATCATCTGCGGTTGCAGCAGTAATATCAATAATTGGTATATTATTTGTTACAGCAAGAAGCTTAAACTCACGAGAAATATTTCTATTTCTTTCTACTTCTGAATTACTTCTCTTATTATCATTAAATAACTGATGGTAATCAAGAATAACTAAGTCTGGTTTATGCTGATCAATCTTACCTTGTACTGTTGCTGGTGTGACCTCACCAAAACCTTCATTTGATACAAGAACAAAGCTTCCCTTATTCTCAAACTTCTTTTTACTCCATGATCTAAAGTCATCAATATTGATATCACCCTTTGACAAATCACTTGCTTTAAATAAGCCAGAGCCAAGCAAGGTATAGATTCTGTCTCGCATATTTTCTGGAGACATTTCAAGAGAAATAATCATAGGCCTAAAACCCTGCTCCCAGGCCTTACAAGCCAAGTAAGATGTAAACCATGTCTTACCCCTACCTGGCCATCCAATGGCGACTATAAGGTGTCCTGGGGCCATTCCTGCAGGGTAAGCTTTATCAATGGCATCAAAGCCAGTTAGGATTCCTGGGCTTCCTCCCATAACAGCAGATCTTTCTTTTACAGAAAGAAAATGTTTTTCTGCTGCCTCTACATCAGTAACATCAATATCACGTACGTTATTAGTATATCTACTTAAATTAGACAGCTTACCTTGGACATCAGCTAATACTCTTGCTGCTGCATCTTCCTTTAAAGAATTACCTGCATGCAAAATAATTGATTTTAGTCTGGAAGTTAGATACTCATTCTTTAATTTTTCTAAATAATACCCAGTCTCAGCCTTTGTAGGTACTGGCTCAAAATCGTTAAATTTTTCTTGTAGGATTCCAGCTTCTGGTACTGCACGGAATTTATAGTAATAGCTCTTTAAGCCTTCCCAAATATCTTTATGAGAGGTAAATATTTCATCTACGTTATCTGCTAAAAGCACACTTATGTCTTTATTCTTGCATACTGCAGAAATTAGTTCCGCCTCTGTATTCATTACTCCTCAACCATTCTCTTAGTTTGTTCTCTTAACTTAATTCTATTAAGCTTATCTTTATCCGACTCTTCTTTTATTCTGTCCATGGAATCAAAATTATAAAAGAAGAACTGTAAAGGATGACCAATCTTACCAGTTTTAAAATAGTACTCAACAAGTTCTTTAGCCCTGTCATATCCTACAGTATCTATTACATCTTGCATAGCCCATTTATCACGATACTTATTAAGCTTAGGTTGCTTATTATACTTATCTTTATATAATGCCTGATACAAGCTTAAAAGAATATATGGTTGTTTATTTTCCGCCACCCTTTAATTCCTCTTCCACTTCATTTGTTTTCTCAATAAGCTTACTCTCAACAAACCTATATACTCTTTCTGTAGCAGTATCTACATTTTCTCCGTCACGAACATTATCCTCTACACCAATGCCGATCTTAATACTTTCATAATTACCTAGATTTCTAGTAAAAGAAAGATCAACCTTTACTTTTGTTTCAGACATTACTTATGCTCCTTAATAATATGACGACGAAGTGTCTCGTGTGCAAATATTCCCGAACGAACTTCAATTTCTTTTTTACAAACATTACATATCACAAATCTACCGCTCATTCTTCTGATTTCCAAACTGGCACGAAATCTCCATCCGTTGTTTTGGTATACAATATCATATTGTGCCTGATTCTGGCAAGCAGTTCATTTTTGGATGGCATATTATTAGAATAACCTGAATCTAATATAAACTCATGCAGGTCCAATATATCTTTTGTAGAAAACATAAACTTGTACCAGCTGCTCTCTGGGTTACCTATTGGATATACAACTTGAGGTCTTTTTATTTTACCATCAAGAATATAATCCTCTATGGTTACTTTATGTCTTTGAAGCATTTCTGCCACCTGCTTTGTACTGTATGCGGTATCCATACTTTTTTTTGCCTGGGAGTATGAATAAAGAACTCTTTTTTTATCTGGGTAGCACCAGGCAACCAGCTCATCTTTAGCCCTAGATAATCTTAATACTTTGTGTATTTTATTATTTAAGAAAAAATAGCTAGGTTTTTTTGCTGATTTATTTCTGTTTGCTCTAGCCATCTTCCTAGTGCACTCGTATCCTTATTTAGCATCCATCTTTTCCCACACATTATGCAGAAAAGCTCAACGTGAAGTTTTTGAGAAAACACGCGATCTACAAAAACCCTACCCTTGCACTTACTACACTTCATCATAACTTAAACAACTTTCCATCCACAACGCAAGAATAATCTGGTGCAACATGTATCATTTGAATGTGAGGATAATCATTAACGATATGAGCAATTGCAAATCCTTTTTGCCAGTCATGATGCTGAGTATACTTCATGCCTGGACCTTTTTCATCACACATATGTCCAATTTCATAACCACGTAGGGTTTCACCTTCGCCATTATTTCTCAATTCATAAGTAACCATGTGAGATGCAATTCTATGAGAATGACCTCTAATTAAAGATATTTGCATATCCTCCATGTCTTTTCTTGCTGAGCCAGTGGCTGCGATAGAAAGTCCGTGATGAACATGTATGTCTCCAAATCTACGCTTTGGCAATTCGTCATAGTATATGTACTCATAACCCAAAGAGTCTAGAGACCAGAGAGCCTCTGGAGTTACTTCATTGATATAGTCTGGAATTTTAGCATCAACATAATTAAAAATACGAACATCGTGGTTTCCTAAAGCAGAAAACAATTGTGCATCTGGAAGCATCTCTCTTGTTTTTGTATAAAAATCTCTTGCTCCTTTTGCTTCATGCCTCATCATTGGAACAATTAAATCTTTGCTGTCTGTTTTATGAAGGTTTAAAAATTCAGCAGATCTTCCTTCTGTATACTTGCTGTAACAAGCTTGGTCATCTGTATCTCCAAGATAGTCTACGACGTCTGGCTTAAACCACTTCATAACTTTAAACCAAAGCTCAATCATTTTATCGTCTTGATAAGGGAACTGCTGATCAGATGACAACATCCACTTTAAATCGTTACTCATTTAATTCCTTATATTAAAAAAGTCACGGGTGCGTGACTTTGATGCTACATGTGTAGTGTAGCATTAAATACATAGTTGTCAATACTATGCTTTGTTTTCTACCGCTATCCAGCGAACATTGTAAGTAGCTCTTGGCTTTATTGACTTACCAGTTATATTAACCTTTAACATGATCTGTGGCGTTCCGCTTGTAATTGCTCCTACAGAAACAAATACGTCTTCATCTGCACGAAGTCCATTATTTAATGATGCAACAACATGAACTTTGCCAGCTTGTGCTGCCTCTGCACTAATTTTTTTAAATGTGATTGCCTGCTGAACAGGAGTTCCATTTCCCGTTACATCTTCAAACTGAACTAGCCCAGACTCTACTAAAGAGTAACCCTGTCCTGAGTCGGTTGAATCTCGTAATGGTGCTGTGTCAGTAATTAGTTGCGTAATATTATCTACAATTAAATTTAGCTTGTTGACGTCAAGTGGCTCACCATCGTCAAATCTTTTAAACTCATATGGCATTTAAATCTTCTCCTAAGTCATGCATGTTTGATTCTGCATCAGATACTTCTATTATAGCATCTCTGTTTAGCCCGTATCGATTAAATACGTCTGGGCTAACTATATGCCTTTTTTTATTCTGAGATATCAAATACATTTTCCCATCTGATATATTCTTTATCAAAGAACCGTCTCTAAAACCTAACTTTCCAGCTACTTTAAGGTGAGATACAGAATTTTCTGTTGCATTTGCAGTAACAAAAGACCAAGACTGCTCTGCTCTATCAGATATAATTTTATATCTTTTACCATCTTTTATCCAATAGGTTGCCTTTTCAGTTTTAACTGCTAGGCCAGAGGGAAAGTTTGTTGGCTGATTAACCTGGTAAGGAACTTGAGTACTCTTGAATAGCTTTCTCACGCTCTTCCTTTTCCTTAATCAACTCGGTAAGTTCTGCTCTCAAAAGAGCAATTTGTGATTCGTATCCTGAAACCAACTCACCTATTCTCTGCTGTAAAGCAATAAGCATAAGCTCTGCTTTATCTGACATATTAATTCCTATTCTTCTAAAGATGCTTTTTCTGTATTCAAAACATCAAGCTTGGCATTTGTATCTGCTAGTCTAGCATTAATGGATGCCAAGTTTTCTTCATCTGGACTTGAAACTGCATTTTCTAGCTGAAGATCAAGTTCAATGCCATACTTTTGGTATGCAAGGTTCTTAATTTTTTGCTCGACAATTACAATTTTATCACTATTTGTTAACATTTTACTACCTCCTTATGTATTATATCATTTAACCTTGATTGGTCAAGGTCAAAAGTTCATTTTCTAAAAACATTTTTCTTTCTTTAAATTGTTCCAGGATATCTGCTCTTGCTGGTTTACCAGGGGTATCTATATCTGGGTTATCTAATATATCTTTAGATAAAATTTCGATATGATAAGACATATTACTTATTCTATTATTCAATATATTAATTTTATCAGTTTTTTCCATTATGCCCACCCAGACGTTGCCGATGAAGAATTGCCATATGCATTAGAAGCATACACGGTAAAATATGCCCATAGTCCGTTTGCAGAATTCATTGATTGTGTAAAAGATGTACCCGTTGTACTTCCGCTGGCAGTAGTTGTTGTTGCGCCTCCATTTGTAAGAGACTGATATAGAGTCCAATAGTAAGTTATAGGAGCGGTTCCAGTTGAGGCAGTCCAGGATCCAGTCCAAGTTGGGCCAGAAGAATATGAGTTAGAAAGACCTGACGGGGTACCTGGTGCTGTTCCGCTTGGAGGCGGAGGAGCGGGTGCAGTTGGGGTGGCTTGAGCTCTTGGACTTGAAGAATACGATGTCCAAACATTATTGCTGTTAGAGGCAGAAACCCAAAAATAATATGTAGTTCCATTAGACAAGTTAAAAGAAACAGATGTTGAGGTTGTTTCTGCATCATAAGAGCTTGCTGGGTCTACCCCATTTCCATTTGCTCCAGTCGACCACCAAACACGATACTTTGTAGCATTTGTTGCCCCTGACCAGCTCACGGAGGCTGTACCATTTCCACCTGTAGCTGAAACAGATGTTGGTGCAGTTGCATTTGAGATAGCCACAGACCATCTAGCATACATTGTTATAGTAGATGGTGCAGTAAATAAAGCTCCAGATGCAATAGGTCCATATAGGTAATCTCCAGAAGGTCTGTCGTAGTATCCATTAAATGTGTAGCCTGACCTTGTTCCTGGAGATGGAGCTGTGTGAGCTGAACCAGCATTTTCAATTGTAGTTCCTCCGCCAGTTCCTCCATTTGCATTCCATGTGACGGTATAACGTGTATAAGCTTTTGTTCCAGTTATTCCTGATGACCAAGAAGACACTCCAGTGCTGTTTCTTGCACGAATATAGTAAGTACGTGAAGATCCAGCCGTTAAATAAATATCTGTATCTGTAAACGATGTCGTATCTCCTACATAATAGTCTGGTGTACTCAAGCTATCTGAAGGAGCGCTACTTCCCCACCAAATTTCATATGATGTAGCTCCGCTAACTGCATTCCATGTTAGTCTGATTCCATCTGTTCTGTCTGTAGAAGCTGAAACCCAAGTTGGAGTTGACGGAGCTGCTAATTGCCATACCGCGTACATTGTTAGCGTTAATTCTGGATAGAATGCATTTCCTGGAGACACTAAATACCAAATGTCTCCTGCGGCTGGGTGCCTCCACGATACATGATTATAACCAGCTCTGGTTGCATTTGGAGCAATAACAAAACTTCCAGCATTTACTGGTGTTACGTATGTAGACTGACCATTATTATTTACCGTACCACCATTTGCATTCCATGTTACATTATAAACAATTGATGACCATCTAGCATATAATGTTATGCTGGATGATGGAGTATAAGACGATCCAGAAGTTCCTACATATGAACCTCCAGTTTGAGCTGTGTACCATCCATCAAAAGTATAATTGGTTCTTGTTGCGTTTGGAAGAGTTGTTGATGATCCAACTATAACCTCATCAGATGTTCTAGACGGGGTTCCCTCATTTCCATTATAAGAAACAATATACGTTTGTGCTGTAATTGGGCCTATGCTGCTAGAGCTGTAAGCAAACCCAGTAAGTCCATTGTAGGCAATTACTCTACCAGCTACAGAGGAAGATGTTCCTGAATTAAAAGTATGATCATAGTATGTATCCGTAGTATATCCCGTTGATGATGGATAGTATGCTATCTCTGTTCCAGATACATTATTTAGCTCTAATATATATCTAAACTGTGTCGGATTATTTGTCCACGTTCCACTTGAAAGTCTGTAAGTTGAACCTATTTTATTTGCTTGTCCTGATTGTAAGGTGAATACTGGCCTGGAAACATTTACTGGTGCAGAAGGCATAGTTACAAGACTTGATGGAGAAGACCAGCTGCTCCATATTGTTCCTCCTACTGACTGTGAAACAAAAAAAACATAAGAAGACCCCTCTGATGGAGATATTCCATTTTTATCTGGATCTGAAGTATTCCATGTCCAAGAACTTGTGGTCTTCTCTTCATCAAAAGTTGAAGAAGCTGCCCCAGGCTCGTATGCCGAGCTTGATGCCCAATAAATTCTATACCTTGTTGCTGATGGATGAGGCGTCCAGCTTATATTTATTCCAGAGCCAACAACTGTAGCAGACACGTTTGTTGGTCGTGGTAATTTAATTGGACCTTGAATAGACGAGGTTGAATAGGCATACAGATCTGCTTCTCCTTTTGAATTTGCTGCAATTGTATAAGCATCAATTCCCTGAGCATTTTCGCTTAAAATAGTGTAATCATAGTATGTGCTAGATGTATAGGTTGTAGTACTTGGATGTGTTAATATGTTAGTTCCAGAAAAATTCTGTCTGTCAAAATAGTATCTATATCCTGTTGGATTATTTGACCAAGTTCCACTTGAAAGTCTGTATACAGAACCTACACATGCTGCTTCTCCAGAAATTAAAGTTAGTGTAGGATTTACTTCAATTTCTGGGACATCACCAGTTGTAATGAAATCGATTGTATCGTACTCGTAAGTTGGCTCTAAACCTGATGAATAACCATCTTTCCCAATAACACCAATTTCTGCGGTATACGATGATTCAGGATATATTGCAGAATTTGATATTATCTTATTGGTAGTACCAACTGGAACTGTTTCCCTATAAACAATATTATTAGATTCATCATAAATTATAATTTCTTGAGAATAAATATCTGAAAATTCATCTATCGATCCACTATTTATATAAGGTGAAAATGACCAAGAGAAACTTGCTCCATCAGCAGATTCATCATATACATTAAACGAGCTTACCCTAAAGTCAAGCCTTGGCATAATGGGATCTGTAATATACTGATTACTTAAATCAGATTCATTAGTGCCATCCACAACTCCTCTAAAGCTGTAGCCACTTGTAGTTTTTAATTTAGATATAACAGGTCTCGTACTGTCATTAGCATTGCTTGGAAATCTATCTTCTGAGTCGGAGTCAAGATACTCCAAATATACTTTATCTACATCATAAATTGTTGACCATGTACCGCCTGGTGATTTTTCTTGAATTCTTAATCTAAACTCAGTAGGCTCTTCTGTCCAAGCACCTCTTGTAACAAACATCTTAGATCCATTAATTGGAGAGTCTGTAGTTTCAAAACCGTCTGGCCATTTAAAAAATAAAGAAGGGTATGGCGATTTAAATGTTGGTAAATTTAAACCAGAAAATATTTTTACCCAGAGGCCCACCCCATTGACTATAGAGCCTAGTCTCCAGGCACTTTTAATCTTAAGCCATCCATCTATTACCCATGGGTTTGAACTAGAATTTGAATTTGCTTCATCTGCTGGTGATGCTTTTCTCCATATGCTCTGTAATTTAACCCAACCATCTATGTTATGACTTCCCGTATCAGAAGGGCTTGTTTTTCTCCACCAGGTCATATCAAGCCTTTCTGCTTAGCCAAATATCGCCAGTGACGAATGCTCTACCACCTTGAGATGTAGCTCTAAATGTAGCACCTTCTGGATAGTTATTTCCACCATAATAAAAAGCTCTTCCTGTTGTTAGGTATCCGTTTGCGTCCTGAACAACAGTGGAGTCTCCGAAGGTATTATCTTCATTGCTTACAATATTCATTCTTATTTTAAATTGAGAATATGGCAAATTCTCTGGATTAATTTCAAATACATCTGAAGATGCATCATATACCATAATTCCATGACCAAGACTAAAGTCACCATTCCAGTTTATATAGTCTATTGAGTTGGCATTTGATCCAATCCAAAAGGTTGAACCAATTACTTCCGATCCTCTGACTGTTCCACTTATATCTGCGTTAGTCGCAGTTAAATTGCCAGCTTTTGTAACACTAAACTTAGATGCATCATTTATTTGAAATATAACATTATTGTCACTAAAACTATTTGGATTATATAAAAATGTATTTGGTGTTACACCGTAAGCAGAATTTCTAATACCAACACTATCTATATACCATCCACTTTCTGGCGTTCCAATATATCCAGAAACTGCTGTTACTGTTCCCCTTATAGTTAAATCTCCTAGTGGTGTGAGGATAAAGTTTCCTGTAGAAGATGCATTGTTCATATGCCTTAATCCGTATGAATTGCTTAATTGAATATGAGATCCAGCTGCATTGCCAGAAAATATAGTACCACTTGCAGCATCTAAAGTTATATTATTTGCGGTTAAAGTTGAACCAGATATGGTCCAGTTTGCTATGCTTCCAGAAGTTGCGGTCACGCTTCCAGTAAGGGATAGGCTACCGTTAGCACCTAAACTAAAAGAACCACTATTATGGTATATACCAATTGTTGGAGATATATCAATAGATCCAAACTTTGCCTTACCATCAGTGTCTAATTTAAAAGATCCCGAACTGTTTTGTATGCCATCGGCAGCTAAAGTCATACCTCCAATAGTTCCAGATACAGCTCTCATTACACCAGTTGAACTTACGCTAAATGGGTAGAGTCCAGATGCTGGAACTCCTATATTTAAAGCATTGCTCAGTGTTCCTGTTGCAGCTGATATGTTTCCAGAAAAAGAACCAGATCCTATTATCTTTAACGATCCAGTTCCGCCTACAGAAGAATCGAACTCTAAAATTTTTGTTACGCCGTCTGATCCATATATTGCAAATGGCTCAATGCCTCCAGACATTACTACTCTTTGACCAGACGATGCTCCAGCCTGAATATATGAATCTGCAGATATTATTCCAGCTTCTATCTCGCTAAAGGTAGTTTTTTCAACTTGTACTGGATTCCCAACTGCAGATATAAAATTGCCAGTTGTCTCACCATTTGCATTTAATGTTCCAATCTTAATATAATAGTCAGTATCAAAATCTAGCTTCTCAGATGTCAATTTATCAATTACAGTTCCAACACCTACTGACACTTGATTAAATCCATTTGCAAAATTTAATGTATGAACCCAATTGTTTTCGCTTGGAGTAAAGTTTGCTGTCTTTCCTATATATACTTTAGCTCCAAAAAAACTTCCTGCAGTAAATGAATTATTGCTTGAGTTTTTACCATCCCAACTTAAAATAATTGCAGCTTTCCCTGCTGTGAGCGTTGGTGATGATGGGTCTTCTGGATCAGTTATTATGTCTTCAGTGCCCGTTACCTCTACTGTTCTTGACAAGCTAAAAAACGATGTAGTATTTGCAACTGTAATTGATTTTAGCTGAACAACATAAGTTCCTGGCGCTGCCACTATTGTTTTAGTGCCAGCTGATTTAAAGAAATCTACTACTTGGGTTCCTACTCCAAATGTTCCACCTGAAATATGTATGTTCACCCTATCAATGTTTTGTATATCATTACCATTAGAATCTTTACCGTTCCAGGTTATTTTTATATAACCATTTCCACCAACTACATCATTAAGTCCTAGATCTGGTGTAGATGGAACTGTCTCAGTCGGAGTTGTTATTGATTTTACTGCAGACCAAGGTCCGAAAGTATTATCATTATATTTCCATCTGAGCTGTATTGGATATGAGGTAAGCGGATCTAAGTCTGTAATTGTAACAAGAAAGTACCCAGGATCCGAGCTTTGAGTTGTTGAGTCCTTAAGTAAATCTTGATATACCATTTTAGAAAGTTAAATCCAATCTGTACTCTATATCTACCTGTCTTCCCGCAAGCTTTACAAGAGGAGTAGAAAGCACTGATCTACTAACTAATCCATAAACTGGATTAAATGTATCTTCATCATTAATACGCAAAGCGTCTGCACCAATAGATGTCTGCTCTCCATCTACTGGAGTTATCTCTATGCCTATCTTTGTTATATCGGAAACATCTGGTGTACCAGTTGGGTTATTTAAAAACTGGCTCATTGATATATCATCTGATATCTTGTAACCCAAAGAATCATCAGTAGTTATGGTAGCTGAATAATAGTCGGTATTAGAGCTATAAAGTTTTACCTTTATGTCCAACAAGTTTAAATCATTTTGATAATATGCAAATCTAACAGTATCGTTAACACTATACCCAGAAAGATCTAGGGAGTTTATATTAGAGAAATACTCACTTGACTCGTCATTTCCAGATAACAACTCTAATACATTTTCACCAACTCTTGAGTTCTCTGCAACATACTCTGGGTTTATTTGTGAAGAGTTATACCAGTCTAGTTGGCTGTCGAATCCCGCCAAGAATTTGCTATCGAAGTTATTTAAAGATATAGTATTTTGAGGATATAAACCAACCTCATGCACTGTTCCAGCTAACGACTGAGGTAGTGTTGTTTTATAAATTACGGAGTATGAGGATACCCCATCTACAGTATTTATGTCAGTACTTCCAAACTCGACTGGTGTTCTGTAAAACTCTAAACCAAGCCTGGTATCGTTTTCGGTTGCAGCAGTGCTATCAATACCTATTGCTATGGACTTTTCATTAAAAGATGTTCTACCAGCAATAAAGTTGGTAAGGAATCTTTTACCAAACTTTGTTATAATGTTAGATGACCTATACAACTCTTGGCCATCTTCATAAAATATATATGTTCCCTTAATCATTATCCTCCAATATTAAATATTCTAGCGTCTACGCCGATTACACTTTCTTTTCTGACACTTGAATTTTTAATTTTAATTTCTGCCTTTACCCTCAATTTATTTGTAACGTCATAATATTTTGTAAATGTTACACTCTCTATGTCACTAAGATCTGGTGTATCTGGTAAAACAATTGGATAAGCTAGGCTTTTTGGACCCCATTTATGTACTACTTCTCTTGGAAATAAAGGACGTCTTTCTTCTGGGTTATTTGTATCTACCTGATTTCCAGTGCCATAGCCTGCGGAGAATCCAGATATTCCAGAAGCGGTTCCCCTTATTGTTAAAGAAAGAACGTCTTTTTCAAGATACTCTCCAGGTCTTAAAAATAATGTATCTGGGTGTCCAGGTACTAGTACAACTGGTTCGCCTCTTGTTATGTCCTGAGAGTTAATTCTATTATCTACAGCTTTTACCATGATAAATCATTATACCATTATACGTTAGAGAAGTGAATCTTCCTACCAGATATATTAGTAATCAGCCCTCCATCCTTATACTCGTGCTTGACTGCAGTCACTATAAATCTTTCTTTTTCTGAATCTCCGCTTAAAGAGGCATAAGGATACTTAATGGTAATAATTTCACCAACTGAAATAGCTGGGTTGCCAAAAATTTCCATATCTACTAACTTACCTTTATTTATAACTTTGCCCTTAATCCAATTTGCTAAATTCTCAACATCTTCTAGATTTTGTATCCACTTAGTCTCAAATATTACTGGCTCTTTTGATACGTACTCAGAAGTTTCATTTGTTTTATACTCAAGCTGTCCAGATTCAGATAGCGTGTTGCCGTATATATATAAGCTTGAGCCGTCTACGGGTATTGTCGTTGAGCTATTATTTAAAAGATAAAACTCGGCATCAAAGCTACCCATTTTAGAGCCTATTAACGTAGCCCCAGAGTTTAGCCCAGTAGAAATGTTTATAGGGAAGACTGGTCTTGAATCAAATTTTAATTTAGCTGTATATATCTCTCTAACGGTTGTGCCAAACTCATCGATAGCTTTTGAAGGAATAATTTTAGAGTCATCTTCTACATTTTGATTATATATTAAATTGCCAAAGCCAGCCTCTAAGAAATCATTGTTAAATATTCCATTCTGAATTGAACCAACTAATTGCAGCCTATCAAACTCTTTCTTATCCTTTATATCTGTTGCATAAACATAGTCGAATGCAACCTTTCCAGATTTACAGACTAATGCTACTTGTTTGGTAGGAGTCAGAGCAACATTTTTAATTTTGTCTTCTGCATTTTCAAAATCTGTATCTGTTGCAGAAAACTTATAACCATTAACGGATCCATATATGTATACAGTCTTAACTCCGTTGGATCTTTTAAATCTTACCTTAATATTTACAAGATACTCTCTTCCTCCGTATACACCATTTAAACTCTCTGCAATAGATACCTGACTATCTTTTATGGCAACTAGGTTTCCACCGCCAGTGGCTTTCATTATTCTTAATTCTTTTTTATTGGCAGATGCAGCCAGGCTAGTAGTCTCTAGGGACAGGTAGTAACCCTTCTGGCCTCCGTCAGACACAAAAAATCCAATTGCTGCGCTTTGATTTGGATTATCGAAATTTGAATCCATATATAAAGCTGACCCATAAGAATAGTATGTTTCTGTATTGCCTTCTGGCTCATCAGATAAGCTATCAAATCTTTTGTATACAACAGACCATTTTTTATTTTTAAAGTTATCTTTACTATTTGTAAGTTCTAGCAAAGACTTACTTTGGCTAGACCCACCCAGCTGCTTGGTAGTTTCTCCTGCTACGTTAGAGTCTTTTGATATATACTTTTCTATAACGTGGTAGTTTCCGTATAAAGCTCCGTCTTCTGCTCTTATTTTGAAAACATAAGTTTTACCTCTTTGTAAATTAGATATAGTTGTAGAGCTTGAAGTAGATGTAACTGTAGTTGAAGAACTTGGTGCACCATCTTTTAAAACATAAACTATTCTATATAACTCTGGCACCTGATTCATAAAAGACGTATCTATAGATATACGTACTGATCCATCTAAGTTGTCAGTAACTGTTGGTGCTACTTTTAAGTTGAAGTCTGCTGAAACTCCATCATACTGTTTTTTATCTGCGTATGTCATTTAAACTCTATCACTTTCTGATTCCACTTTGTTAAATCCTCCGCAGAGTTTTGATTTACAAAATCAATTGCTGAAGCTGGGTGGTCTCCACGAGAAGTACCTAATGCCCCTCTTGTTTTAACTCTATACTTTCCAGTTGGCTTAAAAAAAGCAGTTTCTGGCTTCTTTGGATCTTTATACCCAACCTTTGAGAGCCATCTATATTTATTTAAATCTAGTGGGGAGGTTATCCAAACCTTTTGTGGTGTTGAATCGTCTGCTGCATCTTTTTCTACGTATTGATATTGAATTGCATCATATTCAATAACTTCTGAATTAATTAAAACATATCCGCTAAAACTGTATAATGATTGTGCGTTGCTGTATGCGTCAGCATATGTATTTAAATCAATGTCCAAAACTGTATCAGCTGGAGGAGTAGTACTTTCTATTTTTGTCCTTAGTCCACCTGCGCCTAAGAAATTTGTTGGAGCATTCCATATAAATGTAGAATTACCTAAGTAGTTAGATGTTACTGGGGAGCTCCACAAAATTTGTACCTCATTAGCTGAAGCAATCTCTTGCTTGCTTAAAGACTGAATATTTGGGAGTCCTGCTACTGATGCTCCTGAAATTTCAGTATCGTAAAAGAATTGCCAGTCGACATCTAAATTATTATATATTTTATTCCTACTGTAGAATTGTAAAACATTGGACTCATCAAAGAATGCATTCATTTGTATATCTCTGCATAAATCCTGTATTAATTGCCAGACAGTCTCTGTATTTGTAGAGTACCAATAATTGATAACTGGTATTGAGTCGTCATTTTCTTCAACATTAAAATTATAGTTTGAAAAACCTATGCTGTCAAGAAGCCTTCTTAAAACTGCTGTTGCTGGATATGACTCACATAATATCTCTGGAGCAATAGTTTCCATTAAAAACTTAGCGGCATCCAAAGCCATTATATCTGCAGATCCATAGGTATCTACATCAAAATTTCTAATATAGAAATAGCCCTGATTTACCTTAACGCCTTCTACTTCAATGTATGGAGTTAGCTCAGCATTTTTATACAAATAAATTTTTGAGCTATCTATCTGATCATTTCTATTATATTCTACAACTTGTAAGGAGTCTTGATTATATTTATTTATGTTTAGTGACAAATCGTTTGCTGTTACGTAACCTACAGGTAAAATTCTTGTATCGTCTGAAGAAGACTCTTTAGATATTTTCATTGATACTATATCAGAAGATATATCCTTATACCATCTTGCTGACATTTCTATAATACCTATCACCTTGCCCGAATTACTATTTGTAGCTTGTACTTGTATTGATGAAACATTTATAGGGTTTGCTGGAGAAGTTGGCTGTGTAGATGACCAAGTTGATCCATTATAATATAATGTATGTACTCCATCCCAGTTGCTTGTAGGTATTGATAAAGAAATTAATCCTCCGCCATTAATTTTTACGCCTGCAGAAGTTGGCTTATCATGAAATTTTTCAAATCTAATAACTATTTTATTTGCAACAGCTGGCCTAGTTGCTGAAGACAATGTAGCAGTTCCATTTTGATTTTCAGCCCATGCACCTGTAGCCTGTGACTCAACCTCAAATGTATATTGATCTACAATTTTTGCAATAATTGCATTAGATAAATTGTATGAAGAAATAGACATTCCTGATATGCTAACTGTGGCTCCTAAAGGAAATGCATGAGGGAATAACGTTTTATAAACAATTGAGTTTCCGTTAAAATATGCTTGGGTGACTTTTGCGCTAGATACAGAGTAGTTTACAGTTAAGTCTGCATCTTTATTAATTGGTGTGACCCAGTACTTGTATTGATTTTCAACTCCTGGGTAGTAAATTCTTGCCTTGTCGACTGGATACGATAAAACTCTTGGAGAGTCAAAGCTGCCTTCTGGCACTTCTGTTTTATCTTCAGTCCATATAAAATACTTAATCCCTGAGTTGAGTGGTCTTACTGGCCTTGTAACAGAGTCAACAGGGAATAGCTTTCTATATTTATTAAATGAGTCTACAACTGTACCATCTGAATTTGTATGAGTTTTATAAAAAGATTCAAGAGATTCTGGATATGACACCGATATACTATCAAGCATATTATTCATATTATACTCAATATAACAACCTGCATTTATTTGCAAAGAGTATGATGTATTTAGTTTTGTTTTTAATTCAGAAGATATATTCAAGACACTACACCTCTTCCAAAGTCATGCTTACGTTCCAGTAGGGCTGAATACCTCTCTTAGAAACTGTAAAGTTACAAGAAGTAAACATTACAGTGTATGTATATTCGTCTAAAAGTGCACTTGAAGTATCTTCTATATAAGTTGCTGGTGCAAGAACTGTTGGGTTTATTCTAATTCTAAATGAACCTTTGCCGCTTGTCTCATAAAAATACTTTATGTCTTCGGCAGCCCATGCGCCATCCACTGTTTCATTTCTATATGAAGGAAGCATATCCCATGATAGAGTAAATTGTTTCTTGTCTGCTACAAAATACTTACGCATTGTTCCGTTTGCCATTCTATTTTGCTGCTCAATGCGTATTGGAAAAATGTTAAACTCTGAACGATTATGCTCAGACACTCTTCTAAATCTAATATTATTTGCATCTGAGTATGCAAGCTTATTTCTAGTTGCTACCGTTGAACTGTATTTTTGACCTGGAGCTGAAAGAGTTGTTCCTCCAAAAGAAAATGAGTTATTAGGGGTTCCAGTATCTATTGCAAGTGGGTCTGTAGACTCTATGTAAAGAATTGAACCTTTTGGCAAAATTTGAAAACTCATTATCTAACTCTTCCTCCGTAATTGATTGATTCTCCAACCTTAATCATAGCATCTCTTTGTGTTTTACTTACCATATTGTAAACGCTTCTAGCTATCTCTTCTGCATTTTGTCCCTCAGCTGCATAGACCTTTATTTCTGGGCTATTTACAACATTAAATACTTGCCCAAACGGTGATCCGTTTACGACTCCTCCGCCTGCCATTTTTGGAATATCGTAAGATACTACTCCGCCTCCCGCATACTTATTTATTCTGTCTAGTGTTGGATACCCTATCTTTGCTGCAGATGCAGCATTTATAACAAACTCTCCGTTAGATAGATATGCTGGAATTGAATCAGATGTTCCAGTGCCTGGACCAGATACCATACCACCCATTGCTGCTTTTGGAACTGACTTACCCTTGATGTATGTAACATTTTTTACACCCTGAACTTCATTTGCTGAATATCCAGTAAATTTCCAACCAGCTGCTGTATATTTATTATATGCATTTTCATAATCATACGACGCAATCATTGACTGAATTGTTTTCTTTCCTGTAGAGTCAGTAAATTGCATGTATGTGGTATCAAAACTAAATTTATTATTTTTATAGTCTCCAGCGGAAGGCTTGAAGAATGGCAATCCCGTTTTACCTGAAAACTTTTCAACAGCTAATGCGAACTGTCTTACGGCGTTCAAGAAGTCTGAATTACCAGCTTGGTTGCCAAAATTATCTATAGCCTTTAAGAAAGACTTAATCAAAGGTGTGGCAATATCTTGAGGTCCCTTGCCAGCTTTTCCTCTAAACTCATTAAATAGTTTAAAGTATTCGTCTCTAAGAGCTTTATTTGTGCTATTTTTCATTTCTTCTAAAATTGCTACAACTTGCTCTCTTACACTACTTGGAACATCTTTAATATCTTTACCTGAGTATGGCGCTATTAATGCTTCTAGTCTATCTCTTGCAGACTTCATTTCAGAAGAAGAAGTATTGTTTAAATCAGATTGAGTTTTAAGGTTTTCAAGACCCTTCTTTCTTTTTTCGTCAAGTTCTGCTAGTCTCTCTTGCTCGTCTCGCTGCTTCTTCAGATCTGCTGCAGCTTTCTTTTCAATTGCAGCAATAGCATCTTCTTCTTGTTTTTGCTTGACAAGTCTTTGAATTTCTAACTGTGCACTGGCTGCTGACTCCATGTCTCCAGCCATTAAAGCTTGCTGATACTTTAATTGCTCTTGCTGAATATCTGTAGCAATATTTCTAGCATCTTGCTCTGCACGAATAGCCTTAATTCTTTCATCAGCCTCTTCTTGAATTTTTTCAATAACCTTGTCGATAGCCTTAATTTTATTCTTGTAGTAATCTTCATCAAGTTTTTTAGCTGCTTTAATCTTATCATTAAAACCAAGCTGTGCTTTGTCAGCTTTATCAATTGCTGTTGCGAGTCCAGAAAGTGGGTTTACCTTCGAGTCTGTACTTTCAGTTATAGTATTAATTCCAGACTGTATTGCTGATAAATTCTTTGCCATTGTTACTGCAGCCTGTGCGCCGATTGATGCTAAGTCAACTATGTTAGACAATCCTGACTGATACAACAAAATTTTAGCAGTTACGCTTTCAAGGCTTTCTGCTGAATTTAAAATTGTTGCATATGTTAAACTTTGTTCCTTTAGGCCCTTTATTACATCAGCACTTAGCTTAGCATCTGAATTCTTAATCTTGCTAATCTCATCCATGACCTTTTTTGTTGCTTCTGATTCATCTAAGATATTCTTTGCCGCATCTTTTGTGCCAATTAATGAATCTCTATAAGCAATCACAGAAGATACAAGAGTGTCTAATCCCTGAGTAAACTCTTCTGCATTAAACAATGAGCTTCCTGAAGCTTTAATCAAGGTATTAAATAATGACTCTAATGCTGATGCTTGATCTTTTATATTTCTAAACTGTGAAGATGTTACTGCAGAAAATGCTTGTGATGCTTTATCTGAAGCCTTTATGATTGCAAAAATTTGATTTGATGCCTGCTCTGCACTCATTCCCATAGCCACAAACTGAGCTTTGATTTGCGAAGCATAGTTTACAACCTTAGAAGGATCTATGCTATTAAATGCATCTACATACTCCTTTTGGTTTGCTCTTGCATTCTTAATAGCCTCATTTAGCTGCTTAATTGAAAGAGTAACTCCAGTAGGTCCAGCTTGAGTATACGAGTCTGCAATAGATTTTGCCTTAACCCTATTAAGCTCCATCTGATCATTAATTTCTTTAAGCCTATCCGCCACAGTCTTGTAATTCTTTATGCCTACTGAAGCAAAAGATTCAGATGTTCCTCCAAGGGCAAGCCTATTTGCTTTACCAGCCTCTTCTGCATTCTTTTTTAGGTTTAATAAGACGGCTGCCATTGCTGTTACTCCAGCAATTGTTAGTCCTATAGGACCAGTTAAAAACACAAGTGCTGCTCTTAACAAACCAACTGATTTTGTAACTAAATTAAATGCTCCAACTGCTAATGACTTGAATGAAGTTATTCCTGATGTAACTTTCTTTAGCATTCCAGCAAATGGCGCAAGTTGCATGGCAAGACCGCCCATCATTATTGCATTTCCAGCTTGCCCTCCAACCATTTGGCCAGCCATCTGCAAGCCGAAGCCTGCCATCATAGGGCCGCCCATTTCTTTAAACTGATTTGAAACTGGAGCATGGTCTCCCGCCCAAGTTTTTGGTGCTCCCATAGTTGGCATTCCTAAATTAACGACTCTTCCGCCATTTTGATATCTAGGAACCATGCCCCCCGTATTTAATCCTATTATTCCCCCACGATTTCTTCTAGGGTAGAATCCTCTATAAGCACCTGGAGTAAATGTGCCTCTAGGTAGGGCTGGAGCTCTCTTAACCTGCTCTGGCTCTTGTGCAATATTTGTTCTAACTCCTGGGAATACAGATGCAACTGAATCTGAAACTTGAGGCATTTTTCTTTTAGCGATAATTGATGCAAGAAGTGTACTTACTCTACTTGTTGTCTTAGGGAAGAACCTATCGCTGGTGCCTCTTCTTTCATTATATACTCTGACCTCTCCTGGTCTTTTTAGTCTATCTAGGGCTTGAATAACTTTAGGATTTCTTGAACTTACTACTTCATCTGTTATTGCATCTCCTATAACAGAGGCCCCTACTTGCTTTGGAGAATTTGGCTTATCTGCTAAAAACTCAACTCCAGACTCAGACAATGTGCGTAACCTACGAACAATTGATCGATCTAAAGCTTGAGCAAAAGCTGACCTTTCTCTTGCGGGTATACCAAGATCAGACATCAATCCTTCATAAGCAATAAGTGGATTATGAACAACCATTCCCTTGGCAAACTTTGGATCAAGAACTGGTCTTCCGCTTAAATAATCAATTGCTTTATTTATATTTAAATTACCACTATTGGTACCCTGATTAAAGAATGCATCGTATGCAGCAACCATTGAACTGTTGACTCTAGTAGACTTTTGTGAAACCTGATCAAAACTTAGCCCAAACTGTCTCATAAGTCTTGCCTTTTGATCAGTAGTTAATGTGTCGCCAGTTATTGCATCTGTTAGGTGGGCTAGCTGTCTTCCACTATATCTATTTCTTATATCTTGAGAAGAACCCTGTATTGCATCATCTGAACCCATATTAAATCCTGGTCCAGCTGATCCATTACCATTTATAGCCTGCAATAATGGAAGATTAGCTGCTGTTGCTTCTCTGTTAACAACAAACTCTCCTGGTGTAAGCATTGCTGGGACAACATCGGCATTCACATTAGGACCTGGAACTATGGTGCCAGGTGATACATATACTTGTCCTCCAGTATTATACTTTGGAAGATTTGTTGTTTCGATGCTATATGGGGCACCCATTGTTCTTGTGCGTGTAGCTCTGCCAAGAGCCTGCATAATGTCACGCATTCTTCCTTTTCTAAACAATGCTCTCATATTTGACTTTCCAGTTGCATCAACAACTGGCTGATCAATTAAAGGAACTCTTGTTAAATCTAAAGTTCTTCCTGTTGTTGTTGCATAAGATGTCATTGCTGAGCCTAAGTCTGCCTCAAGCTGTGCATTTAATGCAATAATTTTTGCTTTTGCTTGATCTACTGTAAGCTTACCCGCTCTTAGTTCTGCTACCACAGCAGCAGATTGTGCTGCAACATTTTGAGTAATCTGTGTTGTTATAGGAAGAATGTCATCAAATGTCTGAATAAAGTCTGAGCTTACAGCTCCACCCATTCTAATAGTTTTCTTTAAATCTTCAATTTCTTTTTGAGACTGCATTCCAAGTGTCGCCATTAAAGCTTGATATCTTGATGCTTCTGAAGCAACTACTCCTGTTGAAACCCCTCCTACAGAAGTCACTCCTTCGTAGTCTGGCAGTCTTTCAGTCATCATTATCTGTGGAGTTCTTCCAATTTTTTGATTAACTCCACTTGATCCAGGAACTAGACCGAATATGGTTGCTGGGTTATTTGGATCTCTTGGATTTAAATGTGAGCTTGCCATTCCGCCAACTAATGGATGGTTAGGATTGACTGGTCTGTAGCCTGGAGCGCCTGGCTGTAAAACATTTCCTGCTGCTGTTGTTATGGCTGGTCCTACTGAGATTTTTCCAGAAGCTAGTCTGGCTGCTAGTGCATCATACTCCATAGAAAGATCTGCGAGAGCCTTCTTTAAGATTGTTGCAGCTTGAGCATCGCTATAGAATGTCTGCTCTGCTAAAGAGCCTGCTTGTTCAGCAGCTAAGATCTCTGGAGTTAATAATCTCCAACCCTCTCCACCCTTAAAGAATGCCTTAAAGTGAAAAATACCTTTTGCTATGTAGCCAAAGAAGTTTGCTAGCAGACCAGTAAGCATGATAACAGGTCCGACCATTGCTGTAAATGCAGTACCAAATGCTAATAGTTTCTTTAGTGGTTCTGGTAGTTTTTTACCAAAGTCAATAATACTATCCAGTACACCAATTATTGTTGTACCAATATTAAGGAACTGCTCTCCAACTCCAGCCATGTCTGCCTTTAAAGACTCTACAGCTCTCTTATACTTTCCAGCTGCTGATTCCGTAACCATAGCTAACTCTCGGCTAGCAACATTCTCTAAATCACCAGCACTGGCTTTCATCAAATCTAGAACTTGAAGTGTCTGGCTACCCTGTCTACCCAAATTCTCAAATAAAGCATTAAGTCTTGAAAACTGAAACTTTCCAAATAACTGTTCAATTGCTTGTTGCTTTTGTAAAGGATCTAATTTATCAAGTGCTGACTGAAGAGTCATAAGGGTTTGAGTTACATTACCTGCATTATCATTTACAATTCCAAGTAAGTCAATTCCAAAACCTTCAAATTTAGCAACAGCAACATCGGTTGGGTTAATCAAAGATGCAAGTGCAGATTTTAATGCATTGGCACCTTCTGATGCAGATACTCCACCCTCACGCATAGCTGTTAGATAAAGTGCTAAGTCTTGTACGCTACCTCCTAGTCCCTTGATGACTGGTCCAGCTTTAGGAATGGCTTCCACTAAGTCGTTAAGAGTGGTAGAAGTTTGGTTTTCTACAGCATTAAGAAAGTTAATTGACTCTGTAAGCTCTTCTGTGTTTGACTTAAATGCAGACTGTATGGCAAGAGTTGCTTTCATAGCCTCTTGCCTATCTACTTCACCAAGAACTGCAAGTCTTGTTGTTTCTGAAACAGAAGATAATAATTCATTTCCAGTTTTTCCAGTTGCTGCTATGTCAGCAGCTAGAGCTATAGTTTCCTGGAAATTAACACCCATTGTTGAAGCTAAATCTTTTGCAGTCTTAGATACTTCATTTCTAATTTTAGATAAATCTGCAGAGGTTGCTCCTGCTATATCTCCATAAACCTTAGTAAGTCTAGTTAGTTCCTGATCTGCAGTTCTAAATGCATCTGCTGCCGCTTTGCCAAATGCAGCTAAAGGAAGAGTCAAACCCACTGTAAGCTGACGACCAGCCCACTGAGTATTTTTACCCCAGTTAATCAGCTGAACAGCACCGTCCTGAACAACCTTATTCATAATCTTTAACTCTTGGGTTGTTATTGCTGTTTTATTTTTAATTACATCTAAGCCTCTAGGTACATGTACGTTAAATTGCATTAAGCCTTGAGCATTACGACCCAATGGTTGAAGTATTGCATTTTGTAATTGAACTTGTTGCTTAGCAAGATCTCTAATTAATCCGCCAGATGTTCTTGTATGCTCTTGCCAATTTCTATAATAATCTTTTAGTTTTAGTCTTCCAGAATCTAAGCTTCTGCCGAACTTATCAACATCTGAAGAAAGAGAAACATAGTGTGAAGAAAACTGACCAGTACTTCTTACTGTATTAGCAAAACCTCTATTTATAGAATCTATCTGACTTGCAATTGCTTTGTTGGTTGCTCCAACGGTTTGCTGTAGGGACGACAGAGAGGCTGTTACCCTACCAAGATCTTTTATAAGATCCGAAAAGTCAGCCCTTGCCGTAATATTAGTGATAATATTTTCTTCAGCCACTAATTACTCCTACTGTACCCCAAGCCCATTCCAATTCCAAAACCAGCTTCTCTAGCAAAATCACCTTGTAGTGAAACTACGTCATCACCACTCGCCTTTATTCCTAAAGCCTTTCTTTTGACATCTTCAAAAGTTGGAGCATCTTCATTTTTTTCTTCATCTAAGCTTATGCCTTGAAGAGAAGCTAAGAATCTTCTTTTCTCTTCTTCAGTCTTTTGCATAGCTTTGACTGTTTGTATTAACTCTGGCATTGAGAGACTATCTTCTAGTTCTTCGTAATTTTTCCAGTGTCCTAAAAGAAAAATCTCTCCCTCTAATGCGGCAAGGTCTAGTTCTGACCAGCCAGAACCGCCGCCGCTAGAAGGTTTGGGTCGTCCATCTTAATTCCCCCGCAAACTTCAAGAATGCGATTGATAGTAGGTACGTCTAAAATATCTTCTAGTAACTCTATTGTTACATCTTCTAATTGCTTTTCTAGTGCAATAGCGCATGCCTCTAATAATGTATTAAGGCTTTCATCTTCCGTGCTTGTTTCCTGAAGCTTGTTTACTACAACCATAAACTTTCTAAGTTGTTTAATTGTTAATGGCTTAAGCGTTACCTTTGTTCCATTTTGTAATACAATTTCTTCTGTATCATATACTGTAGTTGCCAATTTATCCTCCTTTGGCTGTCTCAATTATTATAACATAATGATTATACCGTTACAAGTATAAAGCCCCCATTTCTGGGGGCTTTATATTAATAATTAAAATTAATTATTATGCTGGTGTCCAAGCACGGTCAATAATCTTACCGTATTCTGAACCTGCGTGAGTTGACTCACCAGATGGTAGAAGACGGAATGTTACTGGGAATGTAGTTGGATTTGTACGAGCCAAAGAGAACTGTGACTGCTGTACTGACAATACTCGACGTGCATAGTATACACGCTCTGTATTTGGACCTACAACTGTTGGAGCCTGTCCAATAGCAATAAGCTGACGCTCAGTTGGAGCTGCACCAAGTGCACCTGCCTCAAGACCGAGAACATCGTTTCCATCTACCTCATTTAGAGTTTCCTTACCCTGACCGAATACAACGAGAATATTCTCAAGAGTACCTTCGGACATTTCTGTTGCAATCATAACTTCCATCGCTGACTTGAAGAGCTTTGCTGTATCAAGAAGCTGATCTACTGTTACTGAATCGTATGTTGGGTTATAAGTGATCTGAAGACCGTTATTTGTATAACCAACGTTACGGTATGCTGCTGCAGTAAGTCCTCCGTCTGGATTTACATCGAGAGCATTAAGGGTCTTTATGTAAGACTCTGATACATCAAATTCTGGTACCAAAGTAGATGGACCCTTAGTTGCTGGTGAAACTATAGCTGTGCCTGCGTTTTCTACGCCTGCCTCCATGCTATCATCATATCCTGTAACTGTAGAGTCATCTACAGAAAGGAACAATGGTGAAGCACCTACGAGAATGTTTTTAGCATTACCTGTATTTTGTGCCATGAAGTTAACCTCCTATTTCATGAAATAATTTATATATATAAATGGCTGGCTAGGCCCTTTCCTCTATAGACAATTTTACAATATCTAGTTGTCTAAAGCAATTTAAGCAAATCTGCCATTACGGTCCGTAATCCTAGAGTATTTGACCTCTAAGATTACATCTCCTGCCAGAAAGCCTTGCAGCTCCTCTGAGGGGGATGTAGGAGATATGTCAGCAACAAAAATACTGTGGAATTTAACCTTATCTGAGACGTCCTCCCAATAATTTAAATCCCTAGCTGACTCATCCATTCTCCTGAATTGATCCAGCATATAATTTCGAATTTTATTTATCTCAGCAAAATCTGTTGAATATATTGTAAATAAAAGCTGTTCGCAGCATATTAGCCAGTTTTGCTCATATGACAAACCAATCTTGTCATAAACAATATGAGTTTTACCGCTTAAAAACTGATTCATTTCTGCTAATTGTTGTACTGGGATAATAGGGTTAATATGCTCTCCTAAATTATCGCTGTAGTAATCATCTCTATCTATCAAGTTATTATCCTGTAGACCCTGCCACAAAAATTTTCTTACCTCGTACATGGCATCTATATTGTAGTCTGGACTCATGATACACCCCCAAATGCATAATCAACAGCAAAGTCAGCTTGGCTCTTAATTATATTAGGGCTAAACTTATACTTAACTGTTTTAATATCTGAAGGAACAGACATTGCTTTCTTTAAAGACATATTAAATAATCTTTGAAACCCTGAATTTTTAATTGCTAAATTCACCATATTGCTCTTGAAATATTGGCTAGTCGCCAAGAAGAACTGATTCTTTGCACCTGATCCGCCTGGCCTATTAACTTTTACTGAAGCTCCCTTTGGCATATATACAACATCTCCGTCTACCTCAAAAACTAATCGTTCTGAATACTTTGGAGAAATAGCAACTGGATTTCCAGCTTCCATAACGGATGCCTTATTCACAAAAACATGTCTATGCTTGCCCTTTCCAGTTGGCACAAAAGAAGTTGATGGCATTAAGTCTGTAGATATCCTAAAAGATATACCTGGTCCTTCAAGTTGCTTTAACTTAAAAAGTCTTGCATCTTCTTTTCCAATTTTTTGCCACTCGTAAACATGGTGTAATGACTTTGGTGATGTTCTTGCTTTAGCATCAATGTACGCTCCAAACTCTTTTTCAATTTGATTAAATATAACTGTGCTAAACTGCCTTTTAAAAGCTTTGCTGTCTTCTAGTTTTTCTAAAACTTTTGCTTGATAATATACTGCTGCAGAGATCTGTGCAACAATTGACTGCTTGACATGACTATGTTGTGGAGCCTGCATTAATGGCTCAAGCCCACTTGCTATATTTACAAATAAAAAATTAGATGCCAATTTGCTGATTCTCCGACCTCTTCATAGAAGAATTATATCCTACCACTCTTCCAAATGGATCAGTAATTGGTGTTGTTCCTATAATTTCAAAAACAGTTGGCGTATCACTTGGAAAATTAATTTCAGTCCAAATATTAACACCATCTCTATTTCTTATATTGGTAATCTTTTCTCTTGCTGTAACTCTTCCAGAAGTTCTTACCTGTATAACTTGATCATTTGCATATCTATTGTCAAATGTCTGCTTGTCACTTGATCTAGAAGTTGCGGAGTTGCTTATTACTCCTTTGGCATGACAATCTACCGTTCTATCAAAGATCCACTCTTTTTTTAATGCCCCAGTGTTTGGATCCTGCATATCAACTTGTTTGTAAACATCCATTTTCATTGAAAGCACAGCATCAATTACAGATGACATTATATTATCTCAACCTTATCCAATACGTAGTCAGAAATTAATTTATCTGCATAAGCATTACCAGTTCCAGAAAATACATCAGAGCTATATTCAAAGTTCCAGTCAAAAGTTTTAATATTTTTTATATATTGATTTTTCCAAACGGTATCCTTTGAGAAAAAGTCTTTCATTAATTCAATTGTTGCAAGATCAATTTCATCTGGGACTTTTTTCCAGCCGAAGGTAGCTTCTACATCATAGCTTGAATGGTTTTTAAAAATTCCATTAGAGTCATGTATGGTTGGAGGAACCATTCCGTTTGCTGTATAGACTGTGTTATCAAGCAGGTTAGATTTATTTACCCTAATACCGAATCCAGTCTCTGATATGTCTAAGTCAAACCCAAAATTATTTAAATTAGGTGTAACAGTTTCGTCAACCATCAATATATCATTCATATATAATTTTCTTAATCTAAATATTTTTTCAGGTAATGGTAATGTATCGGAACCATAACCGATAACTCTTATTTTATCATTGTATAAATAAAATTTTTGACCTGTGGCTTGCTCTATTCGCTTTCTAGCATATCTTTCTGCTGCGGCAAGTTCTCTGTAAGATTTATAGTTAGGATCAGAAGGGTCAGTACTGATGCCTAAGCATCCGCATGCTTGATACAAGTCTGTATATGGTGTTACCACAAATACGTCATGACTATATTCTACTGACTCGCCTTCAACTTCATATTTCCATACCAATCTTAAGGTTGCATTGCTTGAAGTGTAAATTAAAGGCAAATAGGTTACATATAAGCCAACATTAGTTTCGTCTTTTTCTGATGATACGTCAGTAAGATAATAATTGTTTGAAGGTGCTTCGCTAAAAGGATCTTCAGTTATATCATATATAGAAACTGTTGGGGCACTGTCAGCGTCTAGTGTACTACCCTTCCAGAATACCTGATGATACACTGGTGAGTTTGTATTTTTTAATACCTCTGCCATTATATAGGCTTAGCTATAAAACTCTCTAACCTCTGTTGGAGTTGCTAGTCTAAAGCCCTCCTCCTTATCAAAAATTTTTTGAGCATCTTCTTTTGTCATTGCTACAAAAGGATGTTCTCTTGTAAATGTCTTACCAAGTATATCGTATCTAAAATTAGCTCTTGTCATTCTAACTAATACTTGATCCTCAGTAATTTCTTTTGTTGAATCAAACTTAGGCAATACTTCTTGTTCTGCTGGCACGGACTCTTCCTCAATCTTTTTAATTGTATCTTGATACAATGTCCAGGTAATTCCTTCTTCAGCTAATGCTGCAACTATGTCGGACTTAGTTTTTAGTCCGTCTGTCTCAACACCGAATTCTTCGGCTACTGTTCTTAATTCAGATACTTTTAATGTCTCAAATGACATAAAATCTCCCATTCTACTTAAATAAATTATAGCATTACTCGATTAAAAGGAAAAGCCCCTAAAAATTAATTTAGGGGCTTTTCGGTAGTTTAATTCCTAAAAATTAGGAAGCAACCTTTACGTTCTTAACAACGACCCAAGCGTCTGCCTGCTCGATTTGAACACCAACACGAGTATACATTGTGTACTCGATTGAGTCCTTACGTGGCCAGAAGAAGCGGTAGACTGTGACGTCACGCTTGATACCAATAACAACGTTATTTGGGAATGTCAAGTGAATATCACCGTGCTGACCTGTAGCGCTATCATAGTCTCCGTCCTGTGCTTCTGGAAGAAGTGGGACTTCAACTACTGGAATGCCGAACGCAAATGGAGCGACATATCCTGCTGGGCCACCTAGTGGCTGTACGCCTGCACCACGGATTACGCTTGAAGCGATATCCTGTGGGTTATTTGAGCCGTAATCGCCAAGTACTGACGCTGAGTATAAGTAATCCTGGATCAAGTTTGAACCTGAAAGGAATCTTAAGTCTGAGCGACGCTGCTTGTACTTACGTGGAAGTGCCTTCAATGCGCTGTTAAATACAGCACGTGAAATTCCTGCACCCTCTGCGTCAACAACATGTCCGTTAGCCTTTGAAAGCTTAACAGCACCGTCGAATGACTTATAAAGTGCATCTCCTGTTAGAGAGGTATCACCATTAAGGAGAACATCCTCAATATCGTTACCTGCCTGTGTTGCCATCATTCTGGCAATATGATCTTCTAGATCTGGACCTTCGATATTGTCTTCAAGAGATTCAGTCGAAAGTTCCCAATCTAGGCGAAGCTTCTTGGTTGTAAGAGAGATCTTAGAGAATGTAACTGCTGAGTTTGATGCAGTATTATCTGCCTCAGTAGCTAACTTCATAAGCTTCTCGCCAACACCAATGCGATCGATTTCAGTGGTATCCGCTTTCATGCGAACAGTACGAGCCACTTTACCGATTACGGTTGCGTCGAACATGTAGTCGAGGAATCTTGCAGACTGCTCAGGATTGAGAAGACCACCTTTACCCTCTGAGCCAACGTGAATGCCAGATGTTTCACCAGCAACTCCAGTCATGTTCGCTGTTACGTTTGTACCAGCTGCAACTGCTTTTTCTAATGTTTCATTGCTCATTATATTTTCACCTACCTTTAGTTAAATAGTTCATTGACAGAACCGAGGAAAGAACCGTTCCATCTAGACTTTTGGATTGTAATCTCCTGAGACCCGCCGAGGTCTGAGGACTTCTTAATTGCAGTATCTGATTCTACTGCGTCAACACGCTTCTCTACAGTAGAGATTGTGTTCTTTATTTCGTCAACTGCCTTTGATAAAGCAGTATGTTGTTCTGCTAACTCCGAAATTCTTGTATCAACACTCTTGCTGAAGGTTTCAACAGTAGACTTAATCTCTGTTACCTGTGCAGCATTAGTTTCTGACGCCTTATTAAGAGTTTCCGCAAAGAATCCCTTAAGATCACCGAGCATCTTTGCAAAATCAGGTTCATCAACCTCAACTTCTGATACGTCGGCTGCTTTTTCGAGAGTTTCGGCAGAAGTGTCTTCTGTAGCTACTTCTTCGACAACATCTTCAGATGAGTCATCAGCAGAAGCTTCTTCAGCAACTGGTGTTTCAACTTCTGCAACTGCAGCAGCTTCTTCCTTTGGTTCTACTTTATCAGTAGCCTCTGGCACCCGTAGCTTTTCTACAGTCTCTGTATTTTCTACGTTTTCCACTTCATTACCTCCTTCTCCGATTGCCTGTTTTGCGATATATGTATCAGGCAACGGTAATCTTGAATTCTTAAACGAATCAAGAATCTTATCTATTTCTTTAGCCTTATTGCTATCATTCTTTTCAACCCAACCAATGAGAACTGCATCTTTTCCAGTTACTGGTGAGCTAAATGTTTCTTCTGAAGATAGAAAAACTGAATCACTATCTTCACAATAAAAAATATTTTCTGTTTGTGTTTCTACTGCAATACCTTTAAATACCATTTGTCCATTTGACTTTGAAATAGACAAAACGTTGCACAATTCGTTTGCTGGTGAATCAACAAGTGATAACTCTAACAACGCATACTTTTTAATAAATCTAACTGATTGTCCTGTTGATTTGTTTACTTCGCTATCTGACTCAATAATCTTTCCGCCAATAGAAAAACCTGAAAGAGTTCCATCTAGAACTTTCTCCCAGGTATCTTGTGCTCCCTTCGAAACATATGCATCTACATATACACCAGTGTGCATTTCTTTTGTTTCAGGGTTATAAAATGTTTCTGGTCTAAAGGATAACATCTTGCCAACTGCGTTTGGCCCATGCATCTCACGAATGTTTCCTCTAAACTTTTCAAAAGCTTCAAGGCTAGCTTCAGCTGTAACCAAATCACCTGTTTGATCAATATTATCTAGTGTGGCGAATCCAGATACTGTTCTACGTTCACGGTTAACTTTAGTAAAAGGAACGGACAAATTAATGGCGTCGCCATTAGAAGACCAATAAGATTTTTCGATATTCATATGCTTAATTTTATTATGGTATATATCAAAAGGCAAATAGTGGTTGAGTAGGACTACTCAACTCGTCTTCCGTCTCCCTTTGCATTTCTGCCCTCCCCTGAAGAATCTGGGGAATTTGCAGATCTATCCTGGTCTCTAGTTCTAGTTTGTAGAGCTTGAGCTTTTACTTCGGCTGCCTGTGCTTGTAAATCAACAGGGCTGTCTCCACCTTCTCTAGGAACTAGTCCCATTCTAAGTCTAATTTCATTTGGAGTTAAAACCTGGAAACGCAAATATCTTTCATCAATTTTTGACTGGGTATCTTCGTCAGTGAGAGTAAGCTCATTAAATTTGAGTTTAAGAGCATCTGTCATCTCTTCAATAATTTTATTTAATTTCTTCTCAAGATTTTCTTGAGCTGGTCTGCATACCTGCTCTTTAAAAGTCTTATCTGCGTCTCTTGCTGCAGCTAAATTAACTCCAGCTGGGGTACCAATTTTATTAATTGGAGTTCTATGAGCCATTAATATTTCATCTCTGTTTGCAGTTCTATAAACGTTAAATGATGACTCTTGTGACCCAGCCTCGATTGGCTCCATTTTAAATTCAACCTTAGAGTCTGGTGAATCTGCTGGAAGAGGTATATACAAAGATCTATGGTTTTTACCTTTTAGTCCAACTTGGAAAAACTCAAGAAGCTTTCTCTCTGACTCAGATGAAAGCTTTGCACCCTTGACTGTAATAATATATCTTGGGACAGCCTTATTTTCAAAATAATCCAAGTTATACTTTCCAGCAAACTCATTACCCGCCATTGCATTCTGTGCAGCAATAATATCTGGAATTCCATAATAGTTATTCTTTGGTGTGTACTTCTTTAAATGAATAATTTCGTTAGGCCTGTCTAATCCGCCTGCAATTGGATTTGGTGTTTCCTGATCTCCAAAGTTTCTAAAGTAAACTGCCTTGCCATAAAGCAACTGAATAAATCCGTCACGAAGACGACGAACTCTCATTGTCTTTGCTGGAATATGTCCAATATAACCAATCTTTCCAGATGTAGTTCTACCTATTTCCAAGTACCCGTTTCCTGTTGCTTCTACGTCGGTGTAGAACTTTATTAACGTTTCTTTAAATGTTTCTTCTTCGTTACAGTCTTCTAACCACTCATGAAGATCTTGTCTAATTCTACTGAGCTTTCTTCTTGCTCTTTCTAATTGCTTATCATCTTCAATTTCATCTAAAGCATCGTTTGTTTTTCTGCTCTCAATAAAATCAAAACCTAAGCCAACAATGTTTGCAACCTTGGCATTAATAGCAGCGTAATTATATGGGGAAATTTCATAAATTGAAGATAGGTATTCCAGGTTATAAGGTGGCTCAACCAAGTCAAACATTGCATAGCCAGTTACAGCTTGCTGAAGTAGGTTTTGCTGAGTTTCCGCGCCGTCAATTCCTACAAATCGTTTTTGTAAATCTCTACTTACTTTTCTTCTGAATGTTGGAGAGATTCCAGAGATCTTTAGTAGTTCGTCATTCTCTACACGAAATGGGTCATTTGTTTTCTGAACTGGTGCAGAAGAAAACTTCATCCAGTCAGAGGTGTTTGTTATTTCTACTTCGTTAGAGCTATCCATGTCGTCTTCAAATTCTATCATTTTCCACCGCTATTCTTTAGAGCCTTCATCTCATCTTTATAAACTCCGATGTCCAAAGGATCTGGAGTTAGGCCCCATCTTAATCTTTGTTGTTGATACTCAAATTCTTCGTCATCAATCTTTCTTCTGCCAGAAAGGAACTTTGGCTTGCCTTCATAGATTCCGTAAGACCTAACAGCATCTGCTAACAAATTCATTCTTTCTCTATTGCCTTCTTTTGCAGTTATAGAAAGAAAATTTCCATCATCGTCGCCAATCCAGCGTCCATCTGGCATTTCCCAGACATATATTCCGAGGGTTGTCTCGTGATCATTGATTTTGAAACCAGTTCTTTTGATATCCATATGTTGACTATTCTACCACTTTATAGTGCTAAAGTCCATATCTTGTCACACCTAATGACAAAATTATATACTTTGTATTACAACCCAATCATTATTATAGTAATTTACAGAGTTTTCTGTCAGTGCAAGTGACGAGCCGTCGGCAATAGTAGAGACACTATTAGTATACAATTCATAATGAGCCTGGGCAGTACCTGAACTCAATTGGCTCTCATATATCGTAATGTATTGATATAGGGCCTCATTGTCTCCATTGAATACAATTTCCCCTGTTATTGAATTATTTAATACTGCTAATACGTGATATATCTCTCCAGGTGTAAATAAGCCAGATACTGAGGTTTCTGATGTTTTATCTTCTCCATTGATATATAGGGCTAGGATGTTTGATTTGCTTAGGGTTCCCGCCCCGTTCCAGGATAGTTGGTCAAATAATGAGCTCTCAGACAATTCGGTTGGTGTATAGAACATCTCAAGGGAATATACGTCCTTATCTGTATAAACGCTAAACTCTGATCCTGCCCTTAAACCATTAAGGCTATATCTTGAAAGAATTGGCCAATTGTTCCACGTGAAACCAAAATCACTTCCTCCCGTAGAAGGAGATGATATATAGTCAGCGCTGTTAGATGCATATAGCCTTAATCCATTAAAGAAAGAAATAGACAATGAATATAGTCTTGGATTAAACCTTTGTGCATCAGATGATTGGAATATTATCTTTAAATAAATAATAGATTTAGTGTTGTCTTGAATTGGCAAAGGCATACCGTTTATACAATCATAAAAGTCAACATTATTTTGTGATATTTGTACGGATATACCATTATCTCCAACCCACTCTATAATAGAATGTTCGTAATCTTCAATAGAAGGTACTGATATAACGTCTAGGAGCTCTTTAGAGACTTCCCCGTCCACTTTGCCTAGTTCTACATACCCCTTAGCGTCATTAAATTCTACAGGGCTTTCTACAACATCTGACCAATTTTTATTTATTGGATAATTAAATGTAAACTTTTTTCCACTTGCGCTATTCTTGATCTGAAATATAAATCCGTTGTCTGGATCAGCAATTTGAATTGGCGGAATATTATTTACCTGATAAAAATGATCATATATTTGATTTAAGCTAAGTGCGTATCTGTATACCGCTACTCCATTTACTAAAAATGAGGCGTTACTATCTACTACTGGACCAACCTGAAAATCAACATCTTCAGAGCTAAACTTAAAGTTATTTAGAATTTTATTTGCTGCAATATCGCCGTTGATGAATATTGATATATCGTTGCCAGAATATACACCAACTACGTGATGGGCTCTGCTGATCTCTGTTAGCGTATACTCTACATATTCCCCTTCAACCTTAAAAATAATATTTCCCTGCTCGTAGAATATACCTGTATCTGCATTTACATCTGCGAATAAAGGAGTTTCACTAATAAGGTTATCCTCTGCCTTAAACCAAAGCTCTAAAGAAAATTCATTTCTGGAGCTTGAAGAGTTTGCAATTGGTGGAAGGTTTGTATCCGAATAGTAATCTTTATCTATTGGCATGGAAACATAAGAGTTTCCTTTAATTCTTGTATGCCCACCAACCGAAGGGTGAAGGCTGAATCCATCTATGTAGTGCGTTCCAGAAACAACTGCGTCATTACTGCAGCCAGAGCCGTCTAAAGCATTTTCGGAAAGCTCCCAAAACCCAATAGGGTAATCTTTTAATACATTTCTGGAATAAGACATAGTTTTATTATAGCAGATTACTGCACTGCAGTTTTTCTGGCCCTAACTCAAACTTTGTTTTTAGATAGTAAAGATCTTTATTATTATTTATACCTTCTGAATGAGATAAGTTGTCTGGAATCATTATAATACTCCAAGGCTCTGGATATATATATACGCTTCTTTCTTTATTAACACAAAAAGCTTTTCCTTCAGGCTCAGTATTCATCATTAAATAAACAGATATAGATTCTGAATTGGAAGGTATGCTATATTCTTGACCCCTATCTTTAACCGATAAAGGTTTTGTTTTAAATAAGTATAATGGCTTAGTGGAAGTAGTTTCTTTCATTGCAAAGTTTGAGTAGTGTTCTTTACAGTAATTAATTCCAGCCTGAAAACTATTATATATGTATAAAACTTTCTGTTTCATTCTTTCAGACATTTCACCATCTTCAAGTAAAAATTTTTTAAACAAAACATCTTCAGTCATATTTGACCATTCTGATATGTACTTATGTGTTGTCGCGTCCATGTTGCACTCTTCAATAAACTCTATTAGCTTTTGCGGTTCAGAAATAGTGTTTCTAAAATAAACACATTTATCATCAAGTATATGTGGTAAGTACATCATTTTAGTTTGTGACCTTTCGTAAAGTGTTGACCAGAAGTCTCTTTTTGCTTTCATTCTTCATTTATTCCCAAACCGTTTCTAGCGGATACCAGAAAAATGGAACCATGTATTTATTTCCGCTAATTATTTCTAGGGGGTGATGGAAGTATGGTCTATAAGATGGAAACATAATCATGCTGCCAGCAGACGGCTTTATTTTAATATTTTGTTCTGGGAAATATATTTCTCCACCCTCGTAATCATCATTTAGATATAAAACTCCAGAAACTACAGGGTGTGATTTGTCTGTTGGATCTTCTGAGTCCACATGCTTTCCCATATCAGCACCAGTGTCGTATTTTCTAATACTAAAATAATCTGGTAGCTTTAACATCTCCACACCAGTCTGCGCTTTGTAGTTTGCAAAACATAAATCTGAAACAGCTTTTATTTTATAAGATATTAAAGAAGTTTCTATATCTTCTGCTGTCATGTATTGCATATTAGAAAAAGTTCCATTTTTTGTAATACCATACTGTTTATCAGCGTCACTTGCATTCCATTTTTCCCATTTAAGGATATGTGAAACATTACTATTGGTGGCATCAAGCTCTTCTATTTTATCAATAAAAGAGTATGGATTACTCAATACATCTTGATAATAAATAATTTTTTCATCTAATTTTTTTATAAGCATCTTTATCCTTTAAAAAGAACGGTGTAGATTTTTCAATCTTCGGATCTTCTTCTCCAGGCATAACCAGGTACCTATGCCACTTTCCAGATTTTATTTCCTCTTTCATATTTTCTAGCTGCATTTCTTCCCAAGTATCTGCACCATATTTTTCTACACCTTCGTGCCACTCTTTGGTTCCTTCAAATTCATACGACCAAAAACATCTTATAAAATACTTTTCTCCGTTATCAACCCTATCAACTCCATGAAAGTAATGAGATGCTCCAGTTACTGGATCTCCAGAAGGGAATACCACAATATCTCCAGCCTCTGGCTTATAGTCAATAACATCACCAGTGTCTTCCCTTAGAAATGAAAGTCCTCCACCGTCATAGTCATCATTAATATAAATAGTGCAAGTAATTGCAAACTTTTTTCCTGGTGCTGATGCATTTGCTCCAACATAATCTGTGTGGTAGTGCATTGCCATTGTATTTTGTTTTGGGCTCTCCCAGTATTTGCATATAGAAATTCCATTATTTACCCAATTTGGCAAAGATATTTCATATGTATTCACATAGTCTGCACTTGCAGCATAATATGCATTTGTGACATCTTGTAAAAAATCTTTCTGAAGCAATGCATATTCATCGCTGGAATTAACCTCGTAAGGAACTCCTGGATGATTCATTGCTAAATTCATCATTCTTCCAAAGCCATACCAGTCTTCCCAGTCTTGGAAATAATATCTTGGTGGCTCAGACTCTGATCTTTTTAATAATTCTATATATTCTTTCCATCTCGGTAGTGTATTTTTATAAACTACAACCCTGGGATATATTTCTATCTTATTCATTTCTCACCATATTTTCCAACATACTCTTGAACAATTCCACTTTCTTTTTCTTCTTGCCACTTTCTATACATCTCATCTTGATCTGCTCTAGTTTTCTTTAGTCTTTCTTCACGTTCTTTGATCTGCTCTTCAGTATATTCTATATCTGCATTATCCCAAAAGGATCCAATTGTGTATCTTGTTCCACCATGAACTTTTGTCACCTCATGCTCATTTGTATGGCCTCCAGCAAATATAGCTAACATTCCTTGTTTTGGATCTATATGAACATCGTGATTTTTAAAATTTAAATACCCTCCAGAAAAATCTTCGTTTAGGTATATAAACGCAGCATACTTACTTCTTTCAAACTCTGTTGGATTTCCATCTTCATCAGAATTGTCTGAATGAAAAGATGCGTATGCTCCTGGTAACCACTTTTGAGCATGATAACTAACTTCTGCCACTTCTTTACCTAAAACATTTTCGCAAGCGTCTTTAATTCTTAATTTTAAAATATCATGAAAATAGTTTTTTGGCAGACCAAAATATTCAATATTGTCGTCATATGGCCAAAACCCCATAGCGTATGAATCATAAAACGAAATCTGGTTCCACTCAAGAATATTATTTTCGACTAGCCATTCTGTATAGGCTATAATAGCTTTACATTCATGCTCTGTTAAAAAATTTTCAATAGTAAAACATTCTTCTTTATGCTTAGTTATTTGGCACATATTTAAAATCCTTTGGTCCATTATATTTTTCTGGCAATTTTGTTATTGTCCAAAAATATGGTGCTGTGTATCTGCAACCGCTTGTGATTGGCCTTACCCCGTGAATGTAGTTCATATCTCCTGGGAAAAAATAAGCTGCTCTTGCTTTAGGTTTGAACTCAATTCCTTGTTTTGGAAAATACAACTCCCCACCTTCATAATCATCGTTAAAATAAAAAACTGTTCCGAGATCGTACCAAGGGAAAGAGTTTGGCTTGCCAGCATCTGGGCCCTCATGTAACTCTTTATCTGCATGAGGTTCTTGTCTTGCCCCTACTGGCCATCTAACAATTGCTGGTCCTGTTGGTATTACCTCTACATCAAAAAATTCTTCAATTATTTTTTGAAATCTCTCTACCATCTTTGTTAAAACAGGTATAACATGAGCTCCATTTTTTAATAAATTCTCTCCAGTTGCTACTCTGTTTACCCATGGCCTTTCGTCATAAATAACATTTCCATTTTCATTAAATTCTGTTGGAGTGTCATCAAAAGAAGAATTTTTTCTTGCAAACTCTAAATATATCCTATTTTCT
>JACCEB010810496.1_pt1 | contig 76916 bp, 63 predicted proteins | sample 7454761 | NCBI WGS metagenome assembly JACCEB01 (sample SAMN15323454, study PRJNA562643) | freshwater metagenome | isolation source: river surface water | place: USA:Blue River Watershed | collected 2017-08-18 | reverse complement strand
TATAGCATCGCAAGCCCCAACTATGAGACCCATTTGGAATTCTTGTCGATCAAGGTGCCCAACGGGCCGCTCACCTCAAGGTTGCAGCATGTTCAACCAGGCGATCGTTTGCTCATGGGGCACAAAACCGTCGGTACGCTTGTGATTGATGATTTGAAACCTGGTAAACGACTTTTTTTATTCGCAACAGGCACAGGACTTGCGCCATTCATGAGCATTATTCAGGACCCTGAGACCTACGAGCGATTTGAACATGTGGTGCTGATTCATGGTGTGCGATTAGTGAGCGAACTTGCCTACGCCGAATTTATTCGCGACAGCCTGCCCAAGCACGAGTTGCTTGGGGAGATGGTTTCGGCCCAATTGATTTATTACCCAACGGTTACTCGTGAGGCCTTCACCCACAGTGGAAGGCTTACGACTGCGATCGAATCGGGGCAACTGTTTCGTGATATCGGGCAGGCCGAGCTTGATCCGTCAAGCGATAGGGTGATGATTTGCGGCAGTCCAGCGATGTTGAAGGAAAGTGCCGACATGCTCAATCAGCGTGGCTTTCAGATCTCGCCGAGCGCAGGCGAGCAAGGCGACTACGTGATTGAAAGGGCGTTTGCCGAGCGTTAGCCCTCGAGAACACCGGAGGATTCACTAGCAGACATCCTCGGGTCAAGGATGTCCTGTGAATCGGTTTTCTCATCCTGATCGGGAATCAAGACATAGCCCACGCCCCAGACCGTTTGCAAATACCGGGGATGGTGAGGATCATCTTCCAAAAGTTTCCGTAGTCTGGAGATTTGCACATCAAGACTACGATCGCTGCTTTCATAGTCGCGCCCGCGGGATAGTTGCATCAGACGTTGTCGCGACAAGGGTTCGCGCGCATGGCGCGCCAGGGCTTTGAGCGTGGCGAAGTCGGATGTCGTGAGCGGAATCGCTGTGCCTGCTTTCCGAAGACTGCGTGTTGACAAATCAAGCTCGAATTGTCCAAAACGCATCCGTTGTGGTTCGCTGCTTGGTGCGCCGGGCATTTCGGTCAGTCTTGATCGCCGTAAAACCGACTGAATCCTCGCTACCAGTTCCCTCGGGTTGAAGGGTTTGGCAAGATAATCGTCGGCACCTGCTTCAAGTCCAGTGATGCGGTCACTTTCGTCGCCACGTGCCGTTAGCACGATGACAGGCAGATCGGACTGTGCTGCGCGCAAGCGCGAAATGACTTGCAGTCCATCTTCGCCGGGCATCATTAAGTCAAGTACCATTAAATCGAAGCGCTGATAACGCATCACGCGATTCATCGCTTGGGCATCTTCTGCAACCACGACCGCGAATCCTTGCTGGGTGAGATAGCGGCGCAAGAGGTCGCGCAGGCGAGGGTCGTCGTCGACAACCAGAACATCGGGGGGGCGGGCGGCTATGTGCTGCATCATGCTGCGATGATAAAGCAGGCTTTGTGAATTTTTGAGATGGCGATGCCGGTCTCACGAATGCTTACCGCCTTTATGCGCTTATGCTTGCATGATGAAATGGCAAACGAGACAAAAAGGTCCGAAGCTTCGTATTGGCGCAGGATCGGCGTGGTGGGGTGATCGGATCGAGCCCGCGCAGTGGAACGCCGAGCGCGGCGATCTGGACTTTTTATGTTTTGAGACCATGGCTGAGGCCACGGTTTCCGCTGCACAGGTCCGTGCCAGACGAGATCCAGGCTTTCCTGGCTATGACAGTTATTTGGATGATCGTCTGCGTGCGGTGTTACCTGGATGCATCGCGCATGGCACCCGCATCGTTAGTAATCAGGGGTGGATCAACCCGGATGGCGCTGCCGAACATTGCGTGAAATTGTTGCAAGAGCTTGGATGCCGAGGGGTAAAAGTGGCCTCGGTTAATGGCAGCTTAATCACCGACCGCGTCCTGGAATGGAGCGATCGATTATTGGAAAACGGACAATCCAGTCAAACGCTTGCCGATCGAATCGTCTCGGCTGAAGCCTATCTTGGCGCTGAGCCTATCGTCCAAGCCTTGCAAGCGGGCGCACACATTGTCTTTACCGGCAGGGTTGCTGACCCGTCCATTTTTCTTGCGCCGATGATGGCCTCTTTTGGATGGGGCAGTAGCGATTGGTCTGTCCTTGGGGCCGGTAGCGGTATCGGGCATTTGTTGGAATGCGGAGCCCAGGTGACCGGCGGCTACTTTTCCGATCCCGGCTTTAAAGATGTCGATAAGCCCTGGCACTTGGCCTTTCCGATTGCCGAGGTCGAAGAAAACGGCAGCGCTGTGATTACCAAATTAGCCGATACCGGTGGTTGTGTTGATTTTCGAACCATCAAAGAACAGATGCTCTACGAAGTTCATGATCCTGCAAACTACATCACACCTGATGTTGTTGTTGATTTTACATCGGTGAGGCTTGAGCAACATGGGCTGAATCGGATCGCAGTGAGTCATATTGGCGGAAAGCCGCGAACTGATACGCTAAAGGTGTCCATTGGATGTACTGAAGGCTATATCGGTGAGGATATGTTTTTTTACGCTGGCGAAGGCGCTTTGCGACGCGCCCAGCTTGCTCAAAAGGTGCTTGAGGAACGATTCAAGCTTGTCCATTTAAAAGCAGAAGATTTGCGTATTGATTTTCTTGGCCTCAACGCCATTCATGGTCTGGCTACCCCTGCAAATGCTCCCGAACCCTATGAAATCGCAGTGCGTGTGGCAGCACGCACAAGTACCCGTGAAGAAGCGCTTAAAGTGGGGCGTGAGATCGACGGTATGGCTGTCTCAGGTATTGCACACACGGGCAAGCGCGTTCCCCATCAGGACCGCGTACGAGAGGTGATCGGTGTCTGGTCAAGCCTCGTGCCTCGCGAAAAGGTTCAGGCAAGTCTGCGTTACTTCGAGAGCTAGCCTATGCAAGTTTCACTCCAGCACATAGCTCATGTCCGTTCTGGCGACAAAGGCGATACCTCGAATATCGCGGTATTTGCCTACCACCCAGCACTTTACCCCTTGCTTTGTGAGCAGTTGAGTGCCGAGCGAGTGAAGACCCACTACCAGGGTGCGATTCGCGGTGCGGTGATCCGCTATGAGGTCCCCGCGATCGATGCCTTAAATTTTGTCGCACAGGGCGCGCTTGGCGGCGGCGTTTCGCGAAGCCTAGCGCTTGATCAATATGGCAAGGCTTTAAGCGCAGCCTTACTTGGCTTGTGTCTTGACGTGCCGGAAACACATCGCGTTTATTTGGTTGGTTATCCATCAGCCAGGTCAACATAAGGCAAGTCAACGCTGTCATGATTCATTTATCCATTCATCGACCACTGCAATGCCTGGTTGTCAAAGATAACTTTACAAGGAAACTCAATCATGTCTGAAGCCTGGATCATCGACGCGTGCCGAAGCCCGCGGGGCATCGGTAAACAAGGCAAGGGTGCACTCGCTGGCATGCATCCCCAGCACGTCGCTGCGAGCGTGCTTAAAGCGATCGCTTCGCGCAATCAACTTGACACGGCAGAAGTCGACGACATTATTTGGGGAACGAGTGCTCAGGTCGGCGCGCAAAGCGGCGATTTGGCGCGCATGGCAGCGCTAGATGCTGGATACGATTTGCGCGCAAGTGGCGTGACCCTCGATCGCTTTTGTGGCTCGGGTATTACCAGTGTGAATCTGGCTGCAGGCATGGTCATGTCAGGCATGGAAGATTTACTGATCGCCGGTGGTACCGAGATGATGTCAATGCCAGCAAGAAGGCTCGGTGATGGGCCCCCGATGATGGACAGTGGTAATTTGCGCTTGCGTGACTCACATCCGCAATCGCACCAAGGCGTATGTGCCGATGCGATCGCCACCATGGAGAAGATTTCACGGCAAGCGCTTGATGCGCTTGCTGTTGAAAGTCAGCAACGTGCTGCGGTGGCCATCGACAAGGGCTACTTCCAGCGAAGTCTTGTCCCTGTTTACCGCGAAGATGGCTCCTTAGCGCTTGATAAGGAGGAGTTTCCACGACCGGGGACCACGCTGGAGAGTCTTGCATCGCTAAAACCTGCCTTCGCAGCGATGGCCGATGCACCGCTTGATGATCGAGGCACGACTTACCGGCATTTGATTCTGAAAAAGTACCCCGGGCTTGATATCGAGTTCGTCCATCATGCGGGTAATTCCTCGGGGGTTGTAGACGGTGCTGCGGCATTACTCATCGCATCGGCTTCGTATGCGAGGAAACGAGGCCTTAAACCACGTGCGAAAATTATAGCGATGGCTAACTTGGGCGACTGCCCGACACTGATGCTTAATGCCCCCGTTCCTGCGGCGCAAAAAGTGTTACAAAAAGCTGGTTTGAGCGTAAAGGATATCGACCTCTGGGAGATCAACGAAGCTTTTGCGGTGGTTGCCGAAAAGTTTATTCGTGATCTGAGCTTGGACCGGGATAAGGTTAATGTGAATGGTGGCGCTATGGCCCTTGGTCACCCCATTGGAGCGACAGGGTCGATTTTAATTGGAACCTTGCTTGATGAACTTGAGCGGCGTGACGCGCGCTATGGACTTGCCACGATGTGTGCGGCCGGTGGCATGGCGCCTGCGATTATTATTGAACGAGTCTAATATATCGATCGTTTAAGTGATGTCGTGCATCGAGCTTGGGATGCCTCGCCGTTTCTCGTCGTGATGCCCTATGGATTGTCGCAAGCGATATCTCGTGGTTTATCGTTGGGGCATATGCTCGGCGCCATAGCCAAGGCTAATTGTTGCGTCATGAGGTATTTCAGGCATGCTCGCGTTCCAAGCATGCCATGAGGCTTTAAGCGTTTCGAAACGATCAGCTTGTTTGTGCTTGAGGTCTGCCCGTTCTCTGCCATCCTGTGACAGATCGAACAGATATTCGTGTTGATCAACTTTTAGATACTTCCAATCACCATCACGATAAGCTGCCTGCTGCCGGTGATTCATCCGCCAAAAGAGTGGTCGCTCAAAGCGCATACCTGGGTTTCGCAGCACACTTAAAAGGCTAATGCCGTCGAGAGGATACGAAGGGTCAGGCGGTACCGAGGCTGCTTCGAGTAAGGTGGCAGTCACATCCATCGTCATAAAATGTTGACCACTCAGGCTTGTTGCGGGTATTTGGCCAGGCCAACGCATGATCCAGGGCACTCGAATGCCGCCTTCGGTCAAGTCCATTTTGCCTCCGACATGAGGCCAGTTATCTGAGTATCGCTCACCGCCATTATCGCTGGTGAAAACAATCAAGCTTTTATCGCGTTGACCCAGCGCATCAATTCGATCGACCAGCGCGCCTATACCCTCATCCATATGGTGAATCATGCGTCGGTAGGTCTCAATGCTGCCTCCGTCCAAATGAAAGAGATTGTTGGCAACTTGGCCGGCAAGTGCTGCGTCATCACGTGTTTCCCAGGGCCAATGAGGGGCCGTGTAGTGGACACTGAGGAAAAAGTTTTGGCCGGCTTTAATCGAACTTTCAGCAAATTCAATCGCCTTCTGAGTAATGAGGTCGGTGAGATAGCCGGCTTCGTGATGCGGTGATTCCCCGAGCCATAAATCGTGTTCTCGACGCGAGTTGCAATGACTGAAGTAGTCGACGCCACCTGCCATCGGCCCATAAAAGTACTGATAACCCGAACGAAGCGGAGAGAAGTGCGGCAAAAAGCCGAGGTGCCACTTGCCGACAAGCCCCGTACGATACCCGGCAGCGCTGAGCAGCGAGGCAATGGTCGGATGGGCTGGCGGCAAGCCTAAAGTAGCATCTCCCATCGCTTTGCTATTGATGGGTTCTTCAGCAGCCCCTCGAAGGCGATACTGATAGCGACCGGTCATCAGCGCAAAACGTGTGGGTGAGCAAACCGGCGAGTTGCTATAGCCGTCGCTAAACCGGATACCCTCGTGAGCAAGTCGATCTAGCCGTGGCGACACTGGGCCGAAACGGGCATCGCGGCCACCGTAGCAGCCTAAATCAGCATAGCCAAGATCGTCAGCAACAATCCAAATGATATTCATCGATGTCCTTTGCCGTTATGCTTTGCGGATCACAGATCGAAAAGGTATTAAAGCGGCAAAGGCAGCAAGTGAGAGTGCCATGCCAATCCAAAGCGCCGATACCTGCCATTGATCGATGGCAAGACCGAAGACCCAGGGTGCAAGTGCTTGCGTGAATCGTGATAATGCTAAGAGCTTTCCAACGCGTTCACCATAACCTGCGGCACCAAATAAAGCTAAGGGCAGGGCACCGCGGGCAATCGTTTGGGTGCCCGTGCCAAGACCATGGCAAATGGTAAAGGCGATAGCCCAAGCTGGCCCCCCTGCAAATAACATCAGCACTGCGATGGGGTGGGTGATACTAGAGATCCACGCCGACCAAAGCGGATGCGCACGGCCAAGTGAACCTAATTGAAAAAGTCTTGCCGCGACTTGAGCCGGACCGATCATCGCGCCTGCTGTGACAGCCATGGCAAGACTCGTGCCCGCTGATTGCAAAAGCGCAGGCAAGTGCGCCGCCATGGCGCTGCTTACAAAGCCAGTAGCAGCAAAGGCAAAGACAAGTAGTGACGTAGCGTGTCGAGGAAGCTTTGCTTCGTCCTGCGCCTTTTCCTCAGCGCTCAGGTGGTGATCGGATTGATCTTGCTTATTGCTAGTGCTGACGCTTATGTCCGTCTGAGTGTTATCGCTTGCTATATCGTCCTGCACGGGGGCAGCTGGAATCATCCGATTGAGTAGGAGTCCAAGGCTTAAGTGTAAAAGCGCCCAAGCGACGAGTGCGCCTCGCCAGCCGTAGGCATTGAGCATCAAGCTGCTCAGTGGCCAGCCGACTGTACTGGCAAAGCCAGCAATTAGCGTGATGCCAGTGATAGGGCTGCGCGCTTTGAGGCCATACAGATAAACCAGCGCAGCAAAGGCTGCGTCATAAAGACCATAACCCATAGCGATGCCAAGAACGAGCCATGCGGCAAGCAGAGTCAGGGGGCCTGTTGCAAACGCTAGCATGATGAGCCCAACTGCAAAGATGAGATTAGTCATCGGCAGTACGATTCGGCCGCCGCGTCGATCGATCCAGCGCCCTGCTTGTGGTCCGACAAGTGCGGCAATAATCAGCGCGGCACTAAAGCATAAAAAAAAGAATGGTTGACTCAAACCCAGCTCGCCCGTTATCGGGGCAGCGAGTACGGCAGGCAGGTAGTACGAAGACGCCCATGAAAGCGTTTGTGTGCTTCCAATGAGAAAAACAGTACGTAGGGTACTCAAACCAGTTCAAATGGAATTGATAAGTCTGAGGGCTTCGGTGGTCACCTCACTGGTTAATGCCCTACCACCGAGATCCCTTGTGTGCCAGCGGGGTTCGACCGTTATATGCTCAATAACTCGCATCAGCTTGCTCGCCGCCGAGGACTCGCCAAGGTGCTCAAGCATCATCACGGCGCTCCAAAAACTACCGACCGGATTGGCTAAATTTTGACCCATGATGTCAAATGCTGATCCATGGATAGGCTCAAACATGCTCGGGAAGCGACGTTCGGGGTCGATGTTGCCTGTTGGTGCGATGCCAAGACTCCCTGCGAGGGCCGCAGCAAGATCGCTCAAAATATCAGCATGGAGGTTGGTCGCCACCATGGTATCGAGGGATTCCGGGCGATTGACCATCCGTGCGGTCGCAGCATCCACAAGTTCTTTGTCCCATTGAACCTCTGGAAACTCCTTAGCGACAGCCGCTGCGATCTCGTCCCACATGACCATCGCATGGCGTTGGGCGTTTGACTTGGTAATCACGGTCAGCTTCTTTCGCGGTCTTGATGAAGCGGTACGAAAAGCATAGCGCATGATTCGTTCAACACCAACGCGCGTTAAAACACTGAGTTCGGTCGCAACTTCAATGGGATGACCTTGGTGTGCGCGTCCACCAACACCGGCATACTCGCCTTCGGAATTTTCGCGAATAATCAGCCAATCAAGCTGATGCGCTTGACAATGCCTCAGGGGCGATTGAATACCGGGGAGAATCCGGGTGGGCCGAACATTTGCATACTGATCAAAGCCCTGACAAATTTTTAAGCGCAAGCCCCAAAGCGTAATGTGATCTGGAACATCAGGGTCACCAGCAGAGCCAAATAAAATCGCGTCAAATGGTGCAAGTAACTGCAAGCCATCGTCGGGCATCATCCGTCCATGAAGGCGGTACCAATCAGCACCCCAACCAAAATGCTCAAATTCAAGTTGGAACGCGTCGCTGCGGTCTGCCAGTGCCGCTAAGACTTGCTGGGTTGCAGGAATGACTTCTTTCCCTATACCGTCGCCTGGGATGGAAGCAATGCGATAAGTCTTCATGAATGACATACTGACCTTGCTGAGATGTGCATGAAAGACGCCCAATGGCTAGATCTGAAATCTTGGGCTTGATCGAACCAAGCATGCACAGGATCATAGCAGTGCAAACGATGGAGATTGTCTTTTGAAGCCACTACGCTTGGGTTGCGGTGCCGGATATGCAGGTGATCGGATTGAGCCAGCAGTTGAGCTCGCCGAACGCGGTCAGCTTGACTACTTAATTTTTGAGTGCCTTGCCGAACGGACGATTGCGCTTGCGCAACAACAAAAGCTGCGTGATCCAAGTGCCGGTTTTGATCCTTTGCTTGAGGCACGCATGCGTCGCGTGCTTATGCCTTGTGCGGTGCATGGTACGAAAATTATCACGAATATGGGTGCAGCTAATCCCTATGCTGCCGCCAAACTGACAGCAGCAATTGCCCGCGAGATGGGGCTTCACAACTTGCGGATTGCATCGATCACTGGCGACGATGTGCTTGCTGCCGTGCTTGAGCAGAATCCACAGATGATTGAATCGGGCAGACACTTAGCAGACTATGCACCGAGACTTGTTTCAGCCAATGCCTATCTGGGTGCCGGGCCAATCGTCGAGGCGCTAAGCCAAGGCGCCGATATCGTGATCACGGGGAGGGTGGGTGATCCCGCTATGTTTCTTGCTGCGATGGTCCATGAATTTGCTTGGTCGATGCACGACTGGGATCGACTCGGTCAAGGCACGCTGGTCGGCCATTTGCTCGAATGCGCTGGTCAGATTACAGGGGGATATTTTGCGGACCCTCTCATGAAGCCGGTTCAAGGGCTTGGGCGGTTAGGTTTTCCAATTGCCGAAGTACAGCCCGACGGCTCGGCAGTCATTACCAAGCTTGCAGGCTCTGGCGGTTGTGTGAATGAGCAGACTTGTAAAGAGCAAATTCTTTACGAAGTTCACGATCCGAGTGCCTACATACAGGCCGATGTTATTGCTGACTTTTCAAAGGTTCGGGTAACAGAGCTCAGTCCCGACCGCGTGCTCGTCGAAGGCGCAACTGGCCGTGCAAGAACAGGTCTATATAAAGTATCGGTCGGATATCGAGATCGTTATATTGCCGAAGGGATGATGAGTTATGCAGGCCCGAGCGCTCAGGCACGGGCGGCGTTGGCGGCCGATATCGTTAAAGAGCGACTTGCTTTGCGAGGTATTTGGCCCGAGGAAATCCGCTATGACTTGATCGGCATAAACGCCTTGCACGGCCATCTTGGCCAGTTCGCTGTCGAGCAAGGCCACCAAGAAGCCTATGAAGTTCGATTACGCGTCGCAGCCCGATGCAGTACCGAGGCCATGGCCTGGGACCTTGTCAACGAGGTGGAAACCCTCTATACCAATGGTCCAGCTGGTGGTGGCGGCGCGCATCGTTTGGTCAAAGAAGTAATTGCTGTAGTTTCTTGTCTGTTGCCCGAGGATCTCGTGCAAACACAGATCTATTGGTTTGGCGGCGACATGCAAGGAAAAAGGGTAGGCGATCATCAAACCGTTCAATCATTATTTCGACCCTAGGTACGAATCCTCATGAAACGGCTTTACGACATCGCGCATGCACGCGCAGGCGATAAGGGAGAGACCTCAAATATTGCTGTATTTTGTTATAAAAAAGAAGATTATAAGGTGCTTGTCGGCTGGCTTAGCGCCGAACGGGTGAAGGACTTCATGGGTGATCTGGTTCTTGGTCCGGTTGAGCGATATCCCGTTGACAGTCTTTGTGCGATCAATTTTGTACTTCATAACACCTTAAGGGGGGGTGTGACCCGTTCGCTTGCACTCGATCCCCATGGTAAGTCGTTAAGTTCGGCATTACTGGCCATGCCGCTCGACGATTCATTGAACTGGCAAGCATGATTCAACGAATTCGGGTCGCCTTTTTAATCACAATGTCGTTGATCGGTACATCGCTAAATCCTGCCTGATTCGATGTCGGTTTAAGTGCGATTGCATCAATGACATCCATGCCTCTGACAACCTCTCCGAATACCGCATAGCCTGGCGAGCTTTCGTTGCTGTAGTCAAGAAACTTGTTATCGACGAGGTTGACAAAAAATTGCGAACTTGCGCTATTGGGATCATTGGTTCTTGCCATCGCCAGCGAGGCGCGCTTATTACTTAGCCCTCGATTGCTTTCCAATGGAATGGGTGCAAACAAGACCTTACGTTGCACCACGCCGCGCTCGTAACCACCAGCTTGCACGACGAAACCAGGCATCACCCGGTGAAAGATTAAATCCTGATAAAAACCCGCTTGCACATAGCGCAAGAAATTGTCGACCGTCATCGGTGCCGTGTTGGGGTCAAGTTCAACCTCTATTTCTCCCTCGGATACCTCAAATAAAACCCTTGGTCGGGGTACCGAAAAGGACTTGCTGTACACAAGAGATCCGTTGGCATTGATGACCTCAAGGGTTTGGTCCCCGGTTGCGGTAAGCTTGCATTGATAGATAAGTTCGGTGCTTGAACTTGGGATCGGAGCTTGATCGGATGAGCAGGACTGCACTCGTACGCTTAATCCTTCATTTAAACGGCTCACCCCAATCGTAAAGCTTGCAGTAAGACCGTAAAACAGATTGCGGGCTTGAACGCTCGGTTCAAGCTTAGGCCCCTCGTCGGTGCAAGATAGAAGTAGCGAAGCAGCAATAAGAATGCCGGCCGTTTTCAGGGCGCTAAGCGTATGTTTTAAAAGCCTTGGTAGCATGCGTCTCGATTCTCGCAGAATCCTCGCGCCAGGATAGGCACAGCGCAAGGACAAGTCATAAACTGTCGATCTTAAGTTCGGAGATACTCATGATAAAGAAAACCGAAACACTTGCGGATCATGCTCCCTATGGCAGCCAGCGACTTTCAAATACGGGTTTCGATGCTCGCAGGCAGCTATTGCGCTGGATGCCTGGAGCACTTGGGATGGCTATGGTTGCACCGCTCCAAATGGCTCATGCTCAGGCCTTTCCTGCCAAGCCCATCCGCTTCGTTGTTCCCTTTCCCGCTGGCGGCGGGGTTGATTTGGTGGCGAGGACGATTGGCGAGAAACTCTCTAGCCGTCTTGGTCAGTCGATTGTTATTGAAAATCGTCCCGGCGCGGGTACCGCCATTGGCACCGAAATCGTTGTGAAAAGCCCTGCCGATGGTTACACCTGGCTGGTTAGTCCGGTTGGTGGGCATGGTGTTCTACATGCGATGAAGGCCAAGCTTCCATTTGATGCGCGTAAAGATCTCACGCCTGCAGGGAGAATTGCTTACGGAACGATTGCGCTTATCGTACCCGCATCGTCAAAGGCCAAGACGGTACAAGATCTTGTGGCAATGGCCAAGGCAAGCCCAGGTAAGATGACCTATGCATCCTCGGGCACGGGTGCTTTGATTCATCTGACCGGCGAGATGTTTAAACTGGCCGCCCAAGTGGATATGGTTCACGTTCCATATAAAGGAACGATCCAAATTATTCCAGATTTGATCGACGGGCGAGTCGATATGGCGCTCGATAGCCTTCCTGCCTACTTACCGCATCTGAAAGCGGGGCGTGTGAGAGCTCTTGCGGTTGCCTCAAGGCAACGATCACAACTTTTACCCGATCAGCCAACCATGGCCGAAGTGGGACTGCCTTCGGTTGTTTCATTCACCGATTACGGCATGTTTGCACCGGCTGGCACACCTCCTGATTACATCAATCTCATGAATCGCGAGATGCTTGTTGTGCTTGCCATGGACGATGTAAAAGCCAAGCTTGCTGCTGCGGGCATCGATATAGCAGCCAGTAATCCAGAGCAAATGCGTGCTGAATTGCTTGACGAATACAAAAAGTGGGCAGCCGTGGTTAAGGCAGCAGGTCTGAAGCCTGAGTAAAAAAGGGCTTGTAATTTGTGGCCTTCTTGCCTTCGCTGCGCCAATTGCAATACTTGGTTGTGCTCGCTGAGCACAAGCACTTTACAAGAGCGGCCGAGGCTTGCTTTGTTACCCAATCAACGCTTAGCGCAGGGATCAAGGAATTAGAGCAATCGCTGGGCGTGGTTTTGTTCGAGAGAGATCGCCAGCACGTCGCGCTGAGCCCTGCAGGCGAAGCGGTACTTGAAAAAGCTCAGGCGCTTATAGCGGCTGCCGGTGATTTAGCCGATACTGCCAAAGCGCTATCGTTACCCTTAAGTGGCGTGATTCGACTGGGGATTATTCCAACCATTGCACCTTTCATCCTACCGAGTTGGCTCGATACCTGGCGCCATGCTTTTCCAAATTTAAGATTTCAACTGCGCGAGGCGATGACGCATGAGCTTCTCGAGGATCTTAAGCATCGAAGGATTGATGCTGCACTGCTTGCTTTACCCATCGACCAGCAAGGCCTTCGAAGTCTGGCCATTCATGACGATGAATTCTGGTTAGTTGGCAAAGCCAACGATCCAGTGTTTCGCGCACAGGCACTTGACTGGCCCAAGCTTTCGTTGGACCGGCTTTTATTGTTGCAAGAGGGGCATTGTTTGAGAGACCACAGCATTGCTGCCTGCGGCGAGCGGCCATCGGCGGGTTTCCAAGGCCTAGAGGCGAGCAGTCTTCTAACCTTAATTCAGATGGCCCAGGCTGATATGGGACTTGCGCTACTGCCAGAACTTGCAGTGAAATCAGGTTTATTGCGTCATAGCGATTTGATTGCCAGACCGCTCGCAGCGCCTGCACCACGGCGTCAAATTGCTTTTCTGGCTCGATCAAGCAGCGCACGCTGGTCTGATCTGGAAGCGCTGGCCAACTGTATCCAAGCAGTCCGGCGGCAACGCATCCATAACAAGTGAGTGAGGCAAGCCTTCAGGCTTTGGGCCTATTGATGTCGGGCGATCCCGCGCTCTGGGCGGTGATTGGTCGATCATTGTGGGTGAGCTCCCTGGCAACCTTGTTAGCAGCCATCTTGGGCATACTTTTAGCCTTTGTGCTCATGCAGTTTGTGGGGCGGTTGCGAAGCGTTCTCACGGTCTTGCTTAACACTTATGTAGCAATTCCTGCGGTATTGGTGGGCTTGCTAACCTACCTCTTGCTTTCACGCAGTGGCCCGCTTGGTGATTTGGGCTGGCTGTTTACTGTCAAGGCCATGGTGCTAGCGCAAACATTGTTATTAATTCCACTTGCCTGTACCTTGGTTCATCGACTACTGCAGGATGCTGACGAAACACAGGGTGAGTCGCTCCGGGTTATGGGGGCAAAGCCATGGATGCGTTATCTTTTTTTGCTGTTTCATGATCGTCATGCTTTATTACACATGCTCATCACATGTTTTGGCCGTGGTATCGCAGAGGTTGGCACGGTGATGGTGGTAGGCGGGAACATCGAAGGCTTTACCCGGGTAATGACAACAGCCATTGCGCTTGAAACCACAAAGGGAGATCTCCCGATGGCATTAGCCCTCGGCATGGTCTTGCTATTGCTTGTTTTGGTGCTGAATTTGCTCATTGCATTATTGCCGTGGTGGCGTAATCGATTGACCGGGGCTCTTCGATGAGGCAACTGAAGACCACCAAGCGCAACAGCACAGCAGCATGGGCTCATGTGAGCATCAACCATGAAAGCAATGCAGCATACGCATCCAGTGCGCGACCGAGCCAACATGATTAAGCTATCCAATCTGGAATTTGTAAGAGACGGAAAGCTTTGGCTTCGCGTACCCCAATTTTCTTGCGGACCCGGAGAGCGGGTGGCCTTAATGGGGCCAAGTGGTTCAGGCAAGACAAGCCTTTTGCGGGCCATGCTTGGCCTTTTATTGCCTACGCGCGGTGAGCTTGAACTCAAGCAGCAAGCAACCATGCTCTTTCAAAAGCCAGCGCTTTTGCGCTGCTCAGTGTTAAACAATCTTCGCATTGCTGCTTTTTTGGCGGGTTTGTCCAGACGCGAAGGGATTCGTCAAGCCATGATATGGCTGGAGCGCCTCCACATCGACGAGCTTGCTTATCAGCAGGCTTATCGGCTCTCTGGGGGACAGCAGCAGCGTGTTGCCTTTGCCCGCGCTATGCTCAAGCCCTCGGCAATTGTCTTGCTTGACGAACCGGGTGCAAACTTGGACCGTCAGGCACAGGATCGACTTGAAGCTTGTCTTGATCGCCAATACAGCGTTGTCTTCAGCTCCCATGATCATCAGCAAGTGAAACGTTGGGCAGATCGCGTTTATCAGGTTGATGAAGGCATCGTTCTAGAACGTACTTTATGAAGGCTATAGCGATTAAGGCCTTTGAAGCCCAAACGATCGAAGACAAGCTGGGCTTTATGAATGCTTTGTCTCGCATGCTCGATGCGTATCGTACCGGCTCGCACGGCGAAGTAGTCGTCAGGCAAAGTCAAACGCTTGATGATGGACTGGACCCGTGCTTGCCCCCGTGGGGATCGGTGGCACGATTTCCTAGCTACCCCCAAGGGCTCGAGCTCGTTTCACCGCAGCAGGTCGGGCGTAGGCGACTCGGCTCACCGCGAGGCAGGGCCGAACTGCTTCATGCCATTGCTCATATCGAGTGGCATGCTATCCATTTAGCGCTCGATGCTGCGCTTCGGTTCGAATCGATGCCATCCGATTTTTTACTTGATTGGTTGGGCGTTGCGGTTGAGGAAGCGTCTCACTTCTCGATACTCAATCAGCATCTTCAAAGCCACTACCGAGTCAGTTACGGTGATTTTCCCGCGCATGCAGGCATGTGGGACATGGCAAGGCAAACCGAGCTCGATGTCGTCGCACGCATGGCCCTCGTTCCAAGGGTGCTTGAAGCACGCGGTCTTGACGTTACTCCAGCGATGATTCTCGCCTTGAGACAACAAGGCGATTCAAAAGGCGCCGACTGCCTTCAAACGATTCTTGATGAGGAGGTGAGACATGTGGGCCTGGGGACATACTGGTATCGCCAAGCCTGTCGAATGCAAGGTTTAGAGCCTGAGACCCATTTTTTAGATTTGCTCAAAACATCTCGGGTTGCGAGGGTTCGCGGGGTACTCAACATCCATGCACGTCAACAGGCCGGCTTTAGCCAATTCGAGCTCGATCAACTCGCCTTACTAGCTTCGCCAGGAGAGGGAAAGAAATCGACTGGTGTCATCAATTGATTGCGCTGGCTCTCCAGGGCACCCAGTTTGGCACTTTCCGCTAAATAGGCTTGCCAACCCGGGTCCGCCTGCATCGCTGCTCTTCGGCTTGCTCGATCTGCAGCGTCCTTATACATCCATATATGGATGTACTCGTTGGGGTTACCTGATTCGGTGATCAAGTAGGCGAGGGGCATACCGAGATGGCGGGTTTGCACCGCTTTGCCCATTTGTTCATAAAGGGCGAGATGCTTTTTGATCGTGCCAGGTCGGCAAACATAGGTTCGATGGTCGAGTAACATAATGGTGCGATCTCCTTGTTGTGCTTGCAAAAAAGTCTGGGAAAGAAGTCCTTCATGGAAAGAAAGCTAAAGTCGAAATCTTGCCTGATTTCTTTGCCAAGGAAATGCTGGGCTTTTCGGTTTCCTTGGCTTTAAGATCGGGTTTCTTTGTAAGGAGATCGTGATGTTTCAATCAAAAATGACGAAAACCGTGATGACTTGGGTCTTTGGGCTGGGCTGTTTGTCCGCATCAGGTTTAGCGCAAGCCTACCCGGATCGACCCATCAAACTGATCGTGCCTTGGGCTGCGGGTGGTGATACCGACAATATTTTCAGACCCTTTGCACCCGGCCTGCAAAAGCACCTAGGGCAACCCGTCGTCATAGCCAACGTGGGTGGCGCATCGGGTATGAAAGGAGCCAAAGAGGCTAAAGACGCGCCAGCCGATGGCTACACGCTTTACGCAGTTCACGACTATATCCATTCGGCTTATTACACGGGTGTGGGCGATGTGAAGTACACAGACTTTGAGCCGATTTGTATGATTTCTGCGACCCCTTCGGTGCTGACTTCGAGCGCAAAAACAGCCTGGAAAGATTGGGCCGGTATGCTGGCTGATGCAAAGGCTAGACCAGGTGCGATTAGCGTTGGTGCAACGCTTGGCTCAACAAGTCATTTCTTTCCTGCCATGGTCGAAAAGGCAGCAGGCATCAAGTTCAAATATGTTTCTTATGACGGTCTTGCACCGAGGATGAATGCAATTCTTGGCGGCCATATTGATCTGACCGACTCAAATATGACCCAAAAAGGCAAAGTCGAAGCGGGTCAGTTGCGCTTTATTGCGATTGCGAGCGAAAAACGTAGTGCTGAAATGCCAAGCGTTCCAACACTTAAAGAGTTGGGGGTTAATGTGGTGTTTGAAGTGAGCCGAGGATTACTTGCGCCCAAGGGTACGCCGGCAGCAGTCATGACAAAACTAGAGTCAGCTTGTGCAGCGGCAACCAAGGAATCGGCTTATGCGGATTCGATGAAAAAGCAAGCTACCGAAGTCAAGTTTTTAAATCGTTCTCAATATGCCAACTGGTTAAAGTCGACCGATGACGATAACGCAGCATTGGCTAAAGACCTCGGCTTGATGCGTCGTTAATGAGTTCGGAGCGCTCTTTTTTGGGTAAGGATGGTTGGGCAGGACTTGTCGTTCTGATTTTCAGTTTGGTATTGTTTTTGCTCACCATCGGCCTGCCGGACATGCCCTTGGTTCCGGTTGGGCCGGGCTTTTACCCCAGAATTGTGCTGGGTTTGACGGCCTTCTTAGGCCTTTGGCTGCTGATTGCTGATTACAGGCTTCAGCAGCGACATGGCGCCCAAGCGAGGTTGTCAACATTCCGGTGGATTTCAATCCTTAGTCCCTATAAAGCGGTTGTGATGCATTTCGCGCTATTTGCCGTTTACATTGCGGCGATGGCGCCCTTTGGATTTCGACTTTCAAGCTTTGCCTATGTGGCGGCATCGAGCTGTTTGTTGGATCCGCCCAAATCGGCGAAGGCTTGGCTTCGCGTGCTTGTGCTTGCAAGCGTAGCCGCCTTTGTGACCTTCTTCATTTTTGAGCGCTACCTCGCTGTCTTGCTGCCCAGGGGCCGTTGGACATCATTTTGAGGTCTCGACTCGGAGTCTCCCATCACTTACCAGGCCCGATATGTTTGAGTTACTAGGCAATGGTATTGCCACCCTTATGGACCTGAAGTATTTGGTTCCACTTGTCATCGGAACCTTCATTGGCGTTATCGGTGGCGCTTTGCCTGGCATTACCATCACGATGACGATTATCGTTGTATTACCTTTCACCTTTGGCCTTGAGCCCTTGCAGGGCCTTGCAGCGATGATTGGGGTGTATGTGGGTGGCGAAACAGGCGGTCTCATCACGTCTTGTCTTTTGGGGATTCCGGGTAAGCCGTCCTCGGTAGCGACCATGTTTGATGGCTTTCCGATGAGTCGTCGGGGCGAGCCAGGGCGTGCCGTGTGGCTCGGTGTTTATGCTTCACTGATAGGTGGCTTACTTGGCGCCGTGGTCTTGGTGGCAAGCACTGGACCGCTTGCTCGCTTAGCACTCGAGTTTGGCCCTTGGGAGTATTTTTCGCTCTTTATTCTGGCGCTCTCCATGGTCGCAGGACTTGTCGAGTCATCAATGGTCAAGGGCTTGATTGCAGGGGGGCTCGGCCTTGTGGTGACCGTGTTGGGCAACGACCCGGTGATGGGTAAGGAGAGACTCACCTTAGGCATCCCGACCCTAGAGGGTGGTATTCCTTTTTTGCCCGTTCTGATTGGGACTTTCGCTTTTGCGCAGATCATGAGCGACATCGAAAAGCTTGGCTCCGCGCAGCAACTGCAAACCGAGGCAGCACAAAAACTTAACCTCGCAGTCAGCCACATCAAGGTTATATGGGAGATCCTCACTCGACCGTTCGTTCTACTCTGGGCGTCATTTATAGGACTTGTGGTCGGCGTTTTGCCAGCGATTGGTGGCAGCGCTGCCAACATGCTCGCCTACGATCAAGCCAAGAAGTTTTCTAAAACGCCAGAACAGTTCGGCAAAGGCGCACCCGAAGGTATCATCGCTTCGGAGGCTTCCAACAACGCTAATGTTGCTGGCTCACTGGTTACGATCATGGCCTTTGGCATACCTGGCGATGCGGTGACCGCGGTCATGCTTGGTGCACTCACGATTCATGGCATTCAGTCAGGACCATTGTTTGTTACACAAAATGGCCCATTAGCCTATGGCATGTTTGCTGCCTATATTCTTGCGCATCCTGTGGTTTTAATCATTCTCGCAGTCCTCATGCGGTGGATGATTCGTATCGTGACCGTTCCAAAGTCAGTGCTATTCCCGATGGTCCTGGTACTTTGCGTGATTGGCGCCTACGCACTTGGCAACACCATGTCATCGGTTTGGATCTTGTTGGTGTTTGGCGTGTTTGGCTATGTGATGGTGAAGCTTGGATTTCCACTGGCGCCGTTTATCCTGGGCGTGATTCTGGGCGATCAAATTGAAATCAATATGATTCGCGCCTTGATGACCGACCCAGATCCTATGCAATTTTTCTTAAGACCTATTTCAGGCGGTTTATTGCTTGCTTCAGTGCTATCGGTTGCAGCAGCGATCTGGCAGCATATGCGACAACAGCGGCGTGGTGGGAATCTGCCACAGGAAGCAGATGCAGATTTTTAAGCGGCATTAAAAAGGTGATTACCTATGGCAAAGACAAAGCAAACGGCCCGACCGAACGAAGGTGCAGAGCAAGTAGCCCTGGACGCAAAAACACTCAAGTTACTTCAAGGCTTTGATACGCCAACGATTTGTAACGCTCTTGAGATAATTACACCAGAGCGCCGTCTTTATGGATATACGGTTGAACCCCTAAGCTGCATTTACCCTGATTTGCCGCCCATGGTCGGCTACGCCCGAACCTGCACGATTCGTTCTGTAGAGCCATCGCAGCGAAGCCCTGCTGCTGATCGCGAGACGCGCGTCAATTGGTATCGCTATGTTGACGAAGGTGGACCTAAACCAAGCATTGTGGTGATGCAAGATATCGACGGTGCTCGAGCGGGCTATGGTTCGTTTTGGGGTGAGGTCAACTCACATGTACACCGTGGACTCGGTGCGCTCGGCGTGATCACCAATGGATGTATACGCGATGTACCGATGAATGCGAAGGGATTCCAAATGCTCGCAGGAAGCGTCAAGCCTAGCCATGCTCATGTTCATGTGGTCGACATGGCTGTGGCTGTGAGTGTTTCTGGTATGTCGGTGCGATCGGGTGATCTTATCCATGCTGATATGCATGGCGCTGTCGTCATTCCCCACCAAGCCGCCGGCCAAATTGCAAACGCTGTCAAGCTTTTGACCCGGCGCGAGGCAGTGATTATCGGAGCCTCCAAACGCAAAGGCTTTAATTGGCAGGTGCTGCGCGAAGCCCTTCAAGAAGCATCAGATATTCATTGATTGCTTGGAAGCTTACGCGACCGAAAAACTGGGTCGCTGCCCCGCGAAGGGATTCTGTACTCAGCTACCAATCGGCAATCCTTGTTTGTGGCGGATCGCGACCGTGGCCGATCGCGGCCGCCGTCCTGGTCCGTCAGGCCAATTTGATACGGCACCTGGATCACCTTCGCCTGCTTTAAAGCGGTGGCCTTCTCCGGGATGTTGGATGTTTACAAAAAGTGTGGTGAGTTCCGGGTTTGTAATGGCACCTGTGATTTCGCAACCAGCAGGCCCTACCAAAAAGCGTTTGCACTGTCCGGTAAGCGGATCGGCAGCAAGTAGTGCATTATTTCCCAAGCCTTGTTGATCAGCCCTTGCTTGAGTCGACTGACTCATATCGGTTTGAACCCAAAGAAAGCCTCGTGGGTCAAACCATAGCCCATCTGCCGAAGCAAAGCCATCGCCTTTCATTGATCCGCGCAGCGCTTCATCATGATGTTCAGGCGTGCCACCGTGCAAAAAGATATCCCATTGGAATGCTTCGGCATCGAAATCACCCGACTCACGCCAGCGAATGATATGGCCGGTGCGGTTAGGCCCTCTGGGGTTGGCAGCGTCGACCGGGGGAAATCCCTCCAGGCCACGTTGCCGATTATTCGTAAGTGTAACGTAACAGGTTTTAGTTTCTGGATCGACAGCTATCCATTCCGGGCGATCCATCCGTGTAGCACCTAGCACCTCACTGGCCAATCGGCTCTCGATCAGCACTTCGGCTTGCGAGGCAAAGCCAGCACTTGCATTGAGTGGGCCCTGACCGAAGACCAGAGGCAACCATCGCCCTTTACCATCCGCATCGAATCGCGCAACAAAAAGCGTGCCGTGATCAAGCGCATGCCGATTAGTTCGGTAGCCTCCTTCTCGCACGGGATCACGCGATACAAATTTGTATATGTATTGAAAAGCCGCATCTTCGCCCATATAAACAACAACACGCTTATCACGACACTGAACGACGGTTGCACCTTCTCTAGAGGCTCTACCAAGCGCAGTACGCTTTATCGGTATGCTTTTCGGATCCATCGGGTCGATTTCAACGACCCACCCGAATCGATTGACTTCCTGTGGGTGTTGGCGCAAATCGAAACGGGGTTCAAATTCATGCCACCGAACCCATGCCTCTTCGCGGATTCCCCAGCGTGGTTCATGACTTTCCGGTGATCGATTACCTTGAAAGTAATACTGCCAATTTTCTTCACAAGTCAGGTAAGTGCCCCAAGGTGTAAACCCGTGTGCGCAGTTGGCAAAGGTTCCTATAACTTGGGTTCCAGATGGGTCAGCTGCAGTTTTCATAAGCCGATGGCCTGCAGCAGGTCCTGAAAGTCGCATCGGGCTCAGCGCAGTGATCCGTCTCGCATAAGTTGAGGGTCGGACAAGCTCCCAATGCCGATCTTTCAGGCGAACTTCAACAATCGACACGCCGTGCGCTGCCATGGATTTAAGCACTTTGTCTCTTGACCAATGCTTCGTTCCGTCTGGATAAAGCAATTCGTGATCGACATACTCGTGGTTGAGAACGAGCAGACCCTTATGCTTCTCGCGCAAGGGGAAAAAGTGCATCCCGTCATGGTGCATCCCTGCTTGAAGCGCTTGCTCGGCAGCGCTATTTGAGGCATCAGAACGAAAAAGCGGCATCTTTCCTGGAACGCCAACGGGATCACCCCAGGCCAGCAGGATTTGAGCTTCATAATGTTCGGGTACAACAAGTGCATTGGCTTGTTGTGTGGCCTCAACCGACTTAAAACTTATAGCGTCCCAGGCACGGGATCTCAAAGGCTGTATGGGGGCGTTACTGCTTGCTTCGACGCTTCTGGTTGCAAGCGCTTGTATAAGGCCAAGACTAAGTGATTGACCAAGCCAACGGCGACGTGGTGTTTGCATGATAACGATATAAATAATTACTTATTACGTTTGCGATTGAGGAATTGGTTCATGTAGTGCTGAGGTTCACCACTTGCGTAGGCTGTTGCAAACTCGCCGATGCTCTCTTCGATGGCAGTCCTTAGCGGCTGCTCCTGCCAGCTTCGCATCATGCGCTTTTGCTGTCTGAGAACTGCTGGTCCCATGCTGGCCAGGCTGCGGGCACGCGACCAAATCATCGCCTCAAGCTGCTCTGGTGGATAAACTTCATGAACAAGACCCCAGTTGAGGGCTGTGTCGGCATCGATCAATTCGCCACTTAAAAGCATCCAGCTGCTTCGCGATAGGCCAACAAGTCTGGGCAAAAGGCTAGCATGGATGACCGAAGGAATCCCGACTTTGACCTCAGGCATACCCAGCTTAGCGTCTCGGCTTGCGATTCGTACGTCGCAAGCCATTGCGACTTCCAGTCCTCCGCCAAGGCAATAGCCGGACAGCCTTGCAATGACTGGCGCTGGAAAATGATAAAAAGCATCGCATAAGTCTCGCAGATGGCTTATGAAAATCGAGGCGGTTTGGGGGCTGAGTTTTTGCATTTCGTGAATATCTGCACCGCCAATCAAAGCGCGTTCTCCATGACCGCGAAAGAGAAGTACTTTGACTTCAGCAAGCGAAGCGAGCCAATTGACCTTGGTGCTGATCTGCCGCATCAAACTGGTATCGATGATGTTCAAGTTGCCATTGCCCCGTACGCTTAGCAGGGCAATCCCCCCTTGATCAATGACAACACTTACCGGATCGCTGAGCGCAGGGGCCCAAGGAGTCGGCCGATCGCTCTCAGCGGCAGCGTCGCTAGGACCGTCGTGGGAGAATAGGGGTTGGTCCGGTTGGTTTTCAGGCGTTTGCATGTTGACGAGGGGCTCTTTTGCTTGCATTGATTGATCAGTTTGGTGTTCGTGATTATCAGGCCTTTGTGATCGCAGTGATTGTTTTTCTACTTGTGCCCGGTCCGGGAAACCTCGCACTGATTACATCAACAAGTCTTGCGGGCGTACGCGGTGGGCTTGCGGCTACGCTCGGCGTGATTGTCGGCGATCAATGTTTGATAGCGCTTGCCATGGCGGGTATGGCCGCCGTGTTGCTTGCGTATCCGACTGCTTTTCATGCCTTGCAATGGCTTGGCGCAGCCTACTTGATGTGGCTCGGCGCAAACATGCTATTCACCAAGTCCGGTGCAAAGCCAATCATTGAAATTCGAGCAGGTCATTACTTTAGGCAGGCTTGGTTGATCACCGTGTTCAATCCAAAGGCCATTGTTTTTTATATGGCATTTTTTCCGCTTTTTATTCAAGCACACCATAGTCTCGCCTGGTTAGGTTTGGGCCTGCTTGCGCTAACGGTTGCTTGCCTGACTTTTCTCTACGGGCTTTGCCTATCAGTGATTGTGATTCGACTTGCCGAACAATTTCAAGAGCATGGAAGAATAGTCTGGGTTCTAGAAAAAACAGCAGGTCTGTTGATGATGGCCTTTGCCATAAGACTTGCGATGTCAGGCACTAGCTAGCTGTGCTTTTTGCGGGATGTGGAAGCCTCAGCGCCATAGCCATAGCAAGTAGATTGACCGAGCCGGCAATAAGAACAGCGCTGCGGTAATTGCCGCTTACGTCGTACAGGCCGGCTGCGAGGACTGGAAGGCAAATCGCTGCAACACACCAGCCGATATAAAGTCGACTTGCTACAAGACCGAACAAGCGCTGTGGCCAGCACTGGGCGATTGCGCCAGCCGAGGCGCCTGATATCAGGCCATAGCCCATACCAATCATGGCAAGACCGGGAAGGGCGCTTTGGGGGCTTGGCCACATACTGAGTAATATCGCACCCAAAAGTGCCCAGAGCTGTGCACCAGCCATCACAAAGTCAAGGCGATAGCGATCGATCAGCCAACCCCCGCCGATTCGTGCTGCGGCGATCGATCCAGTGATCAGCGTTGTGGCGCCCAACGCAGTACCAAGACCAGCACCGTAGGCTTGCATAATGCCTGCGGCCTGACTCATGACCATCAAGCCCGCCGACGCGGCAAGTGTAAAGACCGCGCTCAAATGCAAAAACAAGGGCCAATGGGTCATGCTTTCAGTCTGGCGAGTCGATTGATTGGTCGGATCACGGTGCGTCGCCGCCTCTCGAATCAATAGGCTTGCCACGATACCGCTGCATGCAATCACCGCGGCTAGCAGGCCTAAGGTTTGACGTAAACCAAGCGTCTCAATGGACCATCCCATGAGCGGCGCGCCAAACATGGCGCCCAAGGGGTAGAGGCTTACCACATAGCCGTTAACAAGGCCTCGATGCTTAAAGTGGTACTGATTGACAAGTTGCTGAACGCAAGTGAAGACAATGCCACCGCCTAAACCAAATAGAACACTATAAGAAAAAATCAAGCCTATTCTGCTTTGTGCGACTGCGGTTAAACCCAATCCGATGGCAGAAATTAGGCTTGCCGTGGCAATTAAAAGCGGTATCGAAAGATGCCGATAAAGGCTGGGAGCTATATTCATTCCTAGCGTTAGCACAATGCTTGCTAGGCCAAAGACAAGCGTCATGTCAGCCCTTTGCAACGACAGTGCTGATTCCATCGGCTTGAGCAATACGCTAAACGCGTAAATCGTCCCAAAGGGAAGATTGGCAAGACTTGCTGCAATGAGAAGCTGTTTTGAACCTGAAGTGCTCACATAGATGCTTTCGGAACTCCATGCTCCGGCGAAGTCTTCAAGTCTAGTTCAGAATTCAAGCCACAGGCTTTCCGGTTTTTATAAAGGAGTCCGAAATGAGTCGTTATCAGTTTTTTGTTTCGATGGATGTACAAAGCGACAAAGAAGCCCTATTCAACGAAGTGTATGACAGTGAGCATGTCCCAGAGCTCTTAAAGGTGCCTGGCGTGTTGCGCGTTGAGCGTTCCAAACTTATTGATGGCGCTGTTTTGATCGGTGGTGTGAAGAAGGCCCTGGCAAACGAGGGCATTGCGCGCTATCTGGCGGTTTACACCTTAAGCAGTCCCGACGTTATCCATTCAGAGGCATGGGCAGTTGCCGTGGAAAAGGGGCGTTGGCCTGATGCGGTCAGACCTTATACATCTAATCGGCAACATCTATTGCGCGAAATCATTGCCCAGGCTTCTGCGCCTGTTTAACCAAGGACTGAGTCACGATGTCATTTCCAATCACCGGTGAATTCTTAACGCTTCATGAAATTGTCCGCAAGGCAAGGCAAAACCTCAATGAGAATCACTGGCAATATATAGTGGGTGGTACCGAGACCGAGGCAACACTGCGCCGCAACCGTTGGTCGATTGATCGGCTGGCTTTGCGGCCTCGAGTACTTCGCGATGTCAGCAAAGTGGACCCAGGCATAGACTGGTTCGGACAGCGCTTGAATTTACCTATTGTTTTTGCACCGGTCGGTGGATTAGAGCATTTCTGGGAGACAGGGCCTTTACCAGTTACCCAAGCGGCCGGTGAGTTTGGGGTGGCTCATATGCTGAGCTCGGTTTGTGCGTGTGACTTTGCTCAAGTTGCCGCTGCCTCGCCGGAGGCTTTAAAAATTTTCCAGCTTTATGTTCACGGTGATTCGCAATGGGTTGACGAGATTGCCGATCGGGTCATTGGTCTTGGCTTTAGCCAGTTCTGCCTCACGGTAGACAGCGCGGTCTATAGTCGTCGTGAGCGCGATCTAGCCCAGCGCAATATAAGGCGTGCCAATGTGCCGGGCCGCGAATGGCAGGCAAGATTGACCTGGAATGATGTGATGCGAATTCGCAAGCGCCTTAAGGTGCCGCTCATGCTTAAAGGTATAGCGACTGCTGAAGACGCAAGGATTGCGCTTGATCATGGTATCGATGTGATTTATGTATCGAATCATGGCGGCCGCCAACTTGATCAAGGTCAGGGGGCCATGGAGGTTTTGCCAGAGATTGTCAAGGCTGTCGACGCTAAGGCTAAGATCATTATCGATGGCGGGTTTTGTCGTGGAACCGATGTCGTCAAAGCTGTCGCTGCAGGTGCTGATATGGTCGCTATGGGCCGCATGCAATGTATCGCGCTTGCTGCGGGCGGCAAGTCAGCCCTGGTTCGTATGCTCGAATTAGTCGATGCTGAAATTCGTATAGCGATGGCTCTTTGCGGCGTCAACACACTTGCTGAGCTCAATCCGAGTTATTTGTGCCCAAGTGAGCCGGTTCTTGCCCCACATACCTGGGGTGCTTTTCCGCTCCTTGACGACAGCCTTGCCTTTCAGCGTAAGTCTTAAACGACACGGCATTCATCAACTTGCATGCATGCATGCGGATCAACATGCATCGACATCGATGGCTTGGGATGATGTTGCCAGGGTGCCCTAAGATCCAGCCGGGAGCTGCGCTTCAAGCACTAGCCTAAGTTGTCGCTTGAGTAACTTGCCGTTTGCATTGCGCGGCAAGGCCGCTGGGTACAGCAGGATCGACTCGGGTACTTTGTAATCGGCTAGCTTTTGTCTGCAATGCTTGGTGATTGCCTCAATTACCTCCGATTGCTTAGCAAGGTTATCGCTTTGAAGATCGGGGGCGTAGATCACTGCATGGACTCGCTCGCCTAAAACCGGGCAAGGTCGTGAGATGACGGCAGCTTCGATAATGCCGCTATAGCTCATCAAACAATGCTCAACCTCAACTGAAAATATTTTATAACCACCACGGTTAATCATATCTTTGAGTCGATCGTGGATATAAACAAAGCCTTCAGCATCGATGGACCCAAGGTCGCCAGAATGCCAAAAGCCATCCGTAAAGTTAGCGCCGTTAGCCTCAGGATTATTCCAGTAGCCAGGAATCACCATCGGGCCTCGTATCCACAGTTCGCCGCTTTCACCGGCAGGAAGGACTTCACCTCGGTCGTTGACCACCCTCACCTCGGCACATGGCAAGACAAAACCAACAGAATCGGCATGAGCGCGCGTATGAATGGCTGGCATGATGGTTGTAGGCGAGCATGTCTCAGTGGCGCCGTAGGCGTTCATTAGCTGTAATCCTGGCAGGCGGGAGGCCAATTCGTCGATGGTCGACACCGGCATGGGAGCGCCGCCATAGCCGCCGACCCGCCAGTGACTTAAATCAAGCTGCTCGAAGTGATCATCCATGAGGCATAACTTGTACATGGCTGGAACCAGGATGCTGTACTCAACCTTCTCCCGAGCCGCAAGCTTGAGATAGTCTGCAGCTTTGAATTGCGACATGATGATGCTTGTGCCCGCGCAGCCGATCACGCTGGCGATATTTGCGATCAATCCAGTGACATGACTTGCTGGTACAGCAAGTATGGAACGCACGCCGTCGCGAAGCGGCATGCAATACTGAAAATGCATAATCGAATGTATAACATTTAGATGACTGAGCATGGCACCTTTGGGCTTGCCGGTGGTCCCTGAGGTGTAAAGGATGAATGCACAAGCTTCCTCGTTGACCTCGGCAGGCGCGATATCCTCGGCAAGTAGGTCTTGCTCACGGCCTTCGCTCAAAGCATCAAGGTGCTGATCAGTGTGAAAACGAAAGTCCGAGCAAGCGGCATCGTTGAGACCATATACAAACGATAGGGCATGCAGCGTTGGCTCGTTGGCAAGATAATTGCGAAGGTCTTCGATGACCTGGCTTAAGCAATCATCGATAAGCACAGCGCTGGCCTCGCATTGATGAATGATGTAAATCAGGCCACTAGCTTGTTCGCGAATGCTGACTGGAACCGCGATGGCGGCAATACGTTGTAGCGCTAGCATGATCACAACAAACTCGATGCGGTTAGCAATTTGCATCACCACCCGATCCCCAGCTTTGATGCCGATGGCTTGAAAGCGTCGCGCTGACCGCATGACGAGTCTGCGCAAATCCTGATAGCTGATGCGATGTGCATCGTGCACAAGCGCCTCGCGATGCGGATATAAACGACAGGCGCGTTCAAATAAACGATCAAGCGATTGGGCTCGATCACCAAAGCAATTCACTACCCGATCCCCAAAATGGGATTCAGGGCGAATCGGGGGAAGGGCACAGCTACTCCAGTGCGTCATCGTTGCGGTTTGCATAGCTTTACTCATGCACTTAGTCGGTGATTCATGGTTGGGTTGGAATGCGGATGAGGTTCGCCGATCTCAGTCAACCTCACAGAGCTCGCGCAGGAGCGCGTAGAGTAATTGCAAACCTGCATCAATAGCTTCAGCGTGGCTGTAATCGGCAGGGTTATGACTGAGTCCTCTAGCGCTCGATATAACAATCATGGCAGTCGGGCATACGCGCGCGAGGATTTGGGCATCATGGCCTGCCCCATAGATGATTCGCTGATAAGTAAGTCGATGTGCTTGCGCTAAACGTTCTATGCTGTTGATCAAATCAAGATCGAATGCCACAGGTATTGGGGTCGTACCAGCATGGTTAGACTGACCAACGATTTCCAGGCCTTGCCAGGAAATGCCTTCAACCCCTTCAACCCCTTCAACCACGCCAATTTGACAGCCCGCCTGCTCGAGAATCGGCCCGTGTGCCATATGCAGTTCAATGAATGCTTTCGCTTTGATGTGACCGGGCTTGCATGGGCCTGCATAGCCGATCCTGGCGAGTTCTTCGCCGAGTAATGAGCCGTCGACGCCCACAACGCGAAGGGCTTGTTCGAGGGCCATGGCTTGAGCAAAGACAAGAGAACCCAGCATGTCAGGTCCATAGCGTGCACCCTCGTCATTGGTGAAGGCGCACACGACGAGGGACCGTCGCGGCTTGATCCCCGCCGCCTGCATGCACCGAATGATCTCTAAGCCTGCGAGAACGCCAAGACATCCGTCATCGCGACCAACCGTTCTCACGGTATCGATATGAGATCCAGTCATGATCGGGTCGAGTTCGGGTTCGGCACCTTCAAAGATGCCGAATAGATTGCCGATCTGGTCGATGTGTACATTTAAATCGAGGGACTTCATCACGTCGACAAGCCAATCCCGGCCGATCCGATCTTGATCGGTTAGGGCAAGTCTGGCGCATGCCCCATCGTCTTGTAAGCCGATCTGGGCAAGTGCATGAAGCTGCTCTAAAAGATAGTCTGTTCTAGGTTGGGGAGGCTGGTGGATGATTGCTCGATAGATCTCCGGATCAGTATTTCCTTCACTACCAATAATCAGAACACGTGAATGAGCGTCAAGACCAAGCGCTTGGGCAAGATGGGGCATCGCCTGACTGGCTTGCAAGAGTGCGAGACCTGCTGCCCCGGTCTCGCCTGAAATCACCGAGGGGTCACTGCTCTCGCCTCGGTGGAGCGATCTCATCGCTTCGCGGACATCGTCCTCGCAAACCACACATGCAGCGTCCGCGGCACGGCTCAATATCTGCCAGGCAATCGGCGAAACTTCGCCACAAGCAAGCCCGGCCATGATGGTTTGCAGGGAGCCCGTGACCGCAACAGGATGCCCCGCGCTGATCGATTGAAAGTAGCAATCAGCAAGCATAGGCTCAACGAGAACAAACCGAGGTCGCTTTGTTCCCCAGCGATACCAGAAGTAAGCGCATAGCGAGGCTGCGAGTGCGCCAACGCCAGCTTGAACAACGACATGGCTTGGTGCTTCAGCCAACTGATCACAAATCTCCTGCGCCATGAGTCCGTAGCCGTGCATCACTTTACACGGTATATCGATATAGCCTTGATAGCTTGTATCGGAAACCACATGCCAACAATTCGCTTCAGCCTGACGTTGAGCCTCGCGGACCGAATCGTCATAATTGCCTTTAACCCGGGAAACTTTGGCTCCAAAGGCCGCTATAGCCTCGCACCGCGCTTGGCTGACCGTCTCATGAACAAAGATGACGCAGTTCGCGCCGAAAAGCTCAGCGCCCCATGCGACCGATCGACCGTGATTGCCGTCTGTGGCGCAACATACCGTGATAGCCTTAGCTGCTTTTCTGGTTGCTTGATCAGTCCAAAGTAAAGAACCATCGCCTAATTGCAGCTTTTCTCGAAGTAGTGCATAAACAGCATAAGCACCACCAAGTGCTTTAAAGCTGCCGAGGCCAAATCGGGCCGATTCATCCTTGTAAAAGACTTCTCCAAGTCCTAACCGCCCGGCCTGTCCCGAAAGATGATGTAAAGGGCTTGGCGTGTAAGCGGGCCAAGTCTTAATGGTTTGGGCGGCGACTGCGAAGCCCTCAGGGTTGATGTGCTCGCTAGGCAGGTCGTCAGCAATCAGTCGATTGGCAACAAAGCCTGCCCTGGGACTTCGAAAGCCCGCTCTTTCCAGCACGGCCAAACTCACTGACGCTTATTCACTGACTTTTGTTCATCGGCTCTGTTCATTAGTCGAGTTTGATCCCAAGCTTGCCTGCTATGTCAATCCAGACTGCGCTTTCTTCCTTCCAGCGTTTGCGACTTTCTTCGAGTGCTGTTGGCTTATTGGGAATCGCAAAGGCATCACGAATTGCAGCCATTCGCGGCGTTTCAGAAGCTTCTTGAATCGCTTCAGCCATTTTGACCACGATGTCTTGCGGTGTTGCCGCCGGTGCTACAAATGGAATCCATCCCTCGAGACCATAAACCGGCGCGGAAAAGCCCTGCTCGATGAACGTGGGTAGCTGAGGCAGCTTTGGGCAACGTAGATTACCGATGGCAGCGATCGCACGAATGCTTCCCTTTCCTAGATAATTATTGATGCCAAGAAAACTGCCCATCGCCGCTTGAACCTGGCCCGTACTGGCATCAACCCACATCGGTGTTTCACCGCGATAGTGAACTGGCGTAAGCTTCGCCGAAGCACGTTCGTTTAAGTCATTAATCACCATATGCGGCCAGGATCCTGCGCCGTAAGTGCCATAAGCGGCGGGTTTGTTGCGGCTCATCTCGACAAATTCCCTCACGTCCTTCACACCGAGCGAGGAAGGTACACCCATAATCAGAGCGCCACTGGGAAAGAGCGAAATTGGCGTAAAGTCACGCTCGCCCTGATAAGGCATTTTCGTATAAAGCACCTTCGCATGCCACATGGGGGTGGAGGTTGTGATCAGAAATGTATAACCATCTGCTGGTGCTTTCGCAACCGCATCAGCGCCGATGAGACCGCCCGCGCCGGGCCGGTTTTCGACGACGAATGATTGACCGAATTTTTTGGAAAAAAACTCAGCATAGGCTCTCGCATAAGAGTCGGTTAGCCCACCTGGCGGAAAGTTACAGACAATTTTCACCGTCTGCTTGCTCGGCCAGCTCGCTTGAGCAAAGACCAGAGGACTAAGAGAAGCGCTAGCGATTGCGCAAGTACCGGAAAGTCCCTGCTTTAGGATGGCGCGGCGTCGGTTAAAGTCTCGATGGTCCATTTGCATGTCTCCCTTGTTGTAATCAGCAAGTGTTTTGAGTGATGTTTATTTTGAGTTTAACCAATGTTTTCAAAATTGCATGAAGGCCTAGCCCGACGATCCTTTGATGCCGAAGCCCAAGGGCCGCTTGCCGATATTCGTGTCCTTGACCTGTCTCGATTGGTGGCTGGCAATATGCTTAGTCATGTTCTTGCCGATTTTGGTGCAGATGTGATTAAGGTCGAGCATCCGGAGGGGGGCGATGACTTACGAAAATGGCGTGAGCAGGGCCATGCTTTGCACTGGAAGCTTTACGGGCGCAATAAACGTTCCTGGGCCCTGGACTTGCGTGAGCCGCAATCGCTCGACCGGCTCATAAGCATACTGCCCCACTGTCAAGTCTTGATTGAGAACTTTGTGCCCGGAGGCTTAGAAAAGTTAGGCTTGGAACCAGAGCGTCTTTGGACCGTAAATCCTGCACTAATCTTGGTGAGGATCTCGGGCTGGGGGCAGGACGGGCCTTATGCCAAGCGTCCAGGCTTCGGTACGCTTGTTGAAGCCATGTCGGGCTTCGCCTACCTCAATGGATTTCCTGATCGCCCACCCTCGCTGCCGCCGCTTGCGCTGGCAGATATGGTCGCTGGTCTGTATGGCGCATCAGCCGTGCAAACCGCCTTGCGCGTCGCTGAGAAAACCGGCAAAGGCCAGTGCCTCGATCTATCCTTATTCGAGCCTATCCTGTCTGTGATCGCCTCAGAGGCCGCCAAATCTGCGCTCACAGGCCTTGCAACCCTAAGAGCCGGCAATCAGTCGAGCCACACCGCACCGCGCAATGTGTATCGCTGTGCAGATGGCGGCTTTCTTGCGCTTTCAGGATCGATGCAGTCGATGGCGATGCGCTTGTTTGATGCTATCGATCGATCAGATTTAAAGACCGATCCGCGATTTATATCAAATGACGCTCGTGTCGAGCATCGCGACGCACTCGATGCGATTCTGTCTGATTTTATAGGCTCAAAAACACTTGCAGAAAACCTAGCGCTATTCGAGCAGGCCAAGGTTACGGCCGGGCCCGTGTGTTCGGTGCTTGATCTGCTTGATCACCCTTATGTTGCGGGCCGAGAAAGCCTGGTGCGATTACCCGATGATGACTTGGGGGAGGTGGTCATGCATGAGGTCTTGCCACGTTTATCGCAAACACCAGGGGGGTTTCGAAGACCTGCCCCTACGCTTGGTCAGCATACTCAAGAAATTGAACAATGGCTTGAGTCACTTGCTAATCAAAAGGTAGACAAATGATGGAAGCAACACGAAACACGCCGGCGAATTCAACACAGAATGGACCGCTAATTCCAGCGCATAAGGCACAGCCGATTCCAGCGCATAAGGCACAGCCGATTTCAGCGCATACGGCAATGCCGATTTGGCGATCAATTCTTTTTGTACCTGCAAGCAGTCCTCGCTTTATAGAAAGTGCAACCCGGCAAGCTGCTGATGTCTTACAAATCGATCTGGAAGATAGTGTTTCACCCTCGGACAAGGCGTCTGCAAGGCTATCGGTACCGAAGATAGCCCAAGGGTTTACACAAGCTGGGAAGGAGGTGATTGTTCGTGTCAATCGACCCTGGAGGCTGCTGCTTCGCGATTTGGAGGCTTCGGTCTGCGGGGCGGTTTCTGCGATCTCCCTCCCGAAGGTGCCTGATGCGGGCTTTATCAAGTCAGTTGCTGAGGTCTTGACTGAGCTTGAGTTTGAGCGAGGACTGCTTCATGGCCACACAAGACTGATTGCGATGATTGAGGATCCCGGAGGCTTGCATCATATTGATGCAATTGCTCAATCTCACACCCGCATGCTCGGATTGATCGTCGGAGCAGAGGATTTGGCCGTTTCAATGGGTATGGCGGTCAATGAAGATTCGCTCTATACCCCGAATATCATGGCACTAATGGCAGCGCGTCGTGCTGGACTTATGCCACTGGGGTTCATTGGTAGCGTTGCCGATTACAAAGATCAGAACGCCTTCCGCAAACGTATCGAACGTGCTCGGGCGCTAGGCTTTGAGGGAGCATTCTGCGTTCACCCTTCACAGGTGGCGATTATTAACGAAGGGTTCGCGCCGCAGCCTGACGAAGTCGAACACGCTACGGGCCTTATGCTAGCCTTTGAAGAAGCTCAAAAGCAACGAAAAGCGGCCTTTGCGTACAAGGGCCGCATGGTGGATCTACCTGTCGTCGAGCAAGCAAGAAGGCTGCTTGCTAAGCATGAAAAGCTCAAGCAGCTTGAAAGATCCAGGGCCGCTCACTTTTCATCTTTTCCTGATAAGCCTTGATGCGCTCCCGCCGCGAGAGCGTAAGTTCAATCTCGTCAAGGCCTTCAAGCAGGGCTTTACGGATCGGGGCATCGATCGAAAATGATTTCTTGCTTCCATCGGGTAATTGCACTTGGTTGAGCATAAGATCTACGCTGAAAGGGCCCTGATCGGCCATGGCTTGCATCGCTTGAATCTCATCTGCGCTGAACTGGAGTACCAATAAACCGTTCTGAAAACAATTGGAACGAAAGATATCGCCAAAACTTGAACCGATCAGGCATCGCACACCTAGCTCCTGGATCGCCCATACAGCCATTTCTCGCGACGATCCACAGCCGAAGTTAGCGGCTGTTATGAGTATTTTCGCTTCACGAAATGGTTTTTGATTCAGGATGAAGTCTGGGTTTTCCTCACCGTTGTTCCGATAGCGAAGGGGCTCGAAGGCCCATGGGCCAAGCTGGCCTCGGGGAAGTTGTGAGAGTCTTTCTATTCTTATAATGATATCGGTATCAAGATTAATGAGATCGATTGGAGCAGCAAGGCTTTCGAGCTTGGTAAATGGCTTGCGTCGGAAATCTAGATCACTAGGTACCATTGATGAATACTCCTTGGCGCTCAGGCAGCTATAACACCGGCAAGCGCACTTCGCACCGCTGTGTAAGGGCTTGCGAGATGGGTTCGTGCGCCAGGCCCCTGACGCCCGACAAAATTGCGGTTTGACGTCGACACCGAGCGCTCTTTAGGCTTGAGTTGTTCTCCATTGGCACCTACGCAGAGCGAGCAACCCGGCTCACGCCACTGGAATCCCGCATCTTTAAAACGTCGGTCAAGCCCTTCGGCCTGGGCTTGTTGAGCCACTTCATAAGATCCCGGTACAACCCAAGCCTCAACCCGATTAGCAACCCGACCCGATCCAATGGCTTCGGCCGCTCGCCTGAGATCAGATAATCGTCCGTTGGTGCAAGAACCAATGAACACTCGGTCAATTGGGGTTCCAGCGATCGCTGCGCCTGCGCGAAGGCCCATATAGTCAAGCGCATCTTGGATGGCCTGAGCACGTGATGCGTCGGAAGCATGGGCCGGATCAGGAATGCGTCCATCGATCGCTATACATTGTTCAGGGGAAGTACCCCAGGTAATTTGTGGCCTGATCGTTGCGATGTTGAGGGTTTCATAACGATCAAAACGGGCCTGCTTATCTGAGCTGAGGTCTTGCCAGTGCTTGATGGCCTGCTCCCAATGTAGACCCTTTGGTGAAAATGGTCGATTTTCTAGATATGAGAAGGTTGTATCGTCTGGAGCAATCAGACCTATGCGTGCTCCCCATTCTATCGACATATTGCATAGCGTCATCCGTGCCTCCATGGGCATCGCCGCAATGACATCACCCACATATTCAACAGCAAAACCAGTGCCCGCTGAGGCGCCGAGTTGGCTAATCAACCAGAGAATTAAGTCTTTAGCTTCAACGCCCGGGGCAAGGTGGCCCTCAAAACGCAGCTGCATTTGTTTGGGTTTTTTCTGAACCAAACATTGCGTGGCCATGACGTGGACGATTTCACTGGCGCCAATGCCAAAGGCCAGTGCGCCCATGGCGCCGTGGGTTGCGGTGTGGCTATCGCCACAGACAATCAGCGTGCCCGGGAGACTCAAGCCAAGTTCCGGCCCAATCACATGGACGATCCCCTGGCCTGGCTTGCCGACATCAAATAGCCGGATACTTCGTTTGGCGGTGCCGAGTCGCAGGCCATCGATGAGCTTATTAGCCCAATCGTGTTCGCTACCCATTCTTCCTGGTGCAGACGAAACCACATGGTCGGGAACCGCAAACGTGAGCTCGGGAGCCGCAATCTCGAGGCCTCGCTTTTCGAGCTCGTAGAACGCGCCTGGCCCACCCAGATCATGAACCAAGTGGCGATCCACATGTAACAGCGAGTAGCCGTCACCTAAGTCCTCCACGATATGATCGTTCCAAATACGATCAATGATCGATAGACCAGAGCGTTTGCCAGGTTGAGATTCGGATGCGTTCATGATTCTACAAATTGCTTCTCGAAAGCCCAAACTTCATCAAAACCCACAAGTTCGTGAAGTTGTGCCATGTTGTATGCGGCGACAGGCGATTGGCTCGTGCTCCCGGCATTGAAAAGGTGTCTGAAATTCGCTTCCACAGCGGCACAGGCAACAGCCATTCCCGCTGACGGATAAATCGCCAAATCAAAGCCGTAGCGAATCAAATCTGCACGCTCAATCACGGGTGATTTGCCGCTTGGCACCATATTCGCGATCAGCCAGGCGTCGATACTCGATCCGACACGTTCAAATTCCTCAGCCGATTCGGGTGCTTCAATAAATATAATGTCAGCACCTGCCTTCGCGAACGCCTTTCCACGAGCAATCGCTTCATCCAAACCAAGTCCTGTTCTTGCGTCGGTTCGAGCGATGATTAAGGTGTCATCGCGGCGTCTTGCATCAACAGCTACTTCGATACGGCGCACAGCGTCTTTAAGGGGGACGACACGCCGATTAGGAGTATGGCCACACTTCTTCGGCATTTCCTGATCTTCAATTTGAATCGCTTGCACACCAGCAGCCTCGTAGCCTCGGATGGTATGCCTTATGTTGAGCAAGCCGCCAAAACCAGTGTCTGCGTCGGCGATCAAGGGTTTTGATGAACCCTCTGCGATACATCTTGCGCGGCTCACCATATCGGTATAACTGACCAAACCCGCATCTGCCAGGCCTAGATAAGATCCTGAGATGCCGTAGCCTGTCATATACAAGGCCTCAAAAGGCAAACGATCGGCGATTCTTGTCGAAAACATATCGAACACACCAGGAGCGAGGATAAAGCGACCCTCAAGCAATTTGCGTCTAAGTTCTCCCGGGGTCGCTGCGATGCCATGTGTCATTTAGTGTCTCCCTGCGTCGTGGCGATGATGAAGTCGTTGTTCCATGCTCAATAAACCGATGCTACTCATGCTTGCGACCACAAGCAGCAATAAGGCTAGCGCCATGATTGACAAGATGTCATTCAGTTCCATAGCTTTCAATAGCAAGTGACCGATACCCCGCTGCGAAGCAAACATTTCGCCGATGAGTGTGCCAAGCAGGGTCAGCGAGAAGCCAATTCGAAAGCCTGAAACAATCTCGGGGACGCACGCAGGCCCCATGATGTATCTCGCCGTTTGCGCCGGGGTCAGTCGCATCGACTTCGCAGCCCGCAGCCAAATATGAGGTAAGTGCCTTACCGCATTCATTGTAAAAAGTATCACGGGGACAATGCCGTGCAAGGCGCCGAAGGCGATCTTCGCAGAGATACCTAGTCCAAAAAGTAATAGCACAATGGGGTAGAGTGCTATCTTTGGGATCGAATAAAGCGCTACGAGAATCGGCTCGCAGACTTCGCCACTCAGGCGATGAGCACCCAGTGCGATGCCAATTAACAGTCCACCAAACCAGGAAATCATGAGTGCCGCCACGAATGCACGTAGTGTTTCCCAAGCGTGTTTGGCGAAGTCATCGCTTTGGATGATCGACAGCAATTTAACCAAAGACGCTAAAGGCGAGGGCAGTACTGCATCGCCCCATAGGGCACTGCCAACAAACCAGGCGCCAAGCATGAGCGCCAGTAAGCCAATCCGGTCAATGAGTTTTTTTGATGAAGCGTTTTCCAAACTTGCACCTTGCATTAGCGACCGCCCCTGCGCTCATGAATCAGGCGCTCCCATCGATAAAGGCTGAGGTTAAGTCCGCCAACGCCGCCGATGAGCAGGAGCAAGAGGCCATACATGGTGGCGTTATCAAAGGCGTTGTAGGCGAAGGCAATGCGATAGCCGAAGCCAGCGCCGGCCAGGACGAATTCACCAGCGATGACCCCGATGAAGGCATAAACCACGGCAAGTTTTACGCCTGTGAACAAATAGGGGGCTGCAGCAGGCAATTGAATGAATCGCATGCGCTGCCATGCCGTTAGGTTCATGCTTTGACCAACGCGCATGAAGACTTTGGGAACTCGGCTTAGGCCATCGACAGTGTTGATCGCCATCGCTATAAATGAAAAAACGAAGCCAATCGCAACTAAGGGCCAACGGTTAAGACCAAACATCACGATGAAAAGTGGATAAAACATAAACATCGGTATGGCGTAATAGCTAGCCAGGAAGGGATCTGCTGCCGACTTAAGCCTTGGCAAACGATATAAGAGCAGTCCAAGCAAAAAACCGGTGAATACAGAAATTATAAGTGCCGCGGCAACGGTTTGGAGGGTGAGCAGAAGGTCGGCAGTGTATTGGCCCGATGCAAGCAGGCTCACAGCGCCTTGGACCATTTTTGACGGGGCGATCACGGCGATAGGATCAATCCATCCGATGCGGCATGCAAATTCGAGGGCAGCAACTGCGGTTGCGATAAGTGCGAGTCGATAAGTGGCGGCGCGACTCATGCTTTACAAATCACATCTACGTTGGTTTGATCGAAATGGCTCATCGTGCAGGCATCGCCTTTAAGGACTCTGCTCGTAAACGCTCCCAGAGTCTTGCAGTAATTGCTCCAAATTTTGGATCTGATACATTTCGACTGTCTCTGGATGCTGGCCAACCTGTCTCAATCATGTCAATGAATCGTCCTGGCCTTGCCGACATGACAGCGACGCGATCTGAAAGCATGGCGGCTTCATCCAAGGCATGAGTGATAAGCAGAACGGTCGCTTTGGTATCTCGCCAAATACGCAATAACTCATCGCCCATCAGCAATCGGGTTTGTTGATCAAGTGCACCAAATGGTTCATCGAGCAGCAGCAGTCTTGGGCGCATGACGAGTGTGCGCGCGATACACAGCCTTTGGCGCATGCCGCCTGATAGTTGCGCTGGATAGCTCGAGGCAAAGGCCTCGAGACCGACCATCGCCAATGCCTCATCGACAAGTCGCTTAACCTCAGGCTCGGCAAATCCGTGTCTGCGAAGGCCAAAGCTCGCGTTGTCACGAACAGTCAGCCAGGGAAAACTCGAATCCTCTTGAAAGACAACGCCAACACCTTCTGGTACTTCCGACTTTAGTGAGCGTCCTTCAAAGTGGACCTCACCACTTGTTGCCGTGGCCAGACCTGCCAGCACATCCAATAGTGTCGACTTGCCGCAACCCGAAGGACCCACCACCGAAAAAAATTCGCCCTTTCTCAGTGATAAATCAATCGGACCCAATGCGTGTACCGCTTGTTGTTTACCTATTGCTGGGTAAATTCGCTCAACAGCCTGTAGCGATGCAACAATGGCTTCGCTCATTTTGCAGTGCGTAAATCCGCAGGTAATAAGCTATCGTTGATGACCTTACTCCAGTCAAAAGGCCCCTCTGGAATCGCTTTTACCAGCTGAAGGCCTCGTAGCATGGTACCCATCCCTTCAAAATCAAAGCCCCCCGGGCTCCAATACTGACCTTTTACCTTAAGAATATTTTCAATGGCAGATTTTGCGTGGACGGTCTCAATCTTGTACTCCCTGGCAAGAATTTGCGCGGCTTCAGCCGGATTGCTTTGAATAAATTCGACGCCCTTGCGCCGAGCGGCAATGATGCCTTGAATCACTTTCGGGTTCTTTTTTAGAAAGTCGGTTTTTACGATACCCACCGTTTGAGTCACCCTTGGTGCGATGTCGGTCGACACCCATGCCAGTCGATAGTTAGCCTTCTCTTTGCTCCACACCGGCTCGGTCACATAAGTCATATCGACCAAGCCCTCGCGCAAAGCGGTCAAACCTGCCGAAATTGACCCGATCGCTTTACGTTCGACTTTGCCGGTGAGCTTGTTCGCCTCAAGCATCATGGTGGTAATCATGTCAGTCACCGACCGAGGACTCGAATAACCTAACTTTTTTCCAGCGAGATCAGCAAATGTTTTGATACTTTGATCATTGTTGCGAGTAATCCAAACCTGGTCGGCGACTGAGGCAACGCCGGCATGGACAATGCTGAGTTCAACGCCTTGCTGAATGGCGGCAATGGCAGCAGGTACGGCAACTTCGCCGTAGGGAATGTCCGATGCCAGTGCATTTCGGATTGTTGTGCCTCCTCCCGCTGAAGTAATAAAGCCACTCACATCAAGGCCTGCCATCTCTTTGAACCAACCCTTATCCTTGGCAACTGCAAAGGGCACCCCATACATGCCCTGACCAAAGTGAGTAACTGTGAGATCGATGGCATAGGCAAGCGTGCTATGCGCAAAGCAGGTCGCACCCGCAGACCATGCGATTGTATGTTTCATAAATTGCCGACGGGATGATGCTTGCATGGGCTTGGCTCCTGAAGTTAGTGGTTTACGATGAAAGCGCAGCGTCTTTACGGCCCAATCAATGCGTCTTGTGGGATGCTTCGCATCGTAGCCTGACTAAGCCAAGTGGTTAAGTCCTTGGGCTAATTGTGCATACAAACGGTGCCGTTCGTGGAACATTATTGAAGGAGGTTTAAATCATGGCCTTGCCCTTGGAAGGCGTTCGGGTGCTTGATCTAACGAGCGTGATGGCTGGACCTTATTGCAGCATGCTGCTTGGCGATATGGGGGCAGACGTTATTAAAATCGAATCGTTTCCGGATGGCGATACGTCGCGTGGCTTCGTCCCTCAAATCCGCGGTGAATCCTATTGCTTCACGGTCTTAAATCGAAATAAACGAAGCCTTGCGATCGATATGAAATCAGCAAAGGGCCGCGATATTGTGCAGCAACTCGCCAAGCGCGCCGACATCATCACCGAGAACTTTCGTCCAGGCGTGGTCAAAAAGCTTGGCCTCGACTATGAATCGCTGCACTTAGCCAATCCCGGTCTCGTTTATGCCTCGATGTCGGGATTCGGGCAAACTGGACCTTATGCTGGCCGTGGAGGCTACGACATCATCGCCCAGGGCATGTCGGGCATCATGATGATGACGGGTGAGCCAGGCGGCAGGCCAGCCAAGGTTGGCATCGCGATGAATGATATAGCGAGCGGTGTGACCGCACTTTATGCGATTTTGGGGGCATACATTAGTCGTCTGCGAAGTGGTCAGGGGCAGTATGTTGAGACTTCCTTGCTCGAGGCCGGGCTAGCCTGGTCACAATGGGAGTTCGGTGCATTTTTTGGTGCCGGCGAATTACCGGCTGCCATGGGTACAAGACATCGCCGTGCTGCGCCCTATCAGGCTTACCGGACCAGCGATGGTTATGTAACGGTTGGTGCAAACAACGAAAAGCTCTGGCGGGCCTTTTGTGAGCAGGTTTGCGCAAGCCCGCATTGGTTATCAGATCCGCGCTATGCAAGCAATGCACTTCGTGTGCAGCATGCCGATGCTTTGCAGGCAGACATCGAGGCGGTGTTCACAAGCCATCCTACCGCGCATTGGGTTGAAGCGCTTGATGCTGCCGCTGTGCCTGGCGGTCCCGTTTATAGCTACCAGCAAGTCTTTGATGACCCCCATGTCAAAGCTAGAGCAATGGTGGTTGAGATGGAACATCCGATCATGGGCACGATCAAGACCTTTGGTTCACCTGTTAAGAGCAGTGGCGAGTTGGTTTCAATCCGCCGGGCAGCGCCATGGTTGGGGCAGCACAGTGAAGAAATCGTACGCTCGCTCGGCATTGCCGAGGACGAAGTGAAGTCCTTGTTTGATGAGGCCATTATCTTTGACCGACAACGTGTTTAGATGCGACTAGCGCTTCCGCTGCTGCTCGAGCTCAGCTTGGGCGTGGCTGCAGGTGTTCTCGGAACCGTTCTGGCAGGGCAAATCGCTGATGCTTCGGCAGCGGCGTTTGCGTTGTCGATGCAGTTTTTCCACACCGCCTTTTTGCTTTTTCGCATCGTCGGTGCAGGCATTAGTGTGGTGCTGTCTCAACAGCTTGGTTATAACAATCCGATCGCTGCAGAAACTGCTGCGAGAACAGCCTTGCTGGCAAGTTTTGTCATGGGCTTAATTGCTGCTGCTGTGCTGTGGTTTGGGTCAGACCGCTTACTCTTGCACTTTGAAGTACCCGAAGAGGTCCGGTTGCAGGCTAAGCCGCTCATGCTTTGGCTCGCCCCTTGTGTGCTCTTGGACGCCTTGGTTGTTGCTATGGCCTCGGTCATGCGCGCGCATCTGTTCGCGGCCCAAAGCTTACGCGTCATGATGTTGATGCACTTATGCCATTGGGGCCTGGCGTGGCTGCTTATGTCGGGGAGCTTTGGTCTGAGCGGTTTTGCCATGGCATCGCTAGTCTCAAGAATCTTAAGCCTTGTATTGCTCACCCGATGTTGGGATCGCTATCTGGGCATTAAGACGATTTGGATAACCCAGCCGACGCTGGATCAAGCCTCGTTTCGGGCAATTTTGCGTATTGGACTACCGGGTGCGGCCGAGAATGCTGTTTGGCGCTTGGGGTTCATGGCATCGGTTGCGGCGGCGTCGCAACTGGGCACAACAGCACTTGCAACCCAGGCTTATGTTCTTCAATTTAATACCGTGATTTTGTTAGCTGGTTTCTCCATGGGCCTGGCGGCAGAGATCTTGGTTGGCCGCTTGCTGGGCGAGGGCAATCTTCGTGAGGCGCATGGGCTTGTCAAGCGGGTCACATGGATGAGTTTGGCGATATCGGGCGCCGTTTCAGTCGTTGTAGCGCTCGCAGGTCCATGGCTTGTTCCGCTATTGACTGACGACCAGACCATTCATGGTGAAGCTATCCGATTATTATGGATTTCGGTAATTCTTGAAACGGGGCGCAGCTTTAACCTCGTACTCATCGGATCCTTACGTGCGGTAGGAGACGTTCGCTATCCGCTGTATTCGGGGCTGCCTTCCGTGCTCGTTTTGCTTGCAGGCGGAAGCTGGCTTTTCGGGGTGCACTGGGGCTGGGGGCTTAGCGGGATTTGGCTTGCGTACGCAGCCGATGAGTGGGCGCGCGGCTTGTTGGTCTGGCGACGATGGCTAAAACTGCAATGGTTATCCGCGGCACGACACAGTCTTCAACGCATCCGCTCTGAAAAAAGGGGGCCTGAAGTCCAGGCCCCCGAATGATCGCTTTTCCCGCGATACAGCCTCGGCGCAACAGCATGCTCGCGTCTCATGCAGACGCCGGACGACCGACGCCAGGGGCGTTGGTTAAAGACTGCGAGTCAAGTGTAACCAAAGTTAAGCAAATGTAAAATAACCGTTTACTTCAAAGGGACGGCGAAGCCTCGTTGAACCGCAGGTCGATCCATCATGCGCTGGTACCAAGCCTGAACCTTGGGGAATTCTGCCAAATCAACCTGATGACGTGGATGGCGCCAAACCCAGCCTAGAATCGCGAAGTCCGCAACCGAGAGTTCTTGGGCAAAGTAGGGGACTTCAGCCAGACGGCGATCCATGACGCCATAAAGTCTGCGAGTTTCACGACTGAAGCGTTGCAAACCGTAGCGTTGGTCTTCGATCTTTTCGAGTCCGAGAAAATGGTGTACCTGCCCAGGCATCGGGCCAAAGCCGCCCATTTGGAACATGAGCCATTCGTAGGCCTGGATGCGCTGCCTCGGGTCATGCGGCAAAAATCGCTTGGTCTTCTCGGCGAGATAAAGAAGTATGGCTCCCGACTCGAACACATGGATCGGCTCGCCGGCAGGACCGTCAAGATCGGTTATGGCAGGGATTTTATTGTTGGGGCTAATCGCCAAAAAGCTGGGTTTGAACTGCTCGTCCTTGGTGATGTTAACCACCTCGACCCGGTAGTCGAGTTCCATTTCCTCGAGCGCGACCGAAATCTTGCGAGCGTTTGGGGTGTCAAAAGCAAAAAGCGTTATACGTGCCACGTGGATTTCCTTGATGATGCAAACAAGTGCGCATGCTAACGCTTTGCGCGATGATCGTTGCTACGGAGATCACACCCATGGACTTGAGGGCAGAAAGGAAGCTTGAGCAATTGTGCTCGCATGCACGCGACATACGCTGTGCCTCGATGCGCGCCTTAAGGGCAGCTGGATCTGGCCATGTGGGCGGTGCCATGTCAGCCGCCGATCTATTAGCCGCGCTTTACTTCGATTGGCTAAGGATTGACCCAAGCCAGCCCGATTGGACCGATCGTGATCGATTTGTGCTGTCAAAAGGGCATGGCAACGCAGCGCTGTCGGCCGTGCTTGCGCTTGCTGGCTTTTTCCCGCTTGAAGACTTGGATCGTTTCTACGGCATGGCTTCACCGCTTGGTATGCATCCTGATATCAAGGTGCCAGGTATGGAAATGAGTACCGGCGGCTTAGGGCACGGACTCTCGATTGGCGTGGGCATGGCACTTGGTGCAGCGCGACAGGCAAGGGCATTTCGTACGGTGGTGATGCTCGGTGACGGCGAACTTCAAGAGGGCTCAAACTGGGAGGCAGCGATGAGTGCGGCACATTTCAAGCTCAATCAATTGCTTGCGATTGTCGACTTCAACAAGGTCCAACAAAGTGGCGATGTAGCCACGATGATGCAACTCGAACCGCTCGATGCAAAGTGGTCCTCATTCGGATGGGCGGTCAAACGCATTGACGGTCATGACATGGGAGCGATTGTCGATGCACTTGACGCATTCCCCTGGGGGGGCGATAAACCCTGCGTGCTTATCGCCGACACCGTGAAAGGAAAGGGTTTGAGCTTCGCTGAACATCGCTACGAATGGCATAGCAATAACGTCACTGAAGCTATTTACCAGCAAGCAATCAATGAATTGGAGCGAAGCCATGTCAGCGCATAACCCTATGGGTCCTGACTTGGTCCAAGCTGAATCGGCGCCAACAGCGGCCAAAGGTCCTCGACCTGAGCGCTTTGTAGGCCAAAGCCGCCTCGCTTTTGGCGCTGCAGTTCACGATTTGGCGTTAGCCGATGGGGCGGTCTACGCCATATCGGCCGACACGCTTGATCTTATGGGGTTTAGACTGCTACAACAATCATTACCCGAGCGAGTTATCGAATGCGGTATTGCCGAGCAAAACGCCATGGGTATTGCCAGTGGTCTTGCGAGCACCGGCTTGAGGCCCTTTCTTGGAGGCTATGCACCTTTTATTACGGCACGATCGATGGAGCAGCTTCGAAACGATGTGTCGTACGCTCAACAACGCGTTGTGATTGGTGGCGCTGCAAGTGGCATAAGTCTCGGTGTTGCGGGTGGCACCCATCATGCGCTCGAAGATCTTGCCATCATGCAATGCCTGCCTCATATGACAGCCGTTGTGCCCGCGGATCCTTTGCAGGCCTACTGGGCCGTGATGGCCTCCAACGAAGTCGATGGCCCCATGTATATCCGTTTGGGCGGACGGGTACAGGAAATGGAACTTCCTGCTAACCAGGGCATGCCATGGCAGCTCGGCAAGGCGCAAACCCTGCGTGAGGGCAGTGACCTAAGCGTGATTGCCTGTGGCGTCATGGTGCAAAAAGCGCTTGACGCAGCAAGGCAGCTTGAGCTTCAAGGCCTGAGCCTGCGTGTTATCAATATGCATACGATTAAGCCACTTGACTTGCAAGCGATCGAGCGTGCGGCCACTGAAACAGGTGGCATTGTGACCGCGGAGGAGCACCGTTTAAGTGGCGGCCTCGGAAGCGCGGTGGCTCAGTGGCTCGCTTGCCATCTGCCGACAAGGATGCGCATGATCGGGATGCCTGATCAATATGCCATGGTCGGTCCAACCGAGCCGCTCCGCGAACACTATGGCTTGAGTGCCAAGGCCATTGAGATAGCTTGTTTAAACTTGTTAAAGGATAGGGTATGAAGACCGAGTGCTCTGACTTGGAATGGACATTGCGTTGTGATCTGGCGGCTTGTTATCGCTTAATCGCTTTACATGGTTGGGATGATTTAGTGTTCACCCACATTTCCGCTCGTATCCCAGAAACTGATCATCATTTTTTGATCAATCCCTACGGCATGATGTTTGAAGAAATCACAGCCTCGAGTCTTGTCAAGGTTGATATGACGGGCCAGCCTATCGGGCCGAGTGCCTATCCAGTGAATCCAGCAGGTTTTGTCATCCACTCAGCGATTCATGCCGCACGCGACGATGTGATCTGCGTTTTGCATACCCATACGACGGCTGGCGTTGCGGTTGCCGCGCAAACCCAAGGGCTGTTGGCGATTTCTCAGCAGGCCTCGGTCATTTTGCCGATGCTCGCTTACCATGACTATGAAGGGCTCGCCGTTCGAGACGATGAGAAAAGGCGATTGCAGACCAATTTGGGCTCAAAGCAAGCGATGATTCTGAGAAATCACGGTTTATTAACGGTTGGTAGCAGCATGGCCGCAGCCTTTTTGCTGATGTTTACCCTAGAGCGTGCTTGTCAAATTCAGATTGCTGCTCAGGCGGGTGGAAGCTCCTTAGAAACCATTAGACGCCACATTCTCGAAGGAACCGAGGTGGCAGTGACCAAAGCGACCGGAGGTATGGATGCGAGTGTCTTGGTCTGGCCTGCACTGTTACGTCGTTTAAATCGATTGAATCCTGGCTACGATCAGTGAATCAGGCAATGGCTCGCAGCGCTGGCTTTGTGTTTAAACCGAAGGCTTGGGCGATCAGTGCGTATGAGTGTTTGCGTGCCTGGTGATCGTGAGTCCAGGTGTTGATCACGATCTCCTGAAGACCGAGTTCCCCAGCAAGCTTACTTATCTTGTCGGCAACCTGGCTCGCGTCTCCGACCATTGCCTTTCGCCTTAACGCGTCAACAGTAGCCTGCTCAGCCATGTTGTACGGGTAGCGTTCGGCTTCCTCAGGCGAGACGAGGGGGTTTCGTTTACCTTGCTCAAAACCGACACGCCATAGTTCTCTTGTCTTTAGCAAATGCCTGGCTTCAGCCTCGGTATTGGCTGCAAGTGCCCACACACAAATCGTTGGGCAGGGCTCGGGAAATCGCTCGCTGGGTCGATAATTGCGTCGGTATAAATCCAAGGCAAGTTCCACACCACGCCCTTCGGAAAAGAAGTAGGCAAAGGCATAGGGAAGCCCCAGGTAGGCAGCAAGCTGAGCGCCATAATCAGAACTCCCAAGAATCCACATCTCTGGCCAGCTTGGACCTTGTGGGTGGGCCTTGACACTGCCAAAGGGATGATCGGGCAATAGTGGCTTGCCGCTGACCCAGGCCTGTAAATCGAGAACCTGGTTGGGAAATTGATCTGCGCTTAAGCCGTAGGGATTAAGTGCCATGGCAGTGAGTTGATCAGATCCTGGAGCACGCCCTAAGCCTAGGTCGATTCGTCCCGGTGCCAGCGCCTCAAGCACACGGAACTGTTCTGCAACCTTGAGCGATGAATAGTGCGGCAGCATGACGCCTGCACTACCAATGCGAATATGGGATGTCCTTGCAGCGATGGCCGCCATCAAGACTTCGGGTGCGCTGCCAACAATGCTATCGCTGTTGTGATGCTCTGAGACCCAGTATCGTTTGTAGCCAAGGGTTTCACAATGTTGTGCGAGATCGAGGCTGTTGACAATCGCTTGCGAGGGTGGTGCTGCGGCAATCGCAATACTCTGATCTAGAACTGATAAGGCTAGTGGCTTTCCCATAAGACGGTTTACAGATAAAGCTTAATGTTGTGTTGGGGGGTCGGGTGGGCCGAGATCACGTGCTTTTTCGTCTTGGCTTTGGCTGTCGCGCTCACGCCTTATCAAGAGCAAATTTCTTATATAGACAATCAAACCAAAGCCTTGTCCGACCATAAACACCGGATCTTGGCGCCAAACCGCGTAAGCAAACAGAGTAGCACCCCCTGCGATACTGAAATACCAAAATAATTTCGGTACCACGCTTTTTCGCGCTCGTTCACTGGCAATCCATTGAATGAGAAAGCGAGCAGAGAAAAGCGCTTGGCCCGCAAAGCCGATAGCAATCCAAAAAGTTTGGGCTGAGAGGTTCATGTTGGGACGATGTGCGTTTGTGTGAGCTCGACTTCGACGAAGGCGATCGGCTGATCGCTGCCGTTGATCACATTATGTGCAACCCCGGCTTTGCGGAAATAAGACTGGCCGAGCTTGAGCGGGTAGCGAAACTGTTCTGTTTCGGTTTCGATAATTAATTCACCGTCCGCGGCTGGCACCACGAGGTAGTCATGTTGATGGACATGCCAGCCTGTTTCAGCACCGACTTCGAAGGACCAAAGCGTCGATCGTAACTGTTGTTCGTCGACTTGGACACTTGCCGAAGCCTGGGGGCGGCCGCTTGAAGCTTTGCCCTGATTGCATGCATGCGTCATAATTTTAACTCCCATTGAATTCGCCAATTGATATAGGATTGATTAAAGCTGCTGATCTCCTGCCTTAAGGGGCCAACAATCTGCGATCGCATCGAGATGAAGTCGATGGGATGCAAATTGCTACCACTTAGGCGTAACTGGGCGTTAGGCGAAAATATCCATAAAGCATAAGCATCCCAAACCCGTTTCAAACCAGAGCGAAGCACCGCGTCGTCGTCTGTGCGTGTTACAAATTGCGGTGTGTAATTCAGATTACCTCCTAAGCGCAGTGGGGCTTGGCGAAATCGATGGTCAAGGCCAAAATTTCCGGTAAAACGAGGTTGCTGGTCTAGTCGATTATCAGGTCCTGGTACCGATTTCACTTCGGAGTTGAAGCGGCTCAGATTGCTGCGGATCTCCGTGCGGGGTGCGCCTGGCCACACTTGATCGAGACGGAATTTAGCTTCGAATTCGATGCCTTGCGTGAAAGCATCGCCGACATTTTGGGTGCGACTCACCCATCGCGGAAATGCTGACCAACTAACGGTTTCAAGCCTTGTTACGTTTCGCATGTAGTCTTGAATTTCGCGATGAAAAAGGTTGACACTCACACTACCCCCGTCGCGCAGGTAGCTCTCAAAGGCTAGATCGATGCCTTTAGCAAGTTCAGGGCGCAGCTCAGGGTTGCCCGCACGGTCTGGATTGACCACCGTGTTTGCGCCGCTTACCGGGTAGCGCGAATCGACGCTGGGACGCGCAATGAGCGACGAGAGCGTTGGCGATTTATAACTTCGCGTGAGGCTTAGCCGGATCTGATCCCTTGCCTTTTCGTTTGGCTTCCAGACCGTGTGAAAAAGAGGTGTCCAAACCGAAGACTGATTCTCAGGAGCATAGCCCGATGCGGCTTCGCCCCTGGTTCGGATGCCTTCCCAGCGCATCCCGGCATGCGCCGCCCAACGCGGCGAGATTGCCCATTCGTCTTGTGCATAGGCAGCCACGCGCTGGCTGCTCGCTTTCAGATTCTCGCCGAACTCGGTAAGAATGAGCGCACCGTCTTGGCTTTGGCGTTTGGACTCCTCTCGCCAGGAGGGAGCCCATTCAAGGCCTGCAACCAGGCTATGGTCATTATCTAAGACCTTGGAGAGCTTGCCACTCAGGGTAAAGCTTTGCTCTTCGATCCGGCTGTCATCTTGGGCGCTGCGCAATAGCATCCCAGCACGGTTGAACTCCTGCCTTGAGTTCTCGCTCCGGTTGACCCATGCTGAACTCGCTCCAGTCAGTTCAAGCCTTGTCCCTTGCCCGAGACTTCGTCGAAGTGTTGCATTGAGCCTGCCCACGGTAAAGTCGCTACTTCCAGCACTTTGACCAAGATCGTAAAAAGGTGAGGCGGCTGGATCGGGCGTGCCACTGAGCTGGCTCAGGCTAAACGCGCGCTTGCTATCGCCTTGTGCGTGAAAGATCGAGGGTACGAGTAAAAAGGTCTCGCCCATGCCGCCACGCTGCTGAAGACGGGCTGTCAGATTCAGGCCATAGCGCTGATTGACGCTATAGGTTTCTGATCGCTGTGCTCGAATCACCTGCTCGTCATCGAGGCGCACATCGCGAAGCTCAGCAGCGTCGCGTTCTTCTCTGTTTGCAAAAAAGCTACTCAGTGAAAGGTTATAAATCCAACGATCGTTACTGTTATTGTATGTCCAAGAAAGGCCTGGCGATGCCCGGCCATTTTCCAATCCCATGCCAAGTCTTAAGTCATTGAGGCGTCGCACAAAGCCTTCGCGAGTGATGATGTTGATAGTTCCGCCGATCGCGCGTGCTCCCGTCTCAGCGGTGGGTGCGCGCAAGATCTCGATTCTTTCAACCTGTTCGGGCGTTAATGAGTCAATGGAAAAGCCTGGCGGCGTGCGCTGCCCATCGATCAATATTTGGGTGTAGCCTGCACCTAAGCCTCGCATGCGCGGAGGTCCACCGCGACCCGGAGCACCACCGAGTGTGATGCCTGGGAGCCGGCGCAAGACCTCTGAAACGCTCGAATCACCAAACTGCTCGATTTGTTCTCGACCGATAACGATTTTGGCCGCTGTTGAAAACCGCCGTTGGTCGTCGTCGCTAAGCCCCTGACCGCGCACCTCAACCCGATTAGCTTGCTGTGGCGCTGCTGATGGCGACTTTTGCTCGTTGTTCGGAGAAGCTGCCGTCGGCTGGTTCGGCGCATCACCACTTTGTGCCAGGCCGTGAAGCGGCAGAAGCGTAGCAAACAATACCAACGATGCCTTGATGCGGGAAACGCGCATGGAACACCTAACAATGAGCCGAGGAGGCCGCATTGTGGCACTAATCGCGTGAGGAGAGCTCCGCGGTTCGCCTTAAAGCCTTGCCCGATTCGGTAAACAAGTGCAAGTGTTCGGGTGGGCACTGCAAGTTCCAACGTGTACCCGGCTCGAGCACGCAATCGCCTTCTAGGCGAGCCGTGAGCAAGGACGAAAGATGCGCATGGCGCAGATAGGCGAGGGTTGAATCACCGAGACGCTCAACATGCTCGAGCGTCACTGCTAAGTCTGGGTTGTCGCCGCTTGAGCCCAGCCGGCAATGCTCCGGGCGTATCCCGAGCGTGAGCTTGCTACCGCGTGAAAGGCCTTCGGCTTTGACATGGGCCTTGAGCTGAAGACTTTCGTTGCCGAGGTCGATCGCTACCGTGCAGGCCTGATCCCGTGCCTCAATCATGCGAGCGGGCAACATATTCATGCGAGGAGAGCCAATGAACTCAGCCACAAAGCGACTTGCAGGATGATGATAAAGCGTCATAGGGCTGGCATGCTGGGCAACACTTCCCTCGCGTTCGATTGCATCGCCGGTATGTAAGAGCACAATGCGATCTGCCAGGGTCATCGCCTCAACCTGGTCATGTGTTACATAAATCATACTTGAGCTGCCAATTGACCGGTGCAATTGGGCAATCTCAAGCCGGGTTTGTACCCGCAAAGCAGCATCAAGATTTGATAGCGGCTCATCAAATAAGAATAGTTTTGGTTCCTTGACGATCGCTCGGCCAATCGCCACTCGTTGGCGTTGCCCGCCTGAAAGCTCCCTTGGTAGCCGATGAAGATAAGGTTCAAGCTGCAGTCTTTTGGCGGCCTGCTCAACTTTGGCCTTGATAGCCTTACGGTCAGCGCCAAATACTTGAAGGCCAAACGACATATTCTCTGAAACCGTCATATGTGGATACAAAGCATAACTTTGAAACACCATCGCAACGCCCCGCTTTGCCGGCGGCACATCGTTGATTCGAACCTCATCGATGTATAGGTCCCCTTCGCTGATGACCTCAAGTCCTGCGATCATGCGAAGAAGGCTCGACTTGCCGCATCCAGAGGGTCCGACGAAAACGCAAAACTCACCCGGTGCAACGCTTAGATTGACGCCTTTCACGCTTGCATGCGAAGCCTTCGGGTAGCGCTTTGTGAGTTGATGCAGGCGAAGTCGGGTCATCATCGGCATGCCGGATGAGCGCTGATGTCAAGAACACCGCAGCCCCAGGCGCTTAGGCTCAGGCCTTGATCTGAGATCGTTAAACCACTGAGGGGTGAAGGCAAGAGCTTCGCATGCTTGAGTTTTGATTCGGAAAAGTCAAGCTGCTTGTCATCAAGTTGTTGGCTAAAGCCTGAGAGATTAAAAACGCAAAGCAATGCTTGCGACTCAGACTGACGAATAAAGGCAAGGCAGTGTGGATGTTCTTGACACAATCTCATGCTGCCCGACACCAAGGCGCGCCATTGCTTACGCCAGGTCAAAAGCAATCGGTAAAAATTCAGCAAGGACTTGGCGTCGGCGACCTGTCGATTAACGGCAAGGTTTTGGTGGCTTGGACTCATCGGCAGCCATGGCTTTTTATTGCTTGTGCCAAAGCCAAGATGGCGCGCCTCACTATGCCACGGCATCGGGGTGCGGCAGCCATCGCGCCCTTTAAATTCGGGCCACATGGTCATGCCATAAGGATCTTGTAAATCCTCAAAGTTGACTTCTGCCTCAGGCAGTCCGAGCTCATCACCCTGATAAATGCAAGGACTGCCGCGCAAGCACATTTGCAGTGCAGCGATAAGTCGCAATTTCGCCTGGCGCTCACGCTTGGGGAGTTGCTGACAATGCCAGCGGCTGGCGAGCCTCACCACATCGTGATTACTTATGGCCCAACTTGGCCAGCCGTCACCCACGATCGACTCAAAACGAGACAGCGTCCGATGCAAAAATGGGGCGTCGTGGCTCGGGCCGAGCAAGTCGAAGCTATAGGCCATGTGAAGCTTATCGTTGCCCTCGGTGTACTGGGCCATCCGAGCCAGTCCGTCATCATCACCGATTTCACCCACCATCGTCGTGTGAGGATAAGTGTCGAGTAAGCACCTCAGTTCGCGAAGAAATTGAAGGTTTTCAGGTCTGCTTTTGTCAAACAAATGCATTTGGTACATGTAGGGGTTGAAATCGCCTACGCTCATGTCGGCCGCTGTACGCAGGCGGTCCCGAGGCGGGTTATTGCGAAGCTGCTGATCGTGATAATAAAAATTTGCGGTATCAAGGCGATAGCCATCCACCCCTAAGTCGAGCCAAAAGCGAACGCTCTGCAAAATAGCCTTGCGTACCGGCTCATGGTGAAAATTTAAGTCGGGTTGTGAGCCAAGAAAATTATGTAAATAATATTGGCCGCGCCGTGTATCCCATTGCCAAGCGCTGCCGCCAAAAATCGAGAGCCAGTTATTGGGCGGCGTTCCATCGGCTTGAGCATCTGCCCAAACATACCAGTCCGCTTTGGGGTTTGAACGATTGCGCCTACTCTCGATAAACCAGGGGTGCTGATCGGAGGTATGCGAAAGGACCTGATCGATCATGACCTTAAGACCTAGTTGATGAGCGCGCTCGACCAGTTCTTTGAAGTCTTGCAGGTTTCCGAACAAAGGGTCGACGTCGCAATAGTCGCTCACGTCGTAGCCGAAATCTTTCATCGGACTCTTGAAAAACGGCGAGAGCCAAATAGCGTCAACACCTAATTCAGAGACGTAATCGAGCTTTTCCGTAATGCCTTTTAGATCACCGACGCCGTCGCCATTGCTATCGACAAAAGAACGCGGGTAGATCTGATAGATAACCCCACCTCGCCACCATTGATTATTAGGGGCTTTGGCTTGGGTTTTTATGGCAGTTTTCTTTTTCGGTGTTGTCATAGCGCAGGTATGGATGAATCGGCTTAGATGGATTGAAAGACAAGGTTTTGATTGACTCGATCGCAATCAATTAGCCCTTAATGGCGCCAGCCGTGAGCCCAGAGACAATACGTTGCTGAAAAACAAGGACCAAGGCGAGCAAGGGTAAGGTTACAATAATTGATGCGGCCATGATCGTGCCCCAAGGGATCTCAAACGATGAATTGCCTGTGATCATCGAAATACCAACCGGTACCGTGCGTTGGTCATCCCCAATCATGAAGCTTAAGGCAAATAAAAATTCGTTCCAGGCACCGATAAATGCGAGTAAGCCTGTCGATGCCATAGCCGGCCAAAGCAGGGGCATGAATACCTTCATTATGATTCGGAAGGGCCCGCAACCATCCATGATCGCAGCCTCCTCGAGCTCAAGCGGAAGCTCACGCATGAAGGTCGTGAGAATCCAGACTGTGAAAGGAAGTGTGAATACAGCATAGGGGACTACGAGGCCTACGGCACGGTTATAAAGTCCGAGCATTTGCATCAGTTCAAACATACCCGATAGCACGGCAACTTGTGGAAACATCGAAACCGCAAGAATCGTCATCAGTAGTAATGACTTGCCGGCAAAATGAACGCGTCCGAGCGCAAAGGCGGCTCCAAGACTTAGAAGCAGGCAAGCAGTCACCGTGAGGCTTGCGACCATGATCGAGTTAATCAAATGCCGACCAAAACTTTGTCCGCTAGAAAATAGTGCTCGGTAGTTCTCCAGACTCGCTTGACTTGGCAAGAGTGCGCTTGAAAACAACTCGCTTCCTGTCTTAAGCGACGTGAGCAAGGCATAAAGCAATGGAAAAAGACAAATGCAAACCGCGAGCGCGGCTAAGCCGATCGACAGTAGGCTTGCTAGTTTGCTGCTTTGTGATCCCATCAAACGCGCTCAGCAAGGCGCAACCGACTTGCTCGTACAAAAACAATAGCAGTTAGAAGGATAATCAGAAACAAAGAGCTCGAAGCCGCGGAACCGAAACCAATATGGCCATGGTCAATCATCTCGCGTCGAACAAACCCTGACATAGTCAGGGTGTCAGTGCTGTTCGCTGTTAGTATAAAAACAAGATCAAAAATCCTCAAGGCATCGAGTAGTCGAAACATGATCGCCACCATCAGGGCAGGGCGGATCAGCGGTAGGGTTACTCTTAAGAAAAGTCGCAGCGGATGAACGCCGTCAATCTTGGCTGCTTCGTAGCAGTCTTTCGGAAGCGACTGAAGTGCTGCGAGAATTAGCAGCGCCATAAACGGCGTTGTCTTCCAAACATCAACCGCCACGACGGTCCAAAAGGCATAGGTCGGATCTGCGGTGAAGGCAATCTTTTCATCGACAATTCCTAAGTCCAAAAGCCAGGCGTTGATGACACCGAACTGATCGTGCAGCATCCAATGCCACATTTTGGCGGACACCACGGTTGGTAGTGCCCAGGGCACGAGCACGGCCGTACGAACCAGTGCACGGCCCGGAAACTCACGATGGAGCAATAGCGCAACAAAAAGACCGAATATCGTTTCCAAACTAACCGATATCAACGCGAAGGCAAAGGTGTTTCGAATCGAAATCCCCCAATCACCTAGCCAAAATCCATCCACATCATTCGGATTAAAAAATAGACCGTATTCACCGATATAGTTTTCTAAGCCAACCCAACGGCTCACCGACAAGTCATTGATATTGGTTTCGGTAAAGCCAAACCATAAGGATCTGGCTAGCGGCCATATCGCAACCATCAACATAAGTAATAGTGCTGGGCCAAGCAGTAAAGCGACCGAGCGGAGTTTGGCAGTCATCATCAGCCGGGTGAATCCCTTGTCCACTAGGCCGTAACTTGGATCTTACTTTTGCAGTGCTGATTAATATAATCTGCGTGCGTGGGCATCAGATCGACACAGTTGGCAATTGTTTGTCTGATATGTTCTAGAAACTCGCTTACCTCTTTTTCGCTATAAATCGATGCGAGTGGGTGTGCTCGTCGCGCCTTAAGGCCCTGGCCATGCATGACCTGTAACCAGGCTAGCTCTGAAAACAGTTCATTCGACTCTCGGATAATCCTGCCGTGGCTTTGGTAAAGATTAATCTTTTCTTGCAGACGCTCCGGAATCGGCATCGTTGCACAATGCTTCCAGAAGGCTGAGTCTTCGCGTTGATTGAGTTTGTAGTGCAGAATGATGAAGTCCCGAATGGTAGAAAACTCGAAGTCCATTTGCCGGTTAAAGGCCTCGATGTCTGCAGGATCAAGATGGCGGTCAGGGAAAAAGCTAATAAATTTTGCAATCGTGCTCTGAATTAAGTGAATGCTGGTTGACTCAAGCGGTTCGAGAAAGCCGCTTGAAAGTCCTATCGCAAGCACATTGCGATGCCAGAGCTTTTTCCTTTTTCCTGTAACAAAGCGCAGCGGACGTGGCTCGGCCGTTGGTCGACCATCAAGATTTGAAAGCAGTAGGGACCTTGCTTCATCGTCGCTTAGGAAGTTGCTGCTATAAACAATGCCGTTACCGGTACGGTGCTGCAGTGGAATACGCCACTGCCAACCCACTCGCTGCGCTGTTGCCCGCGTGTAAGGCGTAAAGTCAGAAGAGCGTTCACATGGAACTGCAATGGCTCGATTCGCGGGAAGCCATTCCGACCAATCCTCGTAACCTGTCTTTAGGCTTTGTTCGATGAGCAGTCCGCGAAATCCTGTGCAATCAATGAAAAAGTCACCTGCAATCACCTGACCTGAACCGAGCTTTACGGACTTAATGTGGCCTTGATGGGGTTCTTGCTCGACCGCGTCGATCATACCCTCGATGCGCTTCACGCCTCTTGATTCAGCAAGTTTGCGCAAATACTTTGCATACAGACCGGCATCGAAGTGAAATGCATGGACAATTTGTCCTAGCGGCGAGTTGGGTCGCTGGGGATCAGCACGCATACATCGTCCGGCTTTGCAAGCCATTCGATTGATGGAGTAAGCCTCAAGGTCGAATGCCTTTTGCTCCAGCCAAAGCCTCAACCAGTACTGATAAAAATCGACGGTCCATGCTTCTTGACCAAAGTTACCAAAGGCATGAATGTATCGGTCACCGAGCCGACCCCAATTAACAAACTCAATCCCAAGTTTGAAGCTTGCCTGGGTTTCGCGCATAAACTCATTTTCATCGATGCCGACGACTTGGTTAAATAGCTGAATCATCGGAATCGTTGCCTCGCCAACCCCGACGGTTCCTATCTCATCAGATTCAACCAGTGTGATAGTGATCGACTGGTTAAGAATTTTGGATAAGGCAGCGGCGGTCATCCATCCGGCTGTCCCACCGCCGACGATGACCAACTCGCTGATACATCCATCAGGCCTGCTTTGATTCATGGCAACTCCAAACAAAAGCCTCTGAGACCTTACGGCCGCAGAGGCTCTTTAACGACATACTTCCGCGAACATTACATCTTATAAGACAGTCCAATCAAGAAGGTCTTTCCGTATTTTACCGATTCGATTACGTTGCTCGGCTCCTCACGATAACGCTCAAACTTCGCATTGGTCATGTTGATGCCTTGGAACAGTATCGAGAGATTTTGTTTGCCTGCAAGCTTTAAGTTATAGCTAAGTTGCAAATCAACGATCGATTCACCTTTGATGTAGGTGAGTTGACGATCACCGGCGAAATTGGTGACTTCACCCACAAAATCAGAACGTGATCGTTGCGCCACCCGAGCGCCGAAACCATCTTTTTCGTAGTACACCACGAGGTTGCTGACCCGCTTGGACAGACCGGGCAATTCGATCGTGCTTTTCTTGGCGGCGTCAACGCCATCCAAATTAAAGCCTGCGGTCGAAAGGTCAATGGCACTTGATGTATTGCTATAACTTGCCTGCATACCGAAACCACTCAATGGTTTGGCAATCATCTCAAACGGAAACACCGCCGCAAGCTCGAGTCCTTTGATAGAGCCGCCCGATCCATTGACCGGCATATTCATAAGTCCAATCGTTGATCCGCCTGCAGGCAGCTTCATCGATGGGCTTAGCAAGGACCTGAAGTCGTAGCTGACATTTTGGCGAAGCACGTAAGTATCGAGGTCTTTGTAAAAACCAGCCAAACTCACGATGGCGCCGCGGCCAAAGTAGCGCTCATAGGACACGTCCAATGCGTTTGCCCGGAAGGGTTCAAGCTGCGGATTGCCGCCGTCGCCCGTTAAGACGTTTTTCGCTGCGTCATAAGAAACGCTCTTACTTGCCCGCATATCGTTCATCGTTGGTCTGGCCATGACCTTCGCAGCGCCGACTCGTAATAGCTGGCTTTGTCCGAGGTCAAAGGCAAGGTTCACACTCGGAAGTACGTCGTTATAACTTGCGCCTTGTGCCACACTGCTGCCCGGGCAGGTCGCCGGCGTATCGCCCGTACAGTTGCCTCGGTCGACATTAAACGCTGCTGAGGACTGCTCAGTCTTCACGAATTGCAAACCGACATTACCCCGCACATTGCGTGACATCAGTTTCCCGTCGATATCGCCTTTGATGTAGGCGGTGTTGACTTTTTCCTTGACGGTCCAGTCTTTGTTATAAATATCGGGATGCACCTTCGTGGCGACCTGATAAATCGAACCCACCGATGAACTTGGATCGAAAGTCGCGATCGGTATGCCGGCAATCGTTGTGGTCCCGCTGCCAGGCATCGCTGCAGAACCAAGTCCTGTTGTATCGCCAAGAATCACAAGACGGCCTTCCTTAAAGGCGCGAACTTTCTCGCGGTCGGTGCTGTTATAGCCACCTTCGATCGCGGAGAACATGCCGCCGCTCAACTCCTTTTTAAGGCTTAAACGCCCAGCGCTAAGCTCATCACTGACGCTCGGTAATTTGGAGTAGCCGGCTTGGGGTGAGCCCACGCCACCTCCCCAACCTTGCACATCGGTCAATCGGACAATCGAGCGGTTGGTGTAATCAAGTCCAGGTGTGAACTGTCTGGCATCGGTAAATTTGATGCTGTCAAGCTGCGCCTTTCCAAGCTGACTTTGAACTGTGCCTGCGGTGGTTTCAATAATCCCACCGGTTCGCTCGGCCGACGACTTGTTGAAGTCGGCAACCAGGCTCAAATCTTTGTCGAGCTTAAAGCGATTATTCCAGCCTAGAGATTTGACATCGTCAAAGGTAGAGGTCGCATCATTGCGAATAACAGCTCGAACATTATTGAATGTACCTGCAGTCACTTTCGAGCCACTGAGCGTTGCAGCGGTTAGCACGCCTGCGCTGTCATAGTTGCCGGCAGCCGGATTCCACGAGTCATTCAAGGGCGCTTGAAATCCTTTCGTGGCGCTAATTTTGTCGAAGGATGACTTGAAATAGTCGATTGTTGTTTCATAACGGTCTGAGGGCCTCAGTTGCAAGACTGCCATCGCCCCTTCGCGGCGCTGGGTTGTCTGATCTTGGAAGTATCCAAAACCGTTGTATGGCACTTGCAGGTCTGATCCTGCGCCATTAAGTTTGGCGCTGCCACCGCCCCAACTATCGAAACGCTCAGTTTTTGGACCCGTTTCATCGAGACGGGCAAAGCCAAGTGCAATACCGATTTTTCGATCGGCAAATGAGTCGACATAACTAACACTCATGCGATCGCCATGACCGGGATTGCCTGTGTTTTGGCCCAGAAATGCTTTGCGATACCCAGCAGCGAATCCGCGGTTTGCCTCCAGGGGGCGAACGGTTTGTAAATCGACCGTACCTGATAAGCCTTGACCAAGCAGGCCACCATCGGGGGTTTTGTACACGACGACGCGATGCAATAGCTCGGAGGGGTACTGGTCAAACTCAACGCCACGGCTGTCACCCGTGGTGACCTGCTCGCGGCCGTTGAGCAGTGCGGTTGCGAAATCGGGGCCAAGGCCTCGGATCGAAATCTGTTGGGCGCGTCCACCTGTACGTTGTGATGTGATCCCTGGAAGCCGCGATAAGCCCTCGGCAACGCTCGTGTCTGGGAGCTTACCCAAATCCTCGGCACTGATCACTTCGACAATATTGTCGGACTCACGCTTTATATTCACGGCGCTCTCAAGCGCACCGCGAATGCCAGTGACGGTCACGCTCGCATTTGAGGCTTGTTGGGCCTGGAGCTGTGAGCTCAGGACGAGACCAAGACATGCCGCTGCAAGTGGCGTTAAGTGGAAAGCTGAAACGCGAGTGCTCGGGCGACGCCCGGACGAACGGGATTGCATGAAGTTGTCTCCTAGTTCTTAAGATCTTGGCCGCCTGAGTGGGCCCGTACAGCTCAACTTAGTGTAGCAAAACTACATACGGGCTCAAGGTCAAAGTCTTGCCGTTTGGCCGCGAGCCCATTCCATTTGTCTGCGGCCTTTTGATCGTATACCCCGCTACCAGGACCGACGTTTGATTTGCTTGAGCTTGGCATCAAGCTTCTTCAAGGCGCTTGGGGCATCAGTCTTACCAGAGAGTACAGCATGGGTGGTATCCCAGAACGCTTGACTGACTTGGGGGTATTTCAGGCCGGTTTGGGCTGCCGGGCGTGAGACCGCTTCTGCAAAGACCAAGCCGAGCTCTGCCATGAATCGGTTGTTGCTCAGGATATCTTCGTCCTGGTAAAGCTGAGGCCGCGTTGGATTAAAACTACCCTTTATCGCTCTTTCTTTTTGAATCGCGGCACTGCTAAGGTACATCACGAGATCGGCGGCAAGCGCCGGATGCGTTGAGTATCGGCTAATGCCCAATTGCCAGCCTCCAAGGGCGGCAGCGTGCCGACCGTTTGCCGACTGCGGCAGCAAGGCAACACCGATACGGTCCCGAATGGGGCTGTCAGCTTGCTGAGCAAGTGCCCATGCATAGGGCCAATTACGCATAAATAATGCTTTGCCACTCTGAAAGACGCCGCGGGCCTCTTCCTCAGCATAGTTCAACACGCCACGGGGTGCGATGGTTCCGATCCAGCGCGCAGCCATGCTGAGCGCTTGTTCAGCGGCCGGGTTATGAATGCTGATGCGGCCATCTGTTTCTACGATCTGGCCGCCGCCGAAGCTTGCAATCCATTCGAGCGCATTGCAGCTCAATCCCTCATAGGCTTTGGCTTGAAATACAAATCCATGGAAGTCTGAGTTACCGCGCTCGCGCTCAGCCTTTTGGACATATTGCGCGGTGCGCTCAAGTTCGTCCCAAGTTTTGGGTACCGAAAGCTTATAACGTTCGAGCATATCCTTGCGATAAAACAGCAAGCCCGCATCAACGTACCATGGCATCGCGAGCAGTCTTTCATTCACCGTATTATTGGCGATAATGGCTGGGAAGTGCTCGCGCTCCTGGCCTTTGCTGAAGGGGCGTAAGTCAATAAGGTGGTCACGAATGACGCCTGGCCACACTGCATCAATCACGATCACATCGATATCAGCCGATCGTGCGGCAAATAATTGCCGATAAAGCGCAAGCTTTTCTGTAGGGCTGCTTGGTGGTGAAAAAAAACGCACTTCGTGTCCGCGAGCTTTGGCCCAGTCTTGCGCATGGCGCTTGCAAAGCTGACCTTCGATGCCTGTGCTGTCACAAGAAATCGTAATGGTTGCCGCGTCCGCTGCGCAAAAAATTAACAAAAAAAGTAACGTTAAAAAACGTATAAACACACGCTTAGTCCTTGTCAAAAAAGAGCAGGGCGCTCTGTCGGGGAATGGTCAGTACGCCGCGTTTAGCATCCCAAGCCGGCCGGTCAGTATCGCGCGGCTCTGAGGCTGCCGATGCTTTTAACCTAGGGTGAAGGCTGAGCGTTCGCCCCTTGAGTGCGTTGATCCGAATCCGTTGTGTTTCAAAGCTGCCATTCACCATAAAGGCGATTCCGCGGTATGTTGGGCTGTCTAATTTGGCTTTGCTATGAGTTTGATGGTTGTCTCGATTTGCAGCAATGTGCGCGGCAATCAATAGCTGTGACTTGGATGGATCGAATGCACGCTGGGTTTGACCCAGTATGTCGAAGTCTAAAAACTTCAGCTGTTTTTGGACGGCTTTTGCGCTTTCAAGTCTCAACTCTGGAATGCTTCGCCGAATGTGTACCCAATCCAAAAAACTTCTTAAGGATCTTGCGATGTGTTCGGGTTTTGGGCGCACGAGTGGCTGATTGAGCAAGGGCAGCATACTGGCGTAGTCCTTGCCGTTTTCCGCGGCTGGTGGCAAGCCGCTACCAAAGGCGTGGCTTTTGCCGCTCCAGTCGATGCGATTGAACCAATCGCCTGAATCAAAGCTGTTGCGATCCATCGATTTGGAGCGCATGAGTTCGCCGCCTGCATGGAAGTACGCAATCCCTTGGCTGAGGCTGTTGATTGCAAAGCCGAGTACTTGGGCACGTAGCCGATCATCAGGCGAGGCACTCGCTGGAAGCCTGTAAACATTGATGTCAAAGAGCGTGTGATTGTCATGATTTTCAACATAGTTCACAACTTCACCTGGCTCTGCAACGTAGCCACAAGGTTGACCTTTATAGTCTATGTCACGAAGACTTCGTGGGCTACGCTCTAGTGATGGCTCAGCGAGCGTTCGCCACTGAAGCAGTTCAAAATCGCTTAGGCTTCCTGCTAGTCCGCAAAGTAGCCAGCTTCGGATCTCAGGATTGCTGCGCCCATGTAAGAAACCAGCGTTGTCCAATAAGGCCTGAGAAGCGTCGCCTGCACTTCCTCCGCGCAGTGCATCGCGTGCACGATCGCTAAAGCTGGCGATACCACTACCTGCGAGTGCTAGTTGCGACGCCTGTTCAAATCGCTGGTGATTGGCAACCTCACCGAAATTCCATCCCTCGCCGATAAAGGGGACGGGCCGCTTCGCGATAGCTTGCAGGGCCTCCTGGATCGCCAGCATGGTGGCCTTAGGCTGATGACCCATCAAGTCGAAGCGGAACGAATCGATGCGGTAATCCTTCGCCCAAGTGATCAGGCTGTCTTGCATCAACTTAGCCATCATCGCATGCTCGGTTGCCGTATTATCGCAACAGGTAGAACGTTCTACTTCGCCGGTCGCATTGAGGCGGTGGTAGTAACCCGGCACAATGCGGTCAAGCACCGACTGCGGGTGTTGCCCTGAAGCCGACATATGGTTATAGACAACATCCATACCCACCCGCAATCCGATGCGATGCATGGCCTGCACGAAGGTGCGAAACTCTCTAATTCTTGAGCCAGCTTTATCAGGGTTTAACGCATAGCTGCCCTCCGGCACTTGAAAATGCAAGGGGTCATAGCCCCAGTTGAAGCAGTCGGTGGAAGCGTCGTTGCTGATCAACGCTTGTGGGGTCGGATCGGCTGGGTAGGCTGCTTTGACGGCTGTACTGGTGCAAGCGTCTTCTGGTACGGTTGCAAAGTCAAAGACGGGTAATAAGTGAAGATCGCTGATGCCGGCCTGAGCAAGTCGCCTCAGGTGTTGCATACCCCAACTGTCTTTGCTAAGGGCGGCTAGATATTTACCCCGTAATTTAGCAGGAACCTTGTCATCGGCTACAGAAAAGTCCCGCAGGTGCAATTCATAGATCAGCATCTGGGTTTGTGCGCTTACCGCTTGCGGCCTACGTGCTTTGTCCCATCCCTTGGGTTTGGTTCGCGGATTATCGAGCCAGACGATGCGACTTTGTTTGGAATTCGCCGTTAGGTCAAGCGCGTAGGGATCGGTCACTTTATTGATCACGAGGCCATGCGAGGCTGTCCAAACTTCTACCAGATAGTGATAAGGCGTCCCAAACCAGGCTGGCTCAGGTCTTTTTTCTAGATCGATTTGCCATATGCCCAGATGATCGATGCGCTTCATGGGAAGCAGTAGCGGCTCATGTTCTCCGATGCATAGCCAAACCGAGATGGCAGTCGGTGCCCACAAGCGCAAACTCGGTTGGGGCATGGTCGCTGATCCTGCGACGCTAAGACCGAGTGGTTGGGAACGGGCTGCCTCAGCGTAGAGGCGATCGAGCAAGCTCGCGATCTGAATGCGCGATTGCCATTGGACTTTATCTTGCAGGTCATAGGCGATAACGACCAAGTCTTCTCGCAATCGTTGGCGGATTGCTGCGCGGTCTTTCAGCGAAGCATCGTCGGGAAGCGAAAGTTCATAGCTCTCACCGAGGTAAGCCTTGTCGCCGACCGGAACCATTTTGCTTTGCTTGAGTGATAGTACCCATTCCTTAAACTGCAGCTTGTTTGAATCTGCACGAAGCTCGCTCGCTCTCAAGACAAAGCGAACTTGCGCCATTCGCCCCCTGAGTGATTCGGGCAAGGCCATCTCAGGCAGCAAGAGCGAATCGAAGGTATGCCAATGCAGCGCGGCTGACAACTTCTCTGTGGATGCTTGGATGGACCTGAAGCTCTGCTCCGATCGGCAATCCTCCGGCAAGGCGCGCGCCTGACTCATCGTTGGTAACCAAGCAAGCAAGCAACACATCAGCAAGCCAGCGCGTCGAAAGCGAGCATTCAAGATCTTGAGCATGTGAAAAGTTTTCAGGTAATCTGCTTCATGTAATTTTGCTACATCTTGCAGTAAGCCAAGGAATTCACTGATGCAAGCATTCAAACGACGTACGAGTTGGTCGTTACGGACGAGCTGGCCTCTGAACTGGTCAGCTTGCCTTCTCCATGTGTTGATGCTTGGCTGCGGATCCGAGTCTGGCATCGCTGCTTCAAGTTCGCCCAGCGCCGCATCCGTTTCGATCGTATCGCCAGGCTCAACCGAGTCTGGCGTAAAACCGGGGTCGATCTTAAGTGATCAAGCCGACGTGGGTTTTCTCGATCCAGGATCAAAGCTTTCCCCGGGATGGCGCCACCAGACATTCATGCAGGTCTACGTCCGCGCATACAGGGATAGCAACGGCGATGGCGTGGGTGACCTTCAAGGGCTGATACAAAGCTTAGATTACCTTCAATGGTTAGGCATCCGAGCGCTCTGGTTGATGCCTATTACTCAAAGTCAGGATCGTGATCATGGCTATGCAGTAAGCGACTTTCGTCAAATTGAAACTGACTATGGAAGTCTTGACGATTTCGACGAGTTGATCAAGCAGGCGCACGCACGAGGCATCGCAGTCGTCATCGATCATGTCATTAACCATAGCGCAGCGACGCATCCGGCTTTTATGGATGCACGTTCAAATGCTCATAGTCCTTTTCGTTCATGGTATGTGTTTCAGAACACGCCGTCGCCGTCCTGGCAAATTTTTGGTTCAAACCCTTGGCGTCAGGCCTCACTTGATGCTTCGTCTGCTTATTACTTTGCTGCATTTTCACCGACGATGCCCGAGTTTGACTGGCGTAACCCAGCAATGCTTCAGTGGCATCTGGCGCATATGCGGTTTTGGCTCAATCGCGGGGTCGATGGATTCCGACTCGACGCAGTCAGCCATCTTGTTGAAAACGGCCCCAACGACTGGTACGACCAGGAGGAAAACCATCGCATCCTGGCGCAAGTTCGGGCAGAGATATCGCGCTATGACAATCGCTATCTTGTCTGCGAAGCTGTCGGCAAGCCACTGCGTTATGCAGCACAAGATTCTTGCGGCAGGGCCTTTGCATTCGGTTTCGGTCCCTTAGTCCTGCGTGCGGCTCGGGGAGACAAGACCGCCATTGAGCCGCTCGTACACTACCTAAGAAACATGCCTAGCGATGGCGCACTCGCTACGATGCTGGCAAACCATGATGCCTTTGCCGGTGACAGGGTCTGGGATCAGTTAAGGGGCGATCAAACGGCCTACCGGCTTGCCGCCGCGCTCTATCTCCTGCAACTTGGCACGCCATTCATATATTACGGCGAGGAAATAGGCCTTTCCGGCGGACAGGGATTAAGCGGTGATCCAAGCTTGAGAACACCGATGGTTTGGCATTCAAAGGCACCGCTTTATGGATTTAGCGACGCAGGCAAACCCTTTCGGAACTTTTCAAGCAATGCGGCTGATCGCTCGGTAGAAAGCCAGATACACGACACAGCCTCGCTACTTCATCACTATCGCAACCTTGTACGACTTCGTACTCAGCGATTAGCCTTGGCGCAGGGTGAGCTCTTGTCTGTACAAGCTAATGGGACGGTATTAAAGATAGAACGAAAATTGGGCTCAGAGCGTCTTCTTGTCATCTATAACTTCGGTGATCAGGTTCAGCCCTTAGTCTCCGATTTGTTCTTAAGCGGCAAAAAGCCTGCCCTGATCTACGCCGACTATCCGGGTATGCCGCGCGAGGCCCAGCAAATCCTATTCGAGCGACAAGGATTCGACCAGGATTTGACTGAGCCGATGGCTTTGCGTCCGAGTACGTCACTCAATGGCGGGCCTGGTTATTTGCTCCCTGCGCGATTTTCGGGCGTTTGGTTACTCGCTCCATGAGTGCTTGTCGCACTGCCTGCCTTGCTTTGCTCGCGTTCATCTTGGCCCATTGGCACAATCTGGCCATGGCGGATTGGCGAGACCAAATCGTTTATTTCGTCCTATTAGACCGTTTTGACGATGGCGATCCTTCAAACAATAGGCAAGGACCGCGGCATCTTGGGATTTACGACCCACGACGATCGGATCGTTATAGTGGTGGTGATCTCAAAGGCTTAGAAAGACGGCTTGACTATATCGCTGGTCTTGGCATGAGCGCCGTTTGGATTAGTCCTCCAGTGCGTCAACAATGGTGGGAACCCAAGACACAATCAAGCGGTTACCACGGCTATTGGGCGGCTGATTTTAAATCGGTTGATCCGCATCTTGGGACGCTTGCTGACTATCAGCGACTGGCAAGGCGATTACGCGAGCGTGGGATGCGCCTCATTCAAGACATTGTTTTAAACCATACCGGCGACTATTTCGATATAAATCCTCAAAACGGCAGCTATCAAGCCAATCGTGGCTCGATTCCGGCAGCGCCTTTGCAATGGCCTTTCAATATGAACGATCCGCGGCGTGCAAAGGATCGTCGCCACCATATTTTTCATTGGACCCCTGCGATCAGTAATTATAATGATCCAGATCAAGAGGCGCGCTACCAAATGTCTGGGCTTGATGATTTGAATACTGATCATCCAACGCTGCGCCGTGCACTTAGAGAAAGCTATGGGTTTTGGATCGACAAGGTGGGTGTCGACGCATTTCGCATCGATACAGCTTTTTACGTGAGCCCAGAATTTCTCTACGATTTTATGCACTCGCCTGATCCTTCCGCACCCGGTATGCACGAGCGAGCCGCAAGGCGCGGTATCAACGGGTTTTTTGCTTTTGGCGAAGGCTTCGGAATCGACCGAAAAGGCGAAAGCCTCCAATCGAAACGCATTGAGTCTTACATGCATGATGCCTCGGGGCGTCAAGTACTGGGAGGTATGCTCAATTTCCCACTTTATGCCGCCTTTGATAAGGTTTTTGCAAGGGGAGCATCGCCCGCTTATTTACTTGATCGTTTGACGGAGATGCAAAGACTTCATCCCCGGTGGCATTGGATGCCTTCATTTCTTGATAATCATGACGTTGATCGATTTCTAAGTGCTGGCGACGAAACTGGTCTTCGTCTGGCAATGCTGGCCATGATGACTTTGCCTGGCATTCCGGTGGTCTACTATGGCACTGAACAAGGCTTTAAGCTTCAGCGCCCTGCGATGTTTGCGAAGGGTTGGGGCTCAGGCGGTCGATCGCATTTCGATCTTCATGCGCCGATGGCTACGTGGGTCCGTGCGCTTAGCGAACTGCGACGCAGTAATAAGCTTTGGTCACGAGCTGGGTTTACACCGATTGCCGCGAGTCGGGATGGCCCTGGGCTGCTTGCCTTTGCTCGCGCCGCATCCCAAGACGCTGATCGGTCCGATGATTTCAGCCATGAAGGCTTGGTCCTTATGAATACCGCGAGTCAGCCAAGAGCGGTACCACTTAACTTGCTGGGCCTATCGTCGATTGATCCTCGCTGGATCCGTTTAGCCTGGTCGGCCGATGGGGGGCGCGATGCTTATCAAAAGGGTGACCGGGATGCTTATCAAGACGGGGGCCGGGATGCGCATCAAATGTGGGGCAGCAATACTTATCACGAAAGCGAAGGATTAATAGTCTTGGCACCAGGCTCAGCCCTCGTACTTGAGGTGCCAGCTGCGCTGATCAATAGGCCGTCAGCCTCAAGCAATACCAAGCCAGCCCAAGGTATGGTCGATCTCATCGCACAGTGGGACCCAGCTAAAAGACTAAGCTTCGTCGCGGACGAGGAGGGGCGCTTGCCGTCTGAAACGCTGGCGGCCTGGATTGGTGATGGCGAGGAAGCGTTGAGCGTTATTGTCCGAGAGGAGCAAAAGGCATGGAGCCAGCCGCAAAGCTTCGTGCTAAAGCGTGCTCGCCGAAAGCTATTTTGCATGACAGATCCTGTGCTTGATGATAGGGGACCGAGCGGCACTTATCGCTATCCGACGGGATCACATTGGGAGGCTATCCGTGCGGCTGATCTCCGCAAAGTTGAGATTGTTTCCGATGGCGAAGGACTGGAATTTGTCGTCGAAATGGCGGCGATTAGTCAGCGTTGGGCGCCACGCTATGGTTTTGATCACGTGATGTTGACCTTATTTCTTGAGCTTCCCAATCGAAGCGATGGTCAGATTGCGATGCCCTTGCAGTTTGGAAACCTGCCCGACGGTATGCGTTGGCATCTAAGGGCTAGGCTCGGTGGGTGGTCTCAGGCCTTGTTCTCAAGCAAGGACTCATCAAATGAGCGAGAAGGTACAGCGGTTTTGGCTGATCTTGCGATTGAGGCAGATCCGGCGGCACGGCGCATAACATTCCGTTTACCTGGCCATTTATTGAGGCCCGGAGAATCGTGGCATGGATCTCGTATTTATATCAATACCTGGGACTATGACGCAGGCTATCGCCCCCTTCAGCCCTTGGCCGGTCCCTTCCAATTCGGAGGCGCTCAGCCTACGGCGGCACGCGAGATGGACGCCATGGGTCCCTTTCGATTGAACACCGGATTGAGTGTGGCTAGTTGCGATTCCAAGGCGGCACTCAGTCCATAAAAGGCTGCATAGGTGTCGGTAATTAAGGCTAAAGGAATATCTGCCAAATACGCCTCGAAGCGTCCTTTCGCTGTAAATCGGGCCTGTAACTGTGAGTTGAAAACGAAATCTTGGATGCGCGGAAGAATGCCACCTGCTAGGAATACGCCGCCTCGAGCACCGAGCATCAGAGCAACATTGCCGCAAAAGCTGCCTAACAAGGCACAAAAGCTCGCCATTGTTTTTTGGCATAGTGGATCGCGATCGAGATGATCGAGTATGTCGGGCGCTTGATATGTTTTCGGAGCGCCCCCGGAATGACCGCTCAATGCACAAACAGCCTCGTGAAGTAGTGGCAATCCTGCGCCTGAAAGTAGCCGTTCGGCAGATACATGGGGGTATCTTGATCGTACCCAGGCAATCAGTTGTGCCTCCCACTCGTCGGCCGCTGAGAGTGTTGCGTGGCCACCCTCACCGGCGAGCGCAACCCAACCCCCTCCAATTTTCTTCAAGCCTGCAACGCCAAGCCCTGTCCCTGGGCCGATGACAGCAAGCGTCTCTTGAGTGCTGCGAGGTTGTGGCCCCGGAAAGCTCTGCCACTGCGACGCTTGCAAATAGGGCAAAGCGAGGGCAAGTGCCTCAAAGTCATTGATAACCATGCAGTGATCAAGGGCCAGCGTCGCCCGCAAAGACTGCGTTGAAAAAGACCAATGGCCATTCGTCAACTCGACACGATCACCACGCACGGGTGTGGCAACGGCAATGGCGGCAGTTCGAAACTCGGCTCGTTCTGCTCCAGGCAATCTCATATCAAAGCAGCGCTGTCGGTAGTGCTTGATCGCTTCCAAGGGGCTCGGAAAATCGGCGATGGCGAAGCTTTGAATGGCAGTGATAGGCCCGGCCGCGCGCTGAACGCAGGCAAAGCGAGCATTGGTTCCACCGATGTCGGCCAACAGCATCGGGTAAGGGGCGGGGGCTTGCATGGATGGACTTACGTGGTTCAATCCTGATGATCAGCCGGCAAGGTAACAAAACTACAACTGCTTCGCAATGGCAGTGTTCATAGGTAGGATCAAGGTGCTGATTTTCTTTGACTTGGCTCGATTAACATCACGAAAGAATAACTAGGTTGCGCTCAATGACTACGTTTGGAACTCCCCGACTCATTGCCGATATTGGCGCAACATGGGCAAGAATGGCCCTTGAGGTAGCGCCTGGGGTGTTTAAGCAAGTAGAACGATTGCGCTGTGCCGAGTTTGCCAGCTTCGATGAGGCGCTGTCACGTTACCTCAAGGCGCTTGATGCGCCTCGCATCGAACATGCCGCGATTGCGGTTGCAACGCCAGTTGATGGTGATCAGGTTCGCATGACCAACTCGCCTTGGCATTTTTCGATCGAAGCAAGCAGGCAGCAACTTGGCCTCGATACCTTGGTGGTCGTGAACGATTTTTCTGCCCTAGCCATGGCCTTACCCTTGCTAGGAGAGGGGCAGACGCGACAAATCGGCAAGGGAAGGGGGCAAGATGCCCGGGTGATTGCTTTGATCGGAGCAGGAAGCGGCCTTGGTATGTCTGGCCTGATTCCTGCCGATGGCGCCTGGCTCTCGCTAGGATCTGAGGGAGGCCACAGCAGTTTTTCGCCGCGCGATGAGCGTGAGTTTGAAGTTTGGCGGTTCGCCAGCGAGCGCTTTGGGCATGTTTCCTTCGAACGATTGCTTTCAGGCCCGGGGCTGCGACTCATTCATGAGGCACTTTGTCTGAAGCATGGAGAACGTACGGAAAATTTGAGCGCTCCGCAAATTAGCAGGCGGGCTATCGATGCTTCGGATGCGCGTTGTGTTGAAGCACTCGATGTTTTTTGCGCTGTACTTGGGACAGCAGCGAGCAATCTCGCAGTCACGCTTGGTGCCTTGGGTGGCATTTTCATTGGTGGTAGCATCGTACCAAAATTAGGATCGTTTTTCGACCGATCCCAATTTCGTAGCCGTTTCGAGGATAAGGGTCGATTTGGTGATTATCTGGCAGCGATCCCAAGTTATGTTATTACCGACGAGCAGGCGACCTGGATTGGCGCCTCAACGATTTTGCAAAGTCAGCTATCGAGCCTCTCAGCAGTGCCGGGTGGTGTGTTTCTGTCGCAACTACGACAGGCCCTTGACAACTTATCACCCTCAGAGCGGCGGGTAGCCGAATGGGTTTTGGCGCAGCCGCGTAGTGCCTTGAATGAACCGATCGCCCAAATTGCTGCGGCGGCCGAGGTTAGCCAACCCACGGTTATCCGTTTTTGTCGCAGTCTCGGTTGTCGAGGACTTTCTGACTTCAAGCTTCGTCTCGCCTCAGGACTTACCGCCACAGTACCCTTACAGCACAGTCGAGTCACTGTCCGCGATTCTGTTCTAGAACTAGGAGCAAAAGTCTTTGGTAATACAGCGTCAGCTATTCTCCAAGTCCGCGATCAACTCGACGCCGACCAACTCGAGCTCGCGATCGATATGCTTTCAAAGGCAACGCGGGTTGATTTGTTTGCCGTGGGTCACTACGGCGGCATCGCGCACGATGCACAGTTCAAGCTACTGCGCCTTGGTGTGCCCTGTGCCGCTCACGTCGAGGGCCGATTACAAGTGTTGGTTGCCAAGAAAATGCGGCCAGGCGAGCTTGCGCTTGTTATAAGTAGCAGTGGCAGCCCTCAGGAATTGCTTGATGCTCTTGACAGTGCAAAGCAAGCAGGCGCAATGACGCTTGCAATTACGCTTGGCAAATCACCTCTGGCACGAAGGGCCGATGCAGCCTTGGTGATCAATCACTTAGAGCATGTCGACACGCATCTACCCATGGTGAGTCGCATACTCCACTTATTAATGGTTGATGTTTTGGCTGTTGGTCTCGCTACGCACAGGGAGTTGTATCTCGGGCGAGGGATCGGGGAGAGCGCTAAGAGGCCCAAGACTGACCCGTTGAGGCCACGTCATGGATTAAGTACTGCCATGTCACCGATGCCAGCGATCTCACACCGTTTGAGCCTCGATTCGTCCACGGAGGATAAAGCATGAATCCCAAGCTTGCTTCGATTACCGAACGCATAAGAAGACGCAGCCAAGCAGGGCGAGCGGCTTATCTTGAACAAATTGCAAACGAGCGTGGCAGGCCTCCTATACGCGACAACATGGGCTGTGCCAATCTTGCGCATGCCTGGGCTGCAATGCCCGCTTCCGATAAGTTAAAGCTTCGTTTTGAGCGTGCACCCCATCTTGCAGTTATAAGCGCCTATAACGATATGCTTTCTGCACATCAGCCCTATGCCGCCTATCCGCAGCGAATCAGGCAATGGGCAACGCAGCGAGGCGCCAGCATTCAGGTGGCGAGTGGTGTGCCTGCCATGTGCGATGGTATTACGCAGGGCAGACGCGGCATGGAATTGAGTCTCATGTCCCGAGATCTCATCGCGCAAGCAACAGCCATTGGTCTTTCACATGAAGTCTTCGATGCGAGCCTTTGTCTTGGCGTATGCGACAAGATTGTTCCAGGTTTATTGATTGGTTCCTTGCATTTTGGGCATTTGCCCACCTTGTTTATGCCTGCAGGCCCAATGCCTTCGGGCTTAGCAAATCGAGAGAAAAGTACGATACGTGAGCGTTATGCCCAAGGTCTTCTAGGACGTGATGAAATGCTAGAAGCCGAATCCCAGGCTTACCATGCTCCCGGTACTTGCACGTTTTACGGCACAGCCAATAGCAACCAGATGCTCTTGGAAGCCATGGGTTTACATGTAGCTGGTGCAGCATTTGCCTTGCCTTCAAGTCAGGAGCGATTGATCCACGATGAGGCAGCAGTCGCCGCATTGATCGACCAGGTTCAGCAAGCTCGCGCAGGCAAAGCGAAGCTTTTGGGCATTGGTGAGTTGGTCGATGAAAGGGTGATTGTGAATGCCATGCTTGCGCTTTTGGCAACTGGCGGTTCAACCAACCATCTCATCCATTGGGTGGCGGTCGCGAGGGCTGCAGGGATTGTTATCGACTGGGACGATTTTGATGCCTTATCGACGATCACGCCCTTGCTTGCGAGGGTTTATCCGAACGGAGAGGCTGATGTGAACGCGATGCAAGCTGCTGGTGGACCGCTCTATATCCTAGCTCAACTCCTCGATGCTGGACTTTTGTTTGGGGAGGTTCCTACGGCAACTGGCGAGACCATGGCTGAACGACTACAAGCTGTCAATCGGCAAAGCGCCGACGAATCGGTACTTCGCAGTTATCACAATCCTTTTGATGCACAAGGTGGTTTGCGTCTGCTGCAGGGTAATTTGGGCCGAGCAGTCATCAAGACCTCTGCGGTTCCCCAGGCTAATTGGGAGGTATTTGCGCCCGCATTGGTCTTCGAAACACAAGAGGATTTTCTTCGAGCCTTTGACGCAGGTGCACTTGAGCGCGACTTTGTCGCAGTCTTGCGAGGGCAGGGACCACGAGCAAATGGTATGCCCGAGTTACATAAGCTGACGCCACCGCTTTCAGTGTTACAAAAAAAAGGCTTTAGCGTGGCGCTTGTGACAGATGGTCGCATGAGTGGGGCATCGGGCAAGATCCCGGCTGCGATTCATTTATGGCCTGAGGCTAGCGAGTCAGGGCCGATTCAATGGCTCTGCGATGGCGATATGATTCATCTTGATGCCAGCAAGGGCATCTTGCAATGTCATGTACCCGATGAGGAATTGAGGCGTCGACGTGACCATCACCTTTCTGCTCATCATTCAACGCATGACAAACAAGATGGAAGTCTTGGCCGCACATTGTTTGCAGGGCTAAGAAAAAAGTTATCAAATCCAGAGCAAGGGGCGTGTAGTTGGTAAATCAAAACAAAACCATCGATTCAGTTCAATCTCGAGCGATAGAGTCGTCAGCCCAAGGCAAAGCCTCCGAGTCATCGGCTCTTTCTCTCACGCGGGAGCAAGACTTACCGGCCGTTTTCAAGCGTATGGTGGCCCGAGGGCCGGTCGTGCCTGTGATCGTAATCAAGGACATTGAACAGGCGATACCGCTGGCAGAGGCGCTTGCTGAGGCAGGGCTCACCGTACTTGAAATCACGCTTCGCACGGCCTGTGCACTTGACGCCATAAGCAGCTTAAGAACGCGTTTTCCAGAACTATTGATTGGTGCCGGTACGCTCAGGCAGATCAGCCAGGTGTCGGCGGTGGTCGATGCAGGGGCTCAGTTTGCGGTAAGTCCTGGGTATGACCCAGACTTGGGCGAGACCTGTAGGAAGCATAGCCTTGACTTGCTACCCGGGATTGCAAGTGCTAGTGAGTTGATGCGGGCTAATCGTGATGGATTCTATTTTGTAAAGCTCTTTCCTGCTGAGGCCATCGGCGGCATGCGACTCATACAGTCGCTCGCAAGTCCATTTGCTGAAACCATCTTTTGCCCCACAGGCGGTATCGATGTCAGCAAGGCTAAGGACTATTTGGCCATGAGCAATGTCGCTTGCATTGGTGGCAGTTGGATGATTCCTGCAACGGCGCTTGCGAAAGAAGACTGGCTGTTGATTCGGGATTTAGCAAGCCAGGCTCAGGCCCTTGAGCGGGCCTTCACCGCTTAGCGTTGAGGGCTAACTCGGCCATGAGGAAAATTTATAGCTTTTAGAATCTGTTGTCGCGTCAAAGTTCAGCGTTCTTCTGGCCAGGTGATGCCTTCGCGAGCCGTGAGAGCGCTTGCCGCGGGGGGGCCCCAAGTGCCAGCCGCATAGGGTCTGCAGGTTTCAGGGTGTTGGGCCCAGCTTTCAAGAATCGGCATGACCCATGACCATGCCGCTCGTTGCTCATCAAAGCGCACAAAAAGGTCAAGCCGACCAGCGATAACTTTTCGCAATAAACGCTCATAGGCCTCGATGCTTTGAGAACCAAAGGCCTCTTTGAAATCTAAGTCCAGCGCAACCGGCGCAAGCCGACCTTGCTCGGCTCGGTCGCGCCTTGAAGCCTTTGCTAGCAAATGAAGCTCGATCGAATCTTCGGGTTGCAGGCGGATGACGAGGCGGTTATTTTCTGAGCCAATTGGAGCCTGAAAAATAGAATGTGGAACAGGTCGAAAATTGATGACTATTTCGGCCCCACGTGTTGCTAATCGCTTACCCGTTCTCAGGAAAAAAGGAACGCCGGCCCAGCGCCAGTTTTCGACCTCGGCACGTAGCGCGACAAAGGTTTCTGTTGTGCTTTCTGGGTCGACGCCAGGCTCATCGCGATAAGCCTTGACCGCATGACCCGCGATGCTTCCAGCCCGGTACTGGCCACGAACGACATACTGGGCGACGTCGGCCGCGCTAAAAGGACGAAGGCTTCGCAACACTTTTAACTTTTCATCGCGTACCGAATCTGCGTCATCACTTGAAGGCGGTTCCATGGCAACCATGCAAAGTAATTGCAAGAGATGGTTCTGAACCATATCTCTGAGTGCACCGCTGTGGTCGTAGTAGGCACCGCGTTTCTCGACGCCCAAATCCTCTGCAATAGTAATTTGTACGCTCGAAATCCATTCACGGCGCCAAAGCGGCTCGAAAAGCGAGTTGCCAAATCGAAGTGCCATTAAATTCTGCACCGATTGCTTGCCAAGATAATGGTCGATCCGGAAAACCTGCTGCTCTTTGAATACTGAAAGGACTGCCTCGTTGATCTCAATGGCCGACTCCAAGTTGTGTCCAAGTGGTTTTTCTAGAACGATCCGAATGGAGGAACGATTCAGGCCTGCCTTACCAAGCGAGAGACAGATTTGGGTGAATAGCTTGGGCGCTGTAGCGAGATAAATGACGATGGCGTCTGCTGGTTCACGGTCGATCCATGCGCGAAGCTGGGTATAACTCTGTGGATCTGAGAGATCCATGGGTAGGTAGTGTAATTGTTCGGCGAACTGAGCAAAGGCCTGCTCGCAAAAAGGTTCCGCCCAAGATAGCTGAGAAAATCGCTCAGCCAGCCACAGTCGATAACTCGCGTCATCGTGGCGCTCTCTGGCTGCTGCGAGAATCCTACCTTCGCCAGGCAGTGCACCATGCCGAAAGGCTTCATACATCGCTGGCATGAGCTTTCGCCATGCCAAATCGCCTGTTCCGCCAAAAAAGATTACCTTGTATGTCATCTCAGGGCTGGCACTATACGCATGCTTCGTTATTTTGTGAATGATTAATGAAAAAGAAGGATTCAAGCGCCGGCCGAGCGATTGTGATTGGTGCAGGTCATAATGGTCTTGTTTGCGCCTTTTATTTGGCAAGGGCAGGGTGGCGCGTTGATGTTTATGAAAAGCGCCCTGTTTTAGGGGGCGCGGCGATTACCGACAGCTTTTTTCCAGGATTTCGCAATTCGATTGCCAGCTATACGGTGAGCTTGCTTGATGAAGCAATCATCGAGGACATGCGATTGCGCGACTTGGGACTGAGGATTGTTGAACGCCCTTTGTCTAATTTTCTACCGCTTGAAGATGGCAAAAGCCTAAGCGCCGGCGGCGGTTTGGCTGCAACACAGGCCTCATTTGCGAAAATTTCAGAAAAAGACGCTGCTGCGCTTCCTGCTTATTATGCGCAGCTCGAGCGTATGGGGCAGGCACTTGCTAAGCTCGCGAGGGAGGTACCACCGGCTTGGGAAGCTGAGTCATCCTGGCGCAATTGGCTCAAGAACAGTAGCGAAGCTTTTGCGCGGCTGCGCGATTTGGGTCAACTGAGTGCTGCCGATCGACAGGTCTTGCTCCGATTAATGGGCGAGAGTGCTGAGGACCACTTGTCGCAATGGTTTGAGAGCGATGCGGTCAAAGCGCTCTTTTCCTTTGACGCTGTCGTGGGACATCTCGGAACACCGCGCATGCCTGGTTCAGCCTATGTCTTGCTTCACCATTGCTTTGGCGGTGTTAACGGCAAGCAAGGTCAATGGGGACATGCGATCGGGGGTATGGGATCAATCACCCAGGCCATGGTACGAGCCTGCGAACAATTGGGGGTTGGCTTGCATCGCGATGCGCCTGTTCATCGGATTGTTCATGATCGAGGACGCGCGCAGGGCGTGATGCTCGAGTCTGGATTGTTTAAAGAAGCAGATGTTTTAGCTTGCAACACGCATCCGCGTATCATGAGTCAGCAACTGCTAAACGATGCTGATCTGCCGGAAGACTTTCGACGGTCAATGTCTCATTATCAATCTGAATCGGCAAGCTTTCGGATGAATGTAGCCTTGAGTTGCCTGCCTCGGTTCATTGCCCATCCCGAGCAAGGACCACACCATTCAAGCGGGATTATTCTAAGTCCAAGTCTGCAGTGGATGGATCAAGCCTATAGGGATGCGATTGACCAAGGCATGGCAAAGCGCCCCATCGTTGAAATGCTTATTCCTAGCACGGTTGACGATACCCTTGCGCCTGAGGGCTGCCATGTTGCCAGCTTGTTTTGCCAGCACTTTCGACGCGAGCTACCTGGCGGTGTTCAGTGGGACGAGGCGCAAAAGCAGACTGCTGTAGCATCAATTTTTCAGGTGATCGAGGCCTTCGCGCCTGGTTTTAAGCAGTCAATTCTCGGCTACGCTGCCCACTCACCGCTTGATTTAGAGCGCGACTTTTCGCTCATCGGGGGCGATATCTTTCACGGGAAAATGAGCCTTTCCCAGCTATGGGCTGCTCGACCTTTACTCGGCTGGGGGGCTTATCGAATGCCGCTCGCAGGGCTTTATCTTTGTGGCTCCGGTGCGCATCCTGGGGGTGGCGTCAGTGGTTTGCCGGGCCGAAATGCAGCCCGGCAAATACTTCGTGATCGTCAGGCAATACCTTCTTTCTTGTCGCGCGCCTTCAACTTGAGACGCCAATCATGAAGCAAGGGTTCGGTATAGCCGCTGGGCTGTTCTAATCCTTTGAACACGAGATCACAAGCGGCTTGGTAGGCCATCGAGCGGTCAAATTGCTTGGCCATCGGACGGTACAAGGGGTCACCGGCGTTTTGCTGATCAACGACAGCCGCCATGCGTTCAAAGACCTGCTTGACCTGTTCCTTGCTCACAATGCCGTGGCGTAGCCAGTTTGCAATATGCTGGCTCGAGATCCGCAGCGTAGCCCTATCTTCCATCAAGCCAACGTTATGAATATCAGGAACTTTTGAGCAACCAACACCTTGATCGATCCATCTCACTACGTAGCCAAGAATGCCTTGCGCATTATTTTCAATTTCCTCTTGCTTTTCTTGCGCTGACCACGAGGCGTCGGCACTGACTGGAATACTCAATAAGTCACGCAACAAAGCTTCGCGCTCATGTCGCTCGTCAATCGCTTCCATTGACTGCTGAATCGCAGCAACATCGACTTGGTGATAATGAATCGCGTGCAAGGTCGCTGCCGTCGGCGATGGCACCCAGGCTGTGTTTGCACC
>JACCEB010660046.1_pt1 | contig 77565 bp, 70 predicted proteins | sample 7454761 | NCBI WGS metagenome assembly JACCEB01 (sample SAMN15323454, study PRJNA562643) | freshwater metagenome | isolation source: river surface water | place: USA:Blue River Watershed | collected 2017-08-18 | reverse complement strand
GTTCAATATTACTGACTTTATCAACAGTATTGATGTTGGGTTTAAAGATTTTGAGAATTTTGGAAGACTTGGTTATGTTGGCAGTATTATTAATATTTTGATACGTGAATTAAAAGGACTTGACGTGTATAAAAGACCTATTCATTGCAGTGACTTAAAACGCGAAGTTATTCATATAAAAGACAATGATACTTGGGTAAAAGACGAAGATAAAAAACATATGAAGCGAGCAATTAAGTTAATAGAACACAAAAACATCAAGTTAGTCCCCAAATGGTTAGAAGCAAACCCAAAAGCCGATGATATATCTACAAAAAAACATGAAGAATATATGAAGATATTGGACAATTCAATGGGAGAAATAAAAGATGAAGACAACGAAAGAAACTACGAAAAAATAATAAGAAATGTCGCAAAAGAAATACTTATTGACAAGGAGAAATAAAAAATGAGTCAGAAGACCCACTTTTTATTTTATTTTTATGTTTTTAATTAGCAAAATTTAACGACATTTTTTCCAACAAATTTCTGGAAGTGCTTCTACATTCTTTGATGGTGGAACGGCACAACCCACACTCTGTGGTTGGTTTTCTACTTGACTTGATTTGCCTAACGATACAGTCTCCACAAAAGGAATGTTTGCAACCAAGTTGAACCGCATTTTCTTTCGTCATCTCGGAGTAACAGATTGGACACTCTTCATGGACTTCCGTTTCTACCTCAACATTGTCGTTAAGTGTAGGTAGTATTTTTGCCGTTGGTTGGACTAGTTGGTCTGGATTTTCAAAGTAACGCGGACGATAAACTTGAAACTGGAAGTCAATATTAGCATTTACCCACTGACGAATACGATTCATATCTAAAAGATTACGGCCGCTTTGTTTGATGATACTGTCCAATTTACGCATAGCATAACGCATTACTTCTTCAGTTGTTACAACTCCAGCAAGTATGTTCGCAGCGTATATTGCAAGAATGGGAACAGCATTTGTTGAACGGTCGTTTCGCAGTTCATTTATAGCATATTGAACGTAGTGAGCATGCAACTTTTCTTGGTATTCATTACGTTTTGTTCGCGAGTTTGTGTCCAAACTGTTTAACTTTGCTAATATTTTGTATTCGCTTGTTGATAAGTTATCTAACCACCTTTTATGAGTAATCTCAGAATGTGGGTGGGTCCTTAAATAACGGCAAGTCGTCAGATACATAAACTGAGCACATCGGTGTAACTTGTCAATATCTGAATGAGTACAGTTGCGAACTGTGTGCCCGGGACATTCGCAAAATGAACAACGGCGATTTGTGTTGACGTTGGTGCGAGGAACAACAAAAACACTGTTAGACTCATTCACTAAGTCAATAACGGTTATCTGACTTGGGGTACGGTCAATGACAAATTCAACTGGTTGGACTTCTTCATCATCGTGGGTGTAGGCAGTGGACATTTTCTTTAAGTAGTTTTGAAATAGTTTATTTTGGGTGGTTTAAAGAGGACCGTGAAAAAAGTTTTCAATTTTTTTTTCACCGCGGTTTAAACGGTTTGTACCCTAATTTTTTTCTTGAATTTTTCTTCGTTATCAAACAAGTAGAGTTTATAATTTCCTTTTTTGTACAAATCTATAGGGGTGTTGGTAAAAACGCGAGTAGTCAGTTTCAGTTCTGGCAAGTATACCGAATACTCGTCCAAGTCTTGTTCTTGAATCCTCCCCTTTTTTGAAAATGCGTATCCTTCATGTGTCTTCTCCAACAATTCTGGTGTTGTGCTACATAAGTGCAACAAGTCGCAGTCTGTTTGAACTTTTTTAATTGCTCGTGTTTGGTTATTGATTAAATCTATGTCTTTTCTCCAAGAGTTGAGAAATAAGATTGCTTCGGTAGATAGTTCAACCAACCCCATATTTTGTTGAATCTGAATCATGTTCAATAAGTCAACCAATCGTCTTATCGGTGATGTAATGTGAATATATGCGTCCATATTCATCATGTCGTGTCTAATTGGTTCATCTGTTGTTCTAATATCAATATATTTTCCAGAGAAACTTTGAATCATTTTCAAAAATTTTGATACGTCTTCCGGCAAACTGTCAAGACTAGATGTATTTGTGGAAGGTTTCACAACTACCGAACGAAATATTCCATTCTTATGAGATAGTAATTCTCTGGCACAGTAATAATTCATAAATATCATCAAGTACTGCACAACATCGTGACTATCCGCAATATTATCTATATACTGGTGTTTAGGAGACAAAACATTTTTCACATAATGCTTCAACATATGATATTCATTATCTTGTAACAAGTGTAGTTCTTCATATACATAATTTTTATATAGTTTCACTTTAGTATTCAAATAATTTATTTCATATATTTCGTTCGTTTCATCTGATATAAATATGTCCATTGTAAATGCAAATCGCGAGCATTTTGTTTGAAGACTGCACAAATTATCTGATAATATACTCGGCAACATGGTTCGTTTTTTATCTGGTAAATAAATCGTAGAAACACGGTTCGTAAAATCTTTCCACAACTGCAACGCATCAATCCACAATGTAACGTTGGAAATATAAATACTGAGTTGAGTAATAGACTCACCATTGGCATTCGCAATTTGGCGAATACTGAACGCATCGTCAAAGTCAACACTTCCTTCGGGGTCTATGGAAAACACTTTCCAGTGAGTTCTGTCTTCTATGTCGGGGTATTTTTCACAAATATAGTCTGTTAACTCTACGTGTTGTTTTATCGTTTTCAATGTATTCTTGGTGAATTTTTGTAAACTTGCGTTTACATTTTTACAGTATAACTGGTATTCATAAAAATTCGTTAACTCATCAACTTCACCTATTAGTTGATGTATGATACCTACTGGATGTTTTTGTGACCATTCCGCAAATACAATAGTAACATATAAGTTGGTAAATACTTTGGAAAATCCCATGTGTTTCATTTCATATGGCACCAAGAAACTTGGTATTTTAGGGTCATCCGGAATACATTTGTACAAAAATTTACCGTTGGTATGTCGTCCGTATGTTTTATTCCCTTTCAAAATAATTACCCCGGGTATAATAGACGAACGAACCGTTGACGATATTAACTCTATGGTATGGTTTTTGTTTGTAACAAACATATCACCGTTGAATAACTTGTGGTCTGTTGGTGGAACATAAATATTTACTGGTTCTTTGGTTTCATCGCTGGATTTATAAATCACCCACTCAGAGTACAAACGGTCTTTTACTTCTATTGTATAAAGTGTCATTTCTTAAGTGTATATACGTTGCTATAATTTTGTATGCCTAGAGACAAAATTATAAATTTTTATTCAATTTTATTTTAATTTGTATCATCATCACTATTTTCATCCGTGTTTTCATACGCGTTGCTGTCTTCAGTGTCTTGGTTGTCAGAATCGTTGTTTTGTGTTCTTGTGTCAATTTTTTTTGCAGTTTCTACTTTGATGTTTTGAACTTGTAGTGCGTGCATTCCAATATACGGTGTAATTGCTAAATTATTCATATATGTTCTATAATGAAAACAAGAAATACTTGAATCTTTACCAAACTTAATAGAATACCACCAGTAAGCTGGAATGTGAATTGTTTGTCCTTTTTTTATAATAACGTCTAAACATTTTATTTTGTCAAATTCTGCAATATATTTATTTTGAACTGCCCAAGGATTCACTGGAGACCTAAATTCAAAATTTGCATAATCATAAACAGTGTATAAATATTTTGAACTTTTTGGTGGCGCTAATTTTATTTGCACACTTCCTTGTGTAACTAGGAAAAAGTTACGGTAATTTATTTCATACCGAAATGGAGTGACTATATTTTCCGAACCCATCATAATGTCATAGTTACAGTTAGACAACATAGGTGGTCTTAAAAATAGATCATTGTATTGCATATTTTTTATTACACCAGTTTCTTGTAAGAAGTCTCCATTATTCTCTGAAAAATACACTCCGTTTTTATCTTCATTGAATAATTTAACTGATGTATGTAATGCTAAAGGCATATAAATCTCACTATTGAAGTCAGTGTCATTTGTATTGCGAACTTTAATTTCAAATGCTTGGTAGTTATTACTTAAAAACCCCTTGTTAGTTGTTTGAGTTATTTTATCACAGTCAAAATAAAATATTAATGGTTGTCTTATGTCACATAACTCCTCTAATTTATCTTTATTAGACGCATCATCTATTTCATAAACTTCTAAATCATTACTAGTTTTTAAATGGAATTGTATATGAAGATAAATAAATAAAACAATACAAAAAATAAAAAATCCGAAAAGTATTTTCATACAACTAATAAAAAAAAAGATTTATATATTTTTTTTTATACTTATTATAATGTATTTTTAATCCTCGCTTTTGGGTGCCAAGTAAAAAACACAGTGACTGTCTTTTCCTAAATCATATTTTATCCTCAACGGCATATCATTACTTAGTGAAATGTTGATATCATTCGCTAATTTTGTATTGATACACATCTTGTGTAAGTAGTTCAACCCAAAACAAATATTCAATGTTTTTCCTTCTTCCGACAGTGCAAATTCAGATAGTTCTTCGGTTGAAACTTCTACATTCATATTTCCATTTGTACCATCTGACTTGAATACAATTTTTTCTTCACAAGAACAAGTAATATTTAACACATCTCCAAAAATATTCAACTGTGTAATAATATCACTTATTTTTTTTGAATTCATACTAAAGTCTACATTGTAATCTATTTCTGGTACAGAAAAGTAGTCTTCTTCTATTTCGCAAAGAGGTATATTAAAAAATTTATCAAAATCGGCCTTTTTGCCTTGGTCGTTTATACACTTGATATTTATTGTTTCTGGGTCGTTTTCGTATTCCAATACTAGAGAATGATTATCCGTTGTCATTGATATAACCGTATGAAACATATTCGTATTTACACATATACTTTCTTGGTCACCCTCTACTTTTTCATATGTACTGAACCAGTCGCTCATTATTTTAATTTCAAACAAACAAATATGACATTTATCCATACCTTGAATATACATTTGGTCATCTTTAAACATTATATTAACTGCTGTTGTACAAGACTTGACTAAATGGAATAAAGAAATAAATAATTCTTTTTTCGTTTTTTCAGTAATAGATAATAACATTTTTATTCGTTATACTTTTATTATCTATTTATTTCTAAATTGTATTTTATTAATATTTTTGATACTGTGTAATATATTATTTTATAGTTATAATATAATATGAAACTCATTTATTTATTTGTTTTTATTACACTTATAGTTATACTACTTTTAGGAAGAAGTATTTTTTCATCTGTCAGTGCAGTTAGTAATTCTGCAAGTTCTTCTTTAGGACAATCTGGCGGTAAAAAATCAAGTAACTTAAGAACTTTATTATTTGTAGTTCTTGCAATTTTTACGATAGTACTGATAAACTCTTATGTTGAGAATTATTTTACTGCATAAATTTAAATAAATAACATTCCTAGGTCGTAAGATGAAATAGTATGTGTTTCACTGTCAATTACAGTATTATTTACAGAATATGTTTCATTTGCTGCTGGTTGAGGTTCCCAAGGTATTTCCCCAGACTCCCAGTCTTCTTTATCATCTGGTTCTGGGTAAATTAATATATTTTTAATTTTTTCTGATTTTTTTATTAAGTCTTTAATTATTTTTTTCAACTTTGGAGTTGGTTCAATATACTTATCTATTCCGCAACTACTTCCAATACAGCGTTTAGAATTTGTTTGCATAAAACATTCAACTGAATTTACTTGCCATAGAAAAAATACTGTTAACAACGCTAAATAATGCTTCATGTTACAAAGATTCGTAGGTATATATATAATATAAACAAATTATCTTTATATTATATCAACGGTAAATCAATTCGTTTCCATTATTTTTATTTTTTTTTGAGTGTCCTTGTCAATAAATATAGAAATAATACTAAATAATTTTGAAAATACAAATGGTGGATTATAAATATAACAAGTTTTTAATTTTTCTGGAAATGTCTCCTTCATCACTTGTGAAATCTGTTTAATAAATAAATAGTATTTATCAATATCCACTAAAATCAAGTATTGTATATTCATATGAATTACAAATTTATTGTACTCTTTCAATACAGAGTGCATTATATTCAATAAGTAATGTATTATATTATCGTAAGTTGTAATACTGTGTTTGATAATATATTTGAAATATATGTAGTTTAAAATAATGTGGTTCCCTTGTTCAACGTGACAAAAATCATACATAATATCAGATGCACTCGTAAATTTTATATGTAGGTCTATATGGTCTTTATTTTTTCTACTAAAATACGTTTTTAAATGTTCAAAGTCAAATTCTTCATCACTTGTATATGTATTTAAACTAGTCGTCATATTATAAATATATATTAATAATTGTTTATACATATTTAGATAAATAAAATTATTTTATTCCGAACTATCATTTAATGTGATACGTCCATAGAATTATTTTGTGAACCTTCTTCTTCATTGTCAGAAGTGAAATCGGGATTGTCTTCATTTGGAACTTCTCCATAAGTAGTCTCATAGTCTCGTACTATTATTATATCATTTATGCGAGTTCCACGGTCAGTTGAAGTAATATTTGCAACATAGTCAAATAAGTCACTTAATATTGCACTACTCCGCCGATTGATTATTTCTGGTAAAGGTTCTTCTCCTTGTTGGTCAAGTATAACTTCACCTTCTTGTGGTGCAACTCTTACTATTCGGTCATAGATAGAGTCTATAATTATCCTTAATTGGTCAACATTCTCTTCAGTTAAAACTCCTTCTGTGTAGAGGTTAAAAACATAATTCCATAAAGTTATCATTCGCGTCATTACATTATAAACAAATTCTGGTCTTGTATCTTGTTCAATAAATCCTAGGTCTAGTATTCGTGTTATTAACTGATTTACTTGTTGTCCTACATCTTCTTCATTTTGAACTTCTTCTGGAGGTACTAGCATTTCTTCATCCGAATCTTCTCGTCTTTCACGATTTGGCGCTTCTCCTCCTCTTAATTTTTTTGAAATTTTATAATTATTTTTACGAATGTTACGTTTTTGTTTTCGTTTTGTCATTTTTTTTTTTGAATATTTCTTAGACTTTTTACTCTTAATGTTTCTTTTTGGCATTATAATATAATATAATATTTTATTACATATTATCCAGTCCTTCTACTGACTCCTCATTCATTAACTCTTGTTTGATTAACTCTTTTAAATTAGTAGTTTGTAAATTTTCACAAGCAATTTCATCACAACATTCATCATCCACATTTTCTAAAACAATCATTTCGTCGCCTCCATCTTCTTTAAATGACTGCCCCCCCATCATTGATGGTGCCCCATGAAACATAAATGATTGGTTAAACATCTGTGGAATATTATCATCAAAAACAATATCGGTTAATTTTTTATTTGTTTCCATTGTGAAACTCTGTAATTTCATCAATAAACCTTTCAGTTCTGAAACATCATCCTTCAACACTTGAATCGTCTCGCGCATTGGTTCAATTTTTTCGTCAGATACGTCTTTAATAATTGTTTCTTGTACCATTTGTTTAATAGGTGCCGTTGTATTTTGAACAACTGGCGCTACTTTTTGTTTTTCAATCAACAATTTCTGATTCTTTTCTAAAGTATCTAGTCTAGATACAATACTGTTAAATACATTTTGGTCAACCATTCGCATATTTTCGTCGTACATTTGTCCGACACCTTCACCGTCACCCCGTGGTTCATTTGGTAAATTTGAAACAATTGTTTCTACACGTCCTAAACGTAGAGTAATTAAAGCAATTGCATCGGATACTGATAGTTTAGGGTTCATTGGTGGTTGTTGTTGAGGTTCTGGCATTCCCGGTCTTCCACTGCCGACTCTTCCGGGTTGTTGCTGCATTCTTTGATTTTGTTGTTGTTGACCAACTGGTTCTCCAGCTCTTCTTTGTCTTGCGGATGCATTTGCTCTATTGGAACTCATCTTACTTATAAAACTTATACACAATATGTTTTTAATTTATTTACGCATATTATTTATTAAATGAATTACATTTTTTCTTAAGCAACCATATTAAATTTGATTTGTGGATGACTTTGATAATTATTTACTTCAAAATCTTCCAACACATAGTCATCTATGTTTTCTCTCACTTGTCTAATTGATACTGTTGGAAAAGAATAAGGTTTTCTCGTAAGTTGGGTTTTTAAACCTTCTACGTGTTCTTCATAAATGTGGCAATTTCCTTTGAAGTAAACGAACTCATGCGCTTGTAACCCACAATGTTTGGCAATTAAATGTGTTAAAAAACAATAACTTGCAATGTTAAAAGGTGTTCCTAGCGCTTCATCATTACTGCGTTGAAACAATGCACACGACAACTTATTGCCTCCGTGTACATTAAACTGACATAATATATGACAAGGGGGCAACGCCATTTCATCCAACTGACACGGGTTCCAAGCAGTCATCACCAGTCTTCGGGAGTTTCTTGTCTCTGGATTTTTCAACTGGTCTATAATGTATTGTAACTGGTCTACACCGTGTCCCGAATAATCTGTATCACAGTCACGATATGCTGCATTAAAGTGTCTCCACTGGTGCCCATAAATTGGTCCCAAATCTCCTTCGCGACGTTCTGTTAAACCGCGACTATCTAAAAAATTACGAGACGCATTACCATCCCAGATATGCACTCCTTGCTCAACCAAAATATCGTTGCTGGTGCTACCCTTTATGAACCATAAAAGTTCTTTTAAACAAGTCTTCCACGCTATTTTTTTAGTGGTCAAGATAGGTATTTTTCCATTTTCAAGAGAGAAACGCATAGAGTTTCCAAAAATAGCATAGGTATTTCCATTACGACCAGATTCAAGACTTCCATTGGCAATTATGTTTTGAATCAATTCTAAATATTGTTGTTCTTCTTTATTTTCATTTAGAAGATTATTTTCCATTTCCAGAGATGATATTTTAAATTACTTTTTAGTATTAATTTTAAGTGTTTTATTTTTTATATTTTTTAATTTTATTTCTTGTTATAAAATATGGATAGTTTGGAAGAAACCAGTAAAGTATCATCAAAAATGACATTTTTTAAATATGTATTTAATTTTGACGAAGATTCAAAACACGAAATGATGAATGTTGTGCAGTATGCAGTTCTCGCAATTATTCCAATAATTGTTTTAAATAAGACTATGCAAAAATATGTACCAGAAGCTGACGAAGAAAAAGGCAGCGCCGAAATTTTAGCAGAAATTATTTTTCAAATTGTTTTTATGTTTTTAGGACTATTTTTTATTCATAGAATTATTTCTTACATTCCTCGTTATAGTGGTACCAAATATCCTGACTACCACGTTGTTTTTAACATTTTATCAACTTTACTTGTATTATTAAGTCTTCAAACAAAATTAGGTGAAAAAGTCAGTATTTTATTTGACCGTGTCGCAGAACTATGGGAAGGTAAAAGTGAAGACGACAAGAAAAAAAAAGATAAGAAAAAAAGCAAAGGTAACGTGAAAGTGTCTCAACCTATCTCACAAGGTCAAAGTGCTGTAATCAACCAGTCTTTATATACCGGTAATACTAATATGGGTGCAAGTAGTGATGGTACTTCTATAAGTCAGTTACCTATGGTAGCAACTCAACAACAACAACCAGACTATAATTCAATGTATAGAAACGATAGTAACCCTATGGTTGGTGCAGCCACACCCGGTTTTGAACAACCCATGATTATGGCTGCAAATGAAGCATTAGGTGGTAGTGCATTTGGTTCTAACTTTTAGATTATCAGATAATTTTATAGTATAAAGATTTATTATATATACATATACAAAATGGAATTTATATATGTATTAGTTAGTGACGGGTGTGAATGGGAAGATATGATTGTATTTTTAAGTGAAGAAAACGCAATAAAAATGTCAATTAAATATCCTAGTTGTAGAGTTGAAATTTTTAGCAAAAAAGATATTGAGTCTGGTTATACTTCTACCTACAACTATTACCAAAATGGTAAATATTTTAAAAGTTGTTTATAGTTGATTATATAGAACAAATAAAAAAAACTTAAACAATAATTGTTTATATATTACATTATGTACAAACACTTGTTCAATAGAGTTAAAAAAATTATTCCAAAAATATCTGAAACTGAAATTATAGCATTAAAATCTGGCGGTGTTTCAATAGACAGAGAAATTTTTAAAGGTAAAGTAAACTATTGTAACTTACTAAACCCTAGAGGTGTCCATAAAATAACCCCCGATGAAAATATTTTTATCAATAGTACACGGGATTTACTAAAAAGGTTTGGTCCAAATAGTATATATCCAAGTGAAAATATAAATAGTGTTATGAGTTACTTGGGAAAAAATGGATTTTTAAGTATGATTATTGACAAAAAATTTCAAGGTAATAGAGTGTCTATTGCAGCACAGTCAAAAGTATTGTCAATGATTTCATCATATAATCCATCGTTAGGTGTAGTTACAATGGTTCCAAACTCACTCGGACCAGCTGAACTTTTACAACACTACGGAACAAAACAACAAAAAGAATATTATCTACCCAAACTGGCAAATGGGACATTCATACCTTGTTTTGGACTTACTGGTCCAAACAATGGAAGTGATGCCGTTGGTAAAATAGACGAAGGAATTGTGGAGTTGGTAGATGGAAAAATTAAAATTAAGGTAACTCTAAACAAACGGTATATTACATTGGCACCAATATCAAACTTGATTGGAATCGCGTTCAATTTAAAAGACCCAAACCAACTACTGCATTCTAAAAAAGAAGGAATTACTGTAGCACTTGTTGAAAATACTGAAAATGGTTTAATGCAAAATACATATCACAATCCAAACAATGCTGGATTTCCTAATGGAACAATAAAGGGAACTATTTTTATTGAACCAGACAAAGTGATTGGTGGTGAAAAAAATATAGGAGAAGGTTGGAAAATGTTGATGGAATGTTTGGCAGTTGGACGGGGGGTTAGTTTACCAGCGACTGCAAATGGTTCGTCCAAGTACATAACGCTTTCAATAATGAATTATATAAATATTAGAAACCAGTTTAAAATGACCATTGGAAATATGGAGGCAGTTAGGGAAAAATTTATTGATATGTTTATTAACACTTGGATTATACACACTGGTGTTCAACTCACCAATAATATACTTGATTCTGGTTCTACCCCTTCTGTAATAACCGCGGTTATGAAACAACAAACAACCGAACGAGCAAGAAACATTTTAAACCATGGAATGGATATTTATTCTGGAAGTGGAATATGTGTTGGTGATAACAATTTTTTTACAAAATTTTATAATTCATCACCGGTTGGTATTACGGTTGAAGGTTCAAATACACTGACAAGAGGATTAATTATATTTGGACAAGGATTAAATAAAAGTCATCCATATATTTTTCCTATTTTTGAAAGTATTCAATATAATAACGAAGAATTGTTTAAGAAAAACTTCAATTTGTTAGTGAAGGAAATATTATGTAACTATTTAACTTTGATGAATCCGTTGAATTTACTACAAAAAAACCCACAACAACAACTAGACTATCTCACGTTAAAATTTAGTATTCTTACAAACTTTGTGGCGTTAATGGGAGGAAAGATAAAGTCAAAACAAATGATTTCTGGAAACATGGCAGATTTGTTGTCAAACATTTATTTAGGTTACAGTTTAGTATGGTATCACCACCATTATTTTAAAAACAATGAGTTAAGAGACTTTTGTATAAACTATTTAAACAATGAAACTGAACAGAAAATGAATTTAGTCATTGATAACTATCCAATCACTGCTTTGAAACCATTATTGATTCCTTTGAAAAATACGATAAAGTATACAAATCTAGAAAATAAAAACAACTTGTACTCTATGATAAACAGCGATGTAAGACTACACAACATAATGAAACAAGATGTTTATTATGAAAAAACAGTATTAGAAAAAATGGAGAAATTAAGAAGTCTTGATAAAGAAATTTCGGAATATGACAAGTTGTACCAAGATATAATCAGTGTTGGAGAGTTCAAGTTATAAAAAATATATTAAATATTTCATTTGAGTATATATAATATATGGACGTTGAACAGTTGTTGAAAGCATTAGAGAATGATGAAAACGAACATTTAATCAATATGACAACTGAAAAGTTGAACAATATGAAGAGAGAAATTTTAACTGAAATACAATTAACGCCCCAAGAAGTGGCGGAATATATGCAAAAGTTGAGGGAATACAAATATATTGATGAAATGAATGACATACGTCACGGTTCCTTTATTCGTTGGATACCCATAAGCGACCCAGAAAATATCCACTTGACTTCTGGTGGTATTATTTGTGATATTAAAATCGCAGATACGGGTGTTCATTTGGTTTGTAAAAACTTCGCAAAGAAACATTACCAAATCAAGATGGACGAGTGTTTAGTGTTTCAAAAGTTATCGGGACAAGAACAAGTACTGCTATCCGCGCTAGACCATTTAGCGAATAAATAAACGAACAAGTTTAAATTTATAATATAGTAACAATATATTATAAATGGTGAATTTATGTAAATACAAAAATATGTTTGGCGAACCCGATACGGGCGCTCATAGTTATCGTTTTTTCAATATTGCAGTTGTAGATGTTGTATTGACTGTTTTAGCAGCGTACTTTTTCTCTTGGTTGACCAAATATAGTTTCTTCTATTCACTCATCGCCTTTTTCATTTTAGGGATTATTGCTCATCGCGCATTTTGCGTAAGAACAACTGTAGATAAACTTCTTTTTCCAAATGCAAAATCAGAGTAACTATCCTCGTCTTCGTTTGTTTTTACGCGTGCGGTGTTTCTTTCCACACCCACAGTCTTTAAACAGTCCCGGAATGAATTTACCGATTTTAATCAACTCAATCTCAAAAGATTTCAATGGTTTTTTAACAGTTGATATTTTTTTATTGCCTTTGTAGTAAGTTACCTTTTTGTGTCCCTTACCGTGACGAATGGTAACATTACGAACCGTTTTCTTCCCACCGTGTTGATGTTTTTGGGTAGATGAAAAGTGAAACTTTTTCAAAGATTTTTTTCGTCGTCGTCCTCCATCCATACCACTATCATCGCTAAAATCTTCTTCAGACTCATCTACGTCAGTAACTGCTTCATCTATACCGGGAATTGATGTAAAGTCAGATTCACTTAAATTATGGGAACGATAGTAGTCATTATGAAGGTCAAATGCTTTTAAAAAAATGACACTTGGTGGTCTCATTTCTATTTCTAAATCATCTCCGTGTTTATTTTCATAAACGAGTTCACCCTCTTTTTCTATTCCCTTAAACTGGTTATTTATATAATAATAACTTCCATTTGGTTTTCGTACTACTTCATAATATACAACATTAGGTTGCAAATTATTTATGTTATAGTTTGTATATTTTGTAGGAACAACTGAAATGTGCTCATCTTCATTATCACTTTCAAACATTGCATCTACTACCTCACCGGCTTGTTCGGCATCTATATTTTGTAGTTGTTCTGCCATATTGAAATACTTATATTATATAAATATTTTTTTATAATAAAACTATATATATGAAACCATTTTTTGTTCATTTGTTCCATATTTTGTTTGTAGGTTCTCTCTTTTTATATGTAGGAATACAACGAACCAAGATACCTAAATTCTTTTATCCAATTCTTTTAGCGTTAGCCGTAATCATTTTTTTATACCACGGATACAAAACGTATATCAAGTTATCGTCGGGTAAAAATCCATGGATTAATCTAATTCATATGTTTATTATTGCGCCTACTTTATTGATTATTGGTTTAAATAAAGAGTCTAGTCCTAGATTTTATTTTGAAATCCTATTAATGTTGGGTTTTGCTTCTATTGGATACCACGGATACTATATGGCGATTGAAACTTTCTCTCCTCCACATCCCCCAAAAAAGTGAACAACCATCACACAAAAACGCATAAACTGTAATAATAATTGTCAGTGTGAATTAACGGTACAGTATAGAAAAATTTCAAATAAATATTTTAATGAAGTAAAGTATATAAATACTATTTTATAATAAATATATAATGAATAACGAAGTAGTTCTTCACAATGGATACTATTGGCCTAAAAAGGACGGTTCAATGGAAGTTACAAGTGAATACGCGCACACTGATAGTACTTGTTTTAACTTGATGTATAAGTTTCAACATATACCTGACCGTGTGTCAGAATTTGTTGATAGTAAAAATGTAGTCGTTCAAGCGGGTGGAAATGCGGGATTTTATGTAAAAAGATATTCAGAACTATTTAGTAAAGTATATACGTTTGAACCAGACCCTTTGAATTTTTATTGTTTGAATTTAAATTGTACATCTTCTAATGTTTACAAATATCAAGCATTTTTAGGAGCGTCTCATGAATGTAAAAGTATAAACAACGTATATTCAACACATGGACATGGAGGTTCACATGTAATTCATGACAGCACTGGTGACATACCTACATTGAAAATAGATGATTTAAATTTAAAAACGTGTGACTTAATACACTTAGATATTGAAGGATATGAATTATTTGCAATTTTAGGAGCAGTTGAAACACTGTCGCGTTGCAAACCAACTATTTGTATTGAAGATTATGAACCTTGGAAAAAACGTTATAACACAAGTTTAGAAGAAGTTGAAAGTGTATTATTTAATTTTGGATATAAAAGAGTGGGTCAAGTTGAAGGAGATACGGACAAAATATATAAAGTACTATAAATTATTTTTGGATCCATTTTTTTGTTAGTCCCATCTGGACACTTTCTAACGCACCTTGGGTCCATCCTTGATTCATAGAAATCATTTCTCCCACAATCAACATATTGTGCATTGGATGTTGTAGTTCCTTTACAAATTCGCGACGATTTTTGAATTTTTTATGATTCAAAGGCGCATAGTAGTGAGTACCAATTGGCCAGTAAAAGTCTTTTATAGCAAGTAGATGCAATGTGTTTTGTGGTAAACCGAGAGACTTTTCTACTAAGTATGCAAAAAAATGCCGGTTTTTTTCTGTATTTTCTAGATATTTCTTGAGGAAAATGGCACCATTGTTGTCGGTGTAGGCAATCATATAGACACCTTTTTTGCGGTCCATCGGAATTATTTTATAAAGAGGTCCGGGCACAATTGTATAACTTTGCACGAATTTATCCAAAATAGGGAGGGAGTCTTTTGAAAAACGACCATAAACGCGCAAAAATGGTTGCCCGTGGATTTGTTCATAGAGAGAACGATTTGGGATATTCGTCGGAAGAATTTTTAATAAACAACTAACATCCGTAGCAATAATAACTTTTTCACATTCGTAGTTCACATCTTTTTCAGTTTGTATCAAAAAATGGTCACCACTATTTTTTGTTATGTTGGTAACCTTACTTGATATGCGGACATTACCTACTTTTTCTGCCAAACGATGTACGAGTTGTTTCCACGGAATATGCAATGCAGTCCATTCGGTGAAATTATCTTCAAAACCATACTGATAGAGCGTGTCATATGCGTCCTCTTGTTCGTAGTCGGTGTAACCAGCGCAAGTAATAAAGTGATTGTACATGTTGGGTCCCAATACAGAAGTGGCAAATTCCTTAAATGTTAAATTTTTTGGTTCATTTTTACTTTTGAATTCTTTTCTTAAGAGAGAAATAAGTTTTTTAACATCACATGGAGGTTGAATCAACGGAGAATAAGATGGTTTTACTTGAAACTCAGAGTAGTGAATTTTTAATTCTTTCATCAACTCTATCAGTAAATAGTCTTTTTCTTTGCGTCCTACTCCGGCTCCATTCACGACTTCTACTCCTTGGAACATTTCATTGCCAAGTCTACCTCCAAACCATTTTTTCTTGTATCTCTCTAAAACCACCACTGACGTTGAGGGACTCATCTTGTGAATATTATAAGCACTATAAAGTCCGGCAATTCCTCCGCCAATGATTACTACGTCGTAATAGTTTTCTAATTTTTTATTTTGTGTTGTCATATAAATAAATGATAAAATAATATAAAATGAATATTGCATTTTATATTATGTATTGTTAAACAAGGAATGGATTCAAGTGATGAATTAAAAATAGTAGTTTATAATGCCATTAGTATTTCAATTATTGCCAGATTTGTATTTATGTACTTGATGTATATAAAAAAAAGCACCAATATTTATTCGTTACTATTTTGTTTGTTGAACATAACTTCATCGTGTTTGTGGATAAGGTATAGTTTTTATAGACGCGACTATCCGTTACTGTATCGTAGTTGTACTGAAATTTGTTTACTTAGTTGTTGTGTAGTATATATTCTTACAAACAAATACAAAGAACGGCGTACAAGTCTTCGTATTGAACCAACAAATACTTCTATTGTTCTAATTTAAAAGTAACATTTTGTAATAATAAAATAAATATAAATAACATAAAAAAATCATTTTATTAAAAGTAAATGGAGTTTAACTATAAATACTATCTAGATAAATACGTAGACTTAAGACATTTAAATGAAGAACAAGCGCGTTTTCATTGGTTAAACCATGGAATGAATGAAGGGAGAAGTTGTTGTAGTCAAAAAATAAATACTGAAACAAATATTACTATTATTATCCACTTATTCAATGAGTCACTATTTGGTGAGTTGATTGGGTATGTTAATAACGTTAAACTTGTATTTGAACATGTAAATGTTATTATTTCTATAAACGTGAATAGTAATTTTGATAAAACTATTTTGAATTCATATCCATCATTTAAAATATTAAAAGTAGAAAACAAAGGGGTTGATGTATATCCATTTATAGAAAGTATAAAGTATATCAAACAACATGGTATTAAAACTGACTTTATATTAAAATTACATAGTAAAGAATCAAATAACAGCGCAGAAAATTGTTTTGACTGGAGAAAAGAATTAATAATACCAATTACAAATATTAACAATTTATATGTTTTGCAACATTTTTTCAAAAACATAAAAAACATTGGATATGTTGGTGCGCAAAAATGTATACTTCCAAAAAATTACGATTTGGATTTTCCACAAAATATACGAGGCGTAAATGAACTGTGTGAAAAATTTCAACATTTAGAAAAAGAATGGACAGACTTTGTCGGTGGAAATATATTTTGGATAAACTATGATGTTATAAATGAGTATTTAACTGAAGAATTAATTGAACATGTAAATAGCAAGTTTGTATATGGAAAACCACCATGTAATTTAGGTAACGATAATACTTACATTGAGTATATATGTGAAAGAGTATTTACTGGTATATTTTGTTATAATAAAACAAATATATATGTAAATGAAAACCGTGGAACAAGTAGAGGTCTTTCTGTTTTGAATGGAACTACAGATAAAGAGTATTACTACCAACCGTCAGTGTTTAGTTTTCACATTCCTAAAAACATAATAAACTAGTTATTTTCTATTTTTTAAAGTCTTGTTTTTTGTATTAGGAACCGTTAAGTTTCGTTTTGTTTTACTGAAAAAAACTTGTTTTTTGTCTTTACAACTAAATTTACCACGCGTCAAACCTTTGCGGTTGAAAATCGTTTTTGTGCATACGCCAATTGCTTTTGCTTCATTTGTAGGACTCACTTTTTTAATACACTTGCATAATTTTTCACTGAGTATTTTTTCCGCAGTTGTCTTAATATCTTCGGTTTTAGATGGAACCTTTAAGTTATAATATTTCAAAATTTTTATATAGTCACTTTTAGTAATTTTGTATGAAGAAGAAGACATTGAATTTGTTTGAATACTACTATACTCAAGTATTTTTTTTTTACTTAAACTAATAAATCGTTAAATTCAGTTATTTGTTGATTTTTTAAATATTTATATTTATTAGGTATGGAACACTCTGGAAAAGTAGTGGTATTTGATATGGATGAAACACTTGGTTATTTTACCGAGTTTGGAATTTTCTGGGATTCTTTAAAATTATATTGTGAAAAAGAAAGTATAAATTTTCAACATGTAGAAAATCAATTTAACGAGATATTCAATCTATACCCCGAGTTTATTCGTCCCAATATTTTGTCCATTTTGAATTATTTAAAACGCAAAGTTGAATCTAAAAAGTGTCAAGGTGTAATGATTTATACAAACAATACTGGTTCTAAACCGTGGGTTTTGCATATAAAAGATTTTTTTGAAAGTAAAATTAAATATAAATTATTTAACCACGTTATATGTGCATTCAAGATTAATGGAAAACAAATAGAAATGTGTAGAACAACACACGAAAAAACATTAAAAGACTTTATAAGATGCACTAAGTTACCAGAAAATACTCAAATTTGTTTTTTAGATGATTTGTTTCATCCTAAAATGAATTATGATAATGTCTATTATATTAAACTACAAGCATACACAAATGAACTCCCTTTTTATGAAGTATTGCAACGTTTTGGAAATAGTAGAGTAGGAAAGTCACTTATAAAAGATAGTAATCATTTTTACGAGTGGATGACCAATCAAATGAGTAAGTATGAATACGATTTTGTTGAAAAAACAAAAGAAGATTATGAGATTGACAAAATCATTACTAAGAAAACAATGATTTACTTACAGAATTTTTTTCATAATAAAACAACTGCAGATACTACGAAAAAAATGAATATGGATTTTTCTAAAAAAAGTAAAAAAAATATAAAGTCACAAAACCAACGAACTTTGAAAAATTATAAATAGTATTTAATCATCTGGAGTATCTACTGTATTTTGTTTTGTTTTATTCACACTTGTTGGTAGTATAGAAGAAATTTTAGATTTTATAGGGTCTAAATATTGTGTAAGTACTTGATTTAACGCTGTTGTTGCAAATAAAAACACACCAGCGCTAAATGCTATTTTTCTATCCAATTCAGTAAAGGTTACTTTACGAAATGTATTGAAACGATATAATAAAAATAAACTCACATAAATCTTCGCATAATAATCAACATTATCTAAATAAGATGGAGCATTTATAGATACACCAAAGAGAATCGCAAAGTAAAGTACCCAAGATACAAATATAAATATGTCAAATGCTCTATTTTGAACGTCGTATATTTTTTTGCTTAACATATATATTTATATTATTTTATCTTTTGTGAATTTAGTAATTTATTCAAAAAATAAAATTATTATATACTAATATTTTATAAGACAAATGAGTAAAAATTATGGTGCAATAACTAATGGTAGTGACGATGAAATGCAAATAGACCAAGAACGACCTTTACAAAGAACGATTCGTGACTTACTTGGTCCTAATTTCAACGTCGGAAACTATGCTTTAGTAAGTATGCTTACAATGATTGCAGTAATGTTTATGTTTCAAACGGATATTATTGCTTTTCAAGAAGCAATAAGGGGATTACAATCAGACCAAATAAACGCACTTACTATTGCACTTGGAGGTCCAATTAACATTAGTGGAATAACCGACCCAGAACAATACCGTCAAGCAGTAACTGCAATGTATCAAAATTTTGCAGCAACTGTTAATTTACAACAAGAAAACGTCGCTGGAATGGTAGAAGAAATTGTTCGCAGAAACACTGAAATGCAAGAGTTAATACCCGCTGGTTGGACATTTCCAACTGTTTATGGTGAAGAAAGGTTTGACTCGGTAGTTCAACTTGGAAACCGTATTCTGGGTGATGCTACAAATCCAGTTTCCCAGTTATTTTCAACAATCATAACTTCATTAAGAACGCAACTAGGAATTCCAAGTATGGGTGATGTTGTAAATGCTATAAATGATAATATAAGTGACTTTGTTCAAACCAATCCAAGGTTAGAACCAGTAAGAGCATATTATCATGCGGTTTTGGGTATTTTCAACGGCGGTGGAAATTTATGGGAAGATTTGCAAAACATTTCAACTATAACGGCGTTTAACCAATATTATCATATTTACGGTGGTGTTTTCGTTGCATTTTTAGTTGCGGTAAGAAATACACTCTCTATAACTGGATATGTTGCACAAGGGATAGTTCGCGCTGCAAATGGAACAGTGTCATTTGTGATTGGTGAGGATTTATACAATGACATCGTTCGTCAAGTTGGAGACACAACAAGAAATGTAGTTAGACTTCCAGTAAGAGGTACTTATTATACTGCAAGATTTGTGGTTCATCGTGTAAATGACGTTGTAAATTTAGTTGCAAGAGCATTGACACCTAGAAGTCAATTTGATTTGTTCATGGGTGACCCACAAGAAATTCCAGACAGTTTGATTGTAAGTGGAAGTAGTTACGCATTACTAGATGCAGATTCATCTGTTGATTATGATACATTTACGGAAATTGCAAACTTTTTAGAGTTATACATTATTAACAATGAACATTTTGAACGTATAGTTGAAATGATGCGCGACCCAAATTTAGCCCAACACTTGGGGGTTACAATTGAACAAGTTCTTGTTCCACCCCAAACTAGTGAAAGTCAAGGAGAGAGTCAAGAAACAGAAATCACTATGGATACAAGAGGAACATCACGAGCAAGTAGTCTAAGTGTCACTTATGGCAGTAATCCAGCGTTAATGGCAAGTTTTCTTCGTAATATATTGTCCGTATTTTTTACTGCTTCAGCAGTAGCAGTAATAGAAAATCCAAATGTAGAAAATCCAGCAAGTGCTTTAATTCAAGACTTGACATCAGATATATCTGAAGGAGCAAGTCAAGCAACTCAAGATGGACTTGAACGTATTGAAACACTCATTATTCCAAATGTTGAACAAATTACCGAACAAGTTGAACAAACTATTGAACATCCACCAGTATTTTCAGAAAGTAACAATATGAATATTGTTTCTGATGAAAGTTCGCAAGGGTCAAACTTTAGTACAGATGAAGCAGTGGACGTCCTTTCAAAAATGCCAAATTCTAATCGTATAGGTGGTAGAAAGAGAAAAATTGGAACAAAAAAACAAAAAGGTGGAAAAAGAATAAAAACGATGAAAAGGTCAAAAAAATCAAAATTAAGAAAACACAAAACAATAAAACGAAGAAAAAATTATAGACATCGCAAAACAAGAAAAATGTAAAATTGAATAATAATCAATAAAAAGAAATAAAATTATTATATTATATAGTATTATATATAGTATAATGAGCGATTTAAATTTTAATAGCAGTCAAGATATGTCTGCCGCTACCAGAGTTGATTTAAACAATGAACGTATTTATGACCGAAATATTCCTTCACAAGTATTACAACCATACATTAGCGTCCGTCCAGTAATGACCAAATATTCCATAATGCCAATTGTTGACCCGCGTGCACCAGTAAATGTTCCTATGGAACAATTACCGATTTACAGTCAAGAACAAATATTCAATCCGGGAACTGCTGCTCCTTGGTCTGGATATGCTTCCAACGTAAATGTAGAGTCAGACTTAAGAAATCAAATATTTGCATTACAAAGGTGTAGTCAGTCTGTGTATGTTCCAAGTAGTAATAGTGACTTGTATCAATTTGGTTTTAAACCGACAAAACAAGGTGTTCAACCATTTCCAAATTTATTTGCAGAAGAGCAATTTAATAATTTCAATCCAAATCCAGAAAATGTTGGACACAGTGTTTTTTATAATTCCACACGACAACAACTAAAAGACGCTGGCGATATCATGTTTCCAAATAATAATGAGGGTTGTGTAACTGAAAAAAAAACAAATGAAAACAAGAAGGAAGTAAAAGGTAAAAAATAATAAGTGGAAAGGGTTGGTTCGTTATATATTTATAATAATTATTATATTGTATTACAAATATGGAAAATATGAATATAAACAAATGTGAAAAAAATATAATATCTAAATTAAATTATGTTGATGAAGTTACTTTAGAATGTTTGATGAACAAAGAACAATATGGAAAACACGTTAGAAAAATGCCGACCTCTTCTACTATTAAAAAAGTCAATAACTCGGACCGTAAATTTTATAAAAAACGTATTTATGACTTGACTAAGCAGTTATTGAATAATGAACCAGTATCCGAAAATATATTTCCCGACGTGACAAATAGTTTTCAGAATTATATTAAGGCGTGTGTTGACTATTTTAAAACTTTGGATAAAACAGATATACTACAAGAAGACTACCAAAATATAGAAGATTCTTTAAATTGTGATAAAAACAACGAAATTAATGTAGACTATGTTTCAAATACACAAGAAGCAAACCAGTTAATGATGCGTTCTATAAAAATTCAAGAACCAAACTCATTGGAAAAGTTAGTGAAACGAACTCAAACCAAACACGTGAAACAAATGATTTTACCAAGAGAAAAAGACATTAATTTAAAAGACCCAATTCTAAAAAATAAAGGAATTCGTGAAAAGAAAAATATCACTAATAAATATGAAGAAAAAAGTAAAATCAATCAAGAAAAAAATGAAGAAACCACATTCCAAAACGAAAAAATTACACCATAGTAACCCGAGACAAACTTTAGAAAAAGATTTTGTGAAGGTGCGTTGTTCTCCCAAAAAAAGGAAAAACAAATTCACGTGTTATGACGATGATGATTTGTACAAGTTGAAAGAACTATGGAATGCCAGACACCCAGATGCATTGATTAAATCAAACGATTCTAGAGAAATTTGGGAGTCATTAAATAACTATATGCGCAATACTTGTAATAAAGAATCTTGTTGGTTGAAACAAAAATTTGTAGACAGTAAAATTAGTAAGGAAATTAAGGCATCTTCTTTTGCACCAGAAGCACCGAGTGACTGGAAAAAAAATCCGAATGAATGGTTATCTAGTGTTGACATTTTGAATGTTATGAAACAATATGAAAAAGCATATCCTTGTTTTGATTTTATAGGTCCTTCGCCAATTGACTACGACACACATAAACTATATGGCGAATGTGTATGGGAAGAGTTGTGTCACTTCAATCTTGCAAAAGAAATCAAAAATGGACGTTTCAAAATAGGCGTTATATTTAACTTGGACCCTCATTACAAAGGCGGTTCCCATTGGGTTTCCCTCTACATGAATATTAAAAAAGGACAAATATTTTACTTTGATAGTGCTGGCGACCCTATACCAAGACAAATTATGAAATTTGTAAAGATGGTACAAAAACAAGGTGCAGAACTAACCACTGGTAAAAAAATAGATTTTAAATTTGACCAGAATTATCCAGTGGAACATCAATATGGTAATACAGAGTGTGGTATTTATTCCTTGTACTTTATCGTGCATATGTTGGAAGATAAACACACTGCAGAGTATTTTAAAACTCATGTTATGAAGGATGAATATATGGAAAAATTTAGAAAGATTTATTTTAACCAAGATTTATAATTTAATTAGTAAAAAATATATAAATAACTCGGTGTATATTTATATATTTGTACAAGTTAAGAAAATGGAATTTACTACAAGCGAGAATGTAGAATTATTATGGGAAATTATAATGGAAGAAGATATTGTAAAGATAATACCGAAGAATAGAATTAACGAATTTCGTCAGTTTTATATTGGACAAGTGAAACAATATTCTGAATATGTGGTTGGTCGTAATACAAATGTTCCTCTTGTAAAAATAAATCAAGAATTTATTACTGGGTTTATTAAAAAAATTCAACCCATGCCACCACCACAACAACAAAAACAAACAAAAAACAAGGAGTTATATACTTCCGAAGAAATACAGACAGATAAAAGAACTAAATTTGAAAACGAATTAACAAGAAAACAAAATGAGTTCAAAAATGCAATGACTGTTCCAGTACCAGAAATTCCCAATTTTGGAGACCAGTTAGATAAACCGATTGGAAGTGCTATGGACGAGTTGATTGCTAAAACACTTGCCGAGAGAAACTATGACATGCAAATGATACAAAAACAAAATACAAGTGGAAACTCAAGTGTTGAACAATTTTTGAAAGGTCAAGAAACCTCTGTGAAAGCAACCAAACCCGGCTACAACCCAACTGTTAATGTTCAACCAGAAACTCAACAAAAAGGTCAAATTAAATACATTAAAATTGGTGATGAAATTGATGACAACACAATAAATTCAACAAATGTAATTGATTTATCTAGTCCAAAATTAGAAAGACCAGATAAAAAAAATGTTTCGTGGGGAAATAACGAATATCAAGAATATAGAGAAGAAAACCCAACTGAAAATCAATCCACATTATTTTCCAAATTGAAATATATGGCACCCAACAACAACAACGAGGTTGAAGTTTTAAAAAGTGAAATAAATCAGTTGAAATCACAAATAACTATTTTAAATGATAAATTTGATAGACTAATAAGTAAATTTACATAACTTGATTAAATTTGTTTGAAAACTGGTTCGCCTTTTTGATTTATTTCAAGAGTTCCCACTAATACTGGTTCAATTCCGGGTTTTTCTAAGGCTAGTTTATAACTTTCATAGTCATATATGTTTTTAACTCTGTCGTCAATTTTGCGATATACATATTTTTTTCCTTTGATTGTGATTTCTTTGCCTCTCCAATCAATTACTTTTTTATTTATCGTTGCAACTGTATCCGTTTCATCTGATCCAATAGAAGGATTATATGAAAACTTTGAAGGTGCTACTTGTCCAAACTGCAAACAATGTAATTGTTCTTTTGAACCACGTTTGGAGTAAGTCGCACAATCAATAGACGCTTCTTTAATTGCTGTTATTATTTGATTACTTACTTCTTCTTTAATTGTTGAAATTTCAAACAGTGTCTCGTCACTTGTAAAAGGGATTTTTGCTTCATCTGGTTTGTCTGGACGTAGTTTGTATGTCTTTTTACTCAAGTCTTTCAACTTCAATTCAATAGACTTGTCACTTTTAATTTGTTCTGGTGTAAAAGTCATTAAATAAATAAACACTTCTACGGTTTGTAACTTTTCTGGTAAGTCTTTATGACTACAAATACGGCGAGCGCGTCCTATAACTTGTTCTAGACGAGCTGGATGCCAGTATGGTTCCATAATATGAACATATCTAGTGTTTCGTAAATTGATACCTTCTGAACCAGACGCAGTAATCATTAAAACTTTGATAATTTCGCCGACGTTATTATTATTTGCAGTGTTTTTCAACTCTTCATACAAGACCGGAGATGAAACCGCAATATTGTCCCAGTTACTATTGTAAATATTACGAATAACTTCTTTTTCTTCAGCACTTTCTGTACCAGTGTACAACGCAAAGGTTGGTTTTCCTCGGTCTTCTTCATCCATATCTAATTCCCAGTTACCGCTATTGTTTTTCTTGATTTTAAATTGGGCAAATCCATTTTGTTCCAATACCATCTTAAATATTCCGATACCTTCCAAAGTACGGAACTGACTATACACAAGGTGTAACCCAATATGTTCCTTGTCTTGAATATTTTCCAACATGTGTAAATATTTTGGACTATACGTTTCTAATCCTCTTGGAGATAAATACTCGTCGGAATGTTCTTTTAAATAATCAATCGCGTTTTGAATACGTTTATCGTAAGTAGAGTCTGCCATTTTTTCAATCACTTCATCACCTTCTATATTTCCGTCCCATTCTCCTTCCAAGTCATTTGTTCCTTTTTTCTCTCCTTCTTTCAAAACACGGTCATATAAGTTGGTTAAATTATTATCATCATTCCCTTTCTTAGTAGTTGGTTTACCCTTTTTATCATCTTCTTTTTCTTCCTTTTTTTCTTCTTGCTTCTCTCCTTGTGCTTCGGGTTCTTTTTCTTCATTTGGAAGAGGACGACCCGGAGGTCTGGGCATAACAAAGTTGCAGTATAAACGAGAGAAAATACGATACGTTGAGGAAGGTTCTTTGAAAATACCATTTTCATCTACGGAACCCTTCTTTTGCTTTGATTTGGTCTCTATTTTTCTCTCTTGTTGTCTTGCTTCTTCATAAATATTGAATTGATAATCACTCATTGGAACTTTAATTACTTTATAATCAGACGCTTTTTCATATCTTGGTAATAATTTTTCTTGAGCACTTCTGAAGTAAGATGTTAAACCCATAATTCGTTTCTTGAACAGTTCAATATTTTTTACATTTCCAGAAGTTCCATCAATAAATCGGTTGGCAAAATCATCAAACTTGTCTGGAAGTGCCTTGTATAAATGAACAATAATATTGCTTTTAAGCACATCTATTTTGTTATCGGACAGTATATGTATTACTTTTCTCTCAAAGTCATCATCCGTAATTGTTCCACGGTCTTCCACAACAGTCTTGCCAGTTGATTTATCAGTATATTCTTTCTTTTTATTAGTGACTCCGTGGTATCCGGATTCTTTCTTTTCTTTGTTTTCAAATCCAAATGGATTGCGAGTAATGGTTAGTTTTTTAGACGCAACATTGTAGTCCATATAATCCATTACTTTTTCTCTCTTGAAAATTTCAGAAAGCATTTCTTTATCCACTTTTTGTCCGCCTTTGATATCAAGCGGTATTTCCCACGTTTTGATATATCCGCGTAATATGTTGAATAAAATGCCAATCTCATTGGGATAGTTGATAATAGGTGTGCCCGTTAATAAAATAACTCTGGCATTTTGTGCACTCATCAACAACTCATATAATACTAATGCGAGAGAATAAGGAAGTCTCTCTTTGTTTCCGTGTTTATCTGTAGGAACTTCTTTTTCTTTAGATAATTTATTTACAATACGACTTATCAAGTTGTGCGCTTCATCAATCACAATAACAGAATTATCAAATATATTTTTCTCAAAATTATCCGTCATATCCTTGAGTTTGTCTCTCCTCAAACCATTATAGTTAATGAATTTATACTTGCTTTGTATCATTTCGTCTATTTGCTCATTCAAACTTTTCCCATTATCTGCCGACAAATCACTATAGTTACTTGGTTTTCTCACATCTACTAACCACGCTCCTCCTTTTTTTTCAATGAATTCAACTGATAAATTCAAGATAGAAGAGAGAGTTTCTAGTAGTTCGGGATGTTTTTTGGTAGAAATCCATTCCCAGTATTGATTTGTCTTGTAAATAGGGTCACCGCATTTTTTAATTTCTTCAATATAGTTGCGGCGCAATGAGGCCGGAGTCATCACTATGATTTTTCTTGAACTTTTCATTCCTTCTGCTAGAGCAATAGAAGTGCACGTATTATGGGTAACTGTAAAATCGCCCATTAAGTACCTACAGTTTCCGTCTAACATAAACCCATAATAGTCATCTTCATTTACATATTTGACAGTTATTCCCGTTACAAGTGGATCTTTTATTTGTTTTCTTTCTGTGGGTCGTTTTCTTGGAACTAATGTTGGTATTTCTTCTAGTCCAAACCCATTTATACATATTCTCCACGCTGTTCCGTATTTTTTTACTCCTTTATACGTCCAAGATGTATTTTTTGAATGTTTGTAACAAGCAAAACCTAAACTTCTTGCTAGAAATACAACATCGTCCATTAATGTTTCGTTTTTCTGTGTAAATTCAAACCCACCGTTACTAAAACTTCCATCGCTATCAATTAAACCGGCTAACAATTTGAGTCTGTTATCTCTTGAATTGCATTTATATATGAGAGGAATGTGTTTGTTGTTTATCATATCTAATTCTTTTAGTGTATTCAAAAATAGATTATTATGATACTTGCCGTCTCCAGTAATACCATAACTATACTTACTACGATGGGATAAATATAAATTGTGCTTTGGTAGGTTTGAACGAAAATAATGTAAAACTGTAGAATCTTGACTAGCAATTTCTGATGACCTACCAGTTCCATCTCCTAACCAATAACCAATCATATATGGGTCAAATGGTAGTTCTTTTTCTGGAAATTCAACTGGAACTTTATAACCTTTTAACTTGGACTTTTTTGATTTTGAAAGATTCAAGTAGTCTTTTACTGATATTTCAATAATGTTTTGACAAGTATGTTTATTATTTTGTATTTCTTCATAAAACTTACTTGCATTTATTTTCATTTCTTCCTTATTATTTTTTGACTCGTTAAATGTAAATGTTTTAGAACAAAAATGGTTGTCTTGAATCCACTGAACATTATAGTTTGTATTTTGAGCGTGATTATTATAATTAAACTCTGGAAACCCAGATACTTTCAAACATAATATATGTTCTTGATTTACAGTGTATTTTTCTCCTTTAATTGGAATAATATCATACATTTTATCTTTTCCACGCGCTAAAGAAAGAACTTGTCTTGGCTGTGAATCATCTCCCATTAATAAGTCGCCAACTTCAATATCTTGTATTAGTTTAATTTTTCCATCTGACATCATAATAGGGGTGTCTTTACGGTGGCATTTCCCAGATCCTAAACCGTGGTATACCAACAAACCACGATAAGGAGTATATAAATTCATATAGTCTCTGACTAATTTTTGATGACCCAAGAGAGAAAAATCGGAGTTTTGATTTGACATACTTTCACAAGTAATTTCTTTTGTATCGTCTAATACTTCATCACGGTAAGGTTGGAAAAGCGAGTTGATAAAATTCACAAATATTTCACGATTATTCATATAATAACTGGAAACTTTATAGTTAACGTGTGCCTTTTTTGGTGGCAAACGTTCAATAATAGGTGCTTTGTCAATATCAACCCAGTCTTCCGGCGATAAAACAGAAATACCCTTTTCTGGACGTTTTGTTTTTCTTCCTTTTTTCGCAGTCTCTTTCTTTTCAACAACGGCAACTTCTTCTACTCGTTCCTCACGAGGTAACAACGTATCCAAATCATCTTCTTCATCTTCTTCATCCACAATAGTTAAAACTGGTTTGGTAATTTTTTTTACTTTTTTTGTAATCGGTGCTTTTTTTTCAGTTGGTGGTGCAACTAGAGATTCTGATAATTTCACGGTATCTTTCGTAACAACTTTAGATAGTTTTCTTGATTCCAATTGTTGTGATAATTCATTAATATCAAAGTCTTTGTTTTTTTTGCGTTCGTCAATAAAAGTGATATTATGAATTTTTACATCTTGTTTTTTAGATGCAACTGGAATAATTACTTCTACGGGTTCTGCCGATTTTACAATTGGTTTCAATTTTAATTTTTCCTTTATTTTTTCTAAAGGGTTCATTACTAATATTAATATATATAATTATTAGTTTTTTAATTTGAAAAATGAAAAAAATATAATGAATATATATGAAGCATTTATCTAGAAAATATAAAAAAAGAACATTAAGAAAAACCCGAGTTTTTAGGAAAAAGAATAGGAAAACAATCGTCAAAAAAAGAAACTATAAAAAAAGAAATACTAGAAAAAGACGAAGAGTAGGTGGTATGTATGAAGAAGATGAAGATGACGTTGAGGTAGGTCGTATTAATGAAGAAAGTCTTGTTAAATCCAATCCAAAAGTACCATTTATTAACATAAATGACCCTAGTCTTATGGAAAGTGGTATTCTTAAACCAGTAACACCTATTTCAAAATCTACAACACCTATTCTTAGAGGTCCAACCCCTAGTATTGAACCAAATATGTCGTCGTGGCAAGGTTTTAAAAGAGTATCTAAGGAAAATTTAAAAAAATATATGGAGAAAGGTGACTTTTCAGAACCACCTCTTACTAAATCTCAAGAAGACAGAGCATTATTAAAAGCTTATTATCCAGAAATATTTGAAGAATCAGATAATGAGATTCAACCCCCTCGTAGTAGCATTTCTAGTGGTACTTATAGTAACAGAACATCAGACCCAATTTTGGATATATATAAGTTTAAGAGTCCCGAAGAACGAGAAATAGTTGCTCGTGCTCTTGAGCGAACGAATACTTTTTCTAATGATGATGGTGATGACTATTATTCTAAGAAAAATGTAGAAAAACGCAGAAAAGAAAAAGAAGAAAATTTAAAGGCACTTAGGGAAGAATATGGAATTGACAGTGACTAATTTACTCCCCAATACCCGCATATAAATCCAACTTTTGAATCGCTTCGTTACAAGCAATCTGCTCTGCTTTTCTTTTTATTTTATGTTGTCCTTCACCTAAAAATAAAAATATCTTTCCATTCTGTTCAATATACTCGTGTATTGCTGCAAAATTTTTCAAAAAATCAATATGAACTGAATCTGCGGGTGAACAGTTATACACGGGTTGTCCAATACACAAATAAACACCCATTTTGTACCCATTCTCGGGGTCGTGTTCTATTTCCAAATAATGAGGAGTTACTTTAAATTCCTTTTGTATTTTTACTTGTAAAATATTTTTGTAATTGTCGTCATTTTGTATTAACGAAATCCAGTCAATATGTTTCTCAAAAATATTTTCCACGAATTTTTGTGCAATTTGAAATCCCGGACCCGTTACAAATATATTTTTAAACCACCCTTCATCATCCTTGACATCAATCTTGTTGAAATCTAAAAATAATGCACCTAAAAAAGACTCAAATAGACAACCTAACTTTTTCAAATTTGTTCTTATTTTCTTTTCCTCTGCATGTTTTGAAAGAATCAACCATTTGTTCAATCGCATTTCAAGTGCAATTTTACCAATTGCTTCATTTTTAACAATTGCTATTTTTTTTTCAGTCATAAACCCTTCATTCTCTTTAGGAAATCTACGATATAAATAATATTTAGTAACCAACTCTAAAATACCATCCCCAAGAAATTCTAAGCGTTCATTTGATTTTGTTTTTAAAGGCATACAATCTGGAGGACGTTCAACAATCGTAATATTTTGAGATGCGTTTTCAAGTTGAGAACGTTTGGTATAAGAACGATGCACAAATGCACGTTTATACAAGTTAACATTATGAACAATATTAGGAACGCCATATTTAGTAAGAATAGATTGAACTTCGCTCAATGTAATCTCTACATTTAAGGGATTATATGGATTAAAAATTAACCCATCTTCGCCTTTAATAATATCATCGTCGTGAATTATGTTTTTATCGTCTTGATTCATAATGCTGTAATAAAGATAACAAACTATATATGTAATATGACCAGTTGTTTATATTGTTTTAAAATATGTTTAATTTTAGGAAATTCGGATTTCTCTCTTCACTATAAAAATATGTAATGAAAATATCAAATAAATTATAATAAATTATTATTTTTATATTATATTCCATTCTTTGAAAAATATAATATTTAAGGTATATATAAATATGCAAGGTATGTTCGTTCAGTCAAACCCATACACAAACATTATTTCTTCAAGAACTGGACAAAGTGGTGGTTCAGTGGGCGGAGTCAAGAAAGCCGGTATTGTAACTTTTGGTACTACTTGGCAAAGAGGTAACCAAGGTAACTACATTAAGAGAGCTCCTCAAACTATCCCATCTCTATTCAAGATGTCTTTATTAACTACTCGCCACCCAGTACAAGGTACCAGATACCAAGTATATGCCAGACGTGGTATAATGTAAATAGTTGGATTTCTATTTACGAAATGGTTAAACCGTACTTTGACATATTTTTGGTTTTGGTTTTAGGAAAATAAAATATTATTGTAAAAAAATAATTTAATAACTTTTTTAGTTATTATATTATTATGATAATCAAAATTGATTCAAGAGAAAGAGAATTAATAAAGTTGTGCAAGTATTACTTGGAAATAAGTCCTCTTTATAAAAATATTCAAATCGTAACCGAAAATCTTCCAATAGGCGATATTATTATTTGCGACGATAAACAAGAAGAAAGAATTGTTATTGAGAGAAAAAGTATTCGCGACTTGTCCGCAAGTATTAAAGATGGTCGCTATGAAGAACAGTCATATAGGTTGAATGGATTACATCATGAAAACCACAATATTATTTATTTAATTGAAGGGGATTTAAATGGTAAAGTTTCATTCAAAGACCGTATTGATAAAATAACAATATACTCTGCAATGTTTTCATTAAACCACTATAAAGGTTTTTCCGTACTAAGAACTTTTACACAAGACGAAACCTCTCTAGTAATTTGTAATATGGCATATAAAATGCATAAATGCGACTTGGAAAACAAAAAATCATACTATCAGTCATCATTAAATTCTTTAAGTAAAAATAAAAGTGATAATGTTGATGAAGATATGGAAGAAAATGCTATTTTAAGCAACTTAGAAAAATCAGAGTCATCTCTTTCTTTAGTAGATGAAATCAATGAAATAACAACAACTACAGTTGAAAAAGATTATTGTTCCGTTGTTAAGAAAGTTAAGAAGGAAAACATTACTCCGGATAATATCGGCGAAATTATGTTGTGTCAAATACCCGGAATTAGTTCTACAACAGCAATTGCTATTTTGAAAGAGTTTAAGACTTTACCAAAATTACTAGAAAAAATAAAACAAGATGACGGGGAATGTTTAAATAATATTACTTACACAAATACTAAAAATCAAACAAGGAAAATTAATAAAACAGTTGTGCAAAATATCAAAAAATTTTTATTGTGTTAAATATATAGAATAACAATGAGTGAATTTAACGATAGTATTTTTAAAATTGTTGGTATTATTATTATTGGAGGATTTTTAATATTTATTGCATTTAAATCTTTAAACTTACAGATGAAAGTTATGGAAGGTTTTGCAGTTACTTCTCCAACAAGTGACTCAAAGACTTCTTCTCCTTTAAATATTTCAAACGCTGCTGGTTCAGTCGGTAAATTTTCAAATACAGTTGCTGAACACGTAATTAAATTACAAGATACATTTTTAATTAAACAATATAGAAAAGATTACGAAAATTTAATTATAAATTCTGATGAATATGTTAGTTATTTAATGCTTCAAACATTATTGAACATTAAACCAGACGACACAACTGAATCCAAAGCTGCAAATGTTAAGTTATTTGAAACTATGAATAGTCTAAGTGCATCAAAAGCAACATTAAATTCTTTAATGAAATTCGTTGACTCTGTATAAATCTACCATAAAATATTTCTACTTAAGTTATTTGCAGAGTAACGATTCTTTTTCCAATCACCAAGCATACCCTTGGTTCTGGTTAAATAATTTTTTCGTCTAGTTTTATCGTGGTGTTTCGTATAGTCTTCATAACCCATTTGACCAAAATTAACCCATTTATTATTTTTAGGGTCATAAATTCTATATTTTTTTTCTGGGTTACTTGCGGGGTAAAGTTTTGCAGTTTTACCTAAATATTTGTGTGCCATACGTTGTGCTGTTCGTGGATTTGAATATAAATGAATTCTTGACCCAAATTTTGTTTTCAATTTTCTTGTTTTGTTTTTAGAAGATGGCATTTATATAATACTTTATTTTTTATTATTTGGATAAAATGATAAAAAATATTATGCAATAAAAACACTTTTATACGCAAAGATTTACTTGTTACCCGAGTAATAACCTCTATCTACTAACGCTTGAGTAAACTCTGCTCCTCCCCAGTTGGGGTCCATCGGATTTGGACTATACAACAACCCATCTTGAGTTTCATCCATTTGGTCTAAAGGAGTGGTTGAACCAACATAAAAACTTGACTGGTCATAAGCGGGATACGAATTATTATTGTATGGAGGGTCGTTGCGCGTTGCGTCTATCAACATTGTCGGATTCGGATGAATCCCACTAGGTGGTAACCCACCTTGTAGTTCTGATACACTTGGTCTTACTTTATAAACTGGTTTGCCTTGTGCATCATAAGTTTTTTGTAAATATAAAACTGGACATCTTATTCCTTGACTACGTTGCCAATCTAAAAACTCGGTGTATTCTTCTAAATTATTGAACTGAACTGGATTCACTCCGGGAATTTTGGCAAGTTTTGAATTATATAAGAAAAATTGGGAATCTGCTTGTATTAATACGTTAGGACAACGATAGTTTGGTTTACCCGCGTCTTCATTACTTGAAACTTGAAATCCTTCTGCCAAAAATTTAGATGGTTTGTGTTTCATACAAAAATAAATTCCAGCTAAAAATGTAATAATTATAAAAATAAGATTTAACATATATATTACACAACTATAAAAATAATTTCTTATTTTAATATATATAATTTTTGTAATGAATTTTATAGTTATCGGAGAAAATGAAAATGACTCACAACAAGATATAAATATGTTAAATAATGAAATTGATAATGGGAAACATATTTTTTTATTTACTTATTTGGACGGTTGTGGTCCTTGTAATCAAACTAAACCTAAATGGGATAGTATGAAAGATAAATTAAAAAATAAACAAGATATAGTTGTTGTGCGTTTGAACAGTAAATTGTTTCCTTTGTTAAAAAAAGTAGGAAGTGAACCCAACGGTTACCCTTCTATTAGATATATTAAAAATAATGGTGTGGAGGAATATGAAGACTGTACTGGTTCTGGTGTAAAAGACCGTAGTACAGAATCTTTTTTAAGGTGGATTGAACATAAAGTAGGGTCATCTTCTTCGCATAAAAAACAAGGTAAATCAAGGGGCACTAGACGACACCATAAAAAACATTTTCAAAAAGGAGGTAAGTGGACCTTAAAATACAAGAAAAGTATTAACTGTAAAAAACCAAAGGGTTTTTCACAACGCCAACATTGCAAATACGGCAGACGTAAATGGAAAAAATAATATCAGTGTAATTTTATAAAGAAATATAAAATTACATATTAGTCACAAATTTAAATCCATTTATAAGGACCATCGCCATTGACACTTACCATATTTTTATAAAGTTCAACATTTATTGTTGACCGTTGTCCAAATACTGTCCAGTGAAACTTACAGTTGTCACCATACACACGGAAAACGTTGTTTTCTATCTCAGTTGCACTTAAAATTGTTGTTATTTTTTTGCCTTCATAAATAGGTGTTATCTGAACAGTCAATTCAGTTGCCAAGTTTTTTACATACTTGGGTAATTTTACTTCAACAAAATCACCATTTATAATTTCTCCTCTTCCTCTATAATAAACTCCTGCTTCTGGACCTTCCAAACAACCGTGCACTAAATATTTTTCAGAATCATCTGGATGTTCAATCACAAAAGACTTTACAGACGACCATGTTGAACCAGTTGATACTTGTAGTCCAGACGCTCCAGCAATTGTATTATTATAATAAATTGAACCAGTTACTCCATAAGAAGGTTCATATGTAGTTGAGTAATTTCCAACCGATACAACTCCGTTAGACGCACTGTTTACACAAGTCCATATTGTTCCACCACTTGTACACGCACTTATATACTGTCCAGAGGCAGATATTGAAATAGACGTAAAATAAGACGTTCCTATACTAATATATGACCAAGTATTTCCATAGTCTTTTGAGTATAATATATTCGTATTATTTGAACCAGTTCCAACTTGATACTGACCACTAGAAGACATAGAAAAGGATGAACAACCAGTGTAATAAACTGTATTTGTTAACGTAACTTGACTCCAATTATTACCATAATCATTTGAAATCCAAAAATACGATGAGTCATTTGCGGTTTGATACTGTCCAGAATCAGATACACAAATTGACTTCCAGTTATAACCACCCGTTGACAGTGATATTTTTGTCCAAATATTTCCATAAGAAGAAGATATATATATATATCCATAGTTACTATTGTAAATTTCATAACATACACTTTGATACTGTCCGGACTTTGATATACTTATAGATGACCAAGGTTTAATCATTGAATCTGTAGTATTCAATGTCCAAGTTACTCCATAGTCATTTGATGTGTATACATAACCAGAACCAGAACCATTATTTGTACACAGTGACTGAAACATTCCGCTTGCCGATACTGATATTGACTTACAAGTATACGTGATTTCACTTGAACTTAATGCCCAACTAGTACCAAATGTAGATGAAGTATATATATAACTTCCATCATACGCTGTTTGATACTTACCCGATGAAGACATTGCAATAACTGACCAATAATTTGAAGTTGATGACGTAGTTATATTTGCCCATGTTTTTCCATAGTCGTAAGAATAAATAATACTTTGTCCAGAAGTACCACTTGTGTTACAAGCTACTTGATACTGTCCAGAAGAAGAGATTGCTATTGACTTCCAGTTGTAACTTGTTGTTATCGTTGTGTTTTTTTGCCAGTTTAGACTAAAGTTTTCTAAATTTATAGTTTCACATGAAAAAATATCTAATGTTGACGCTGGGAATAAACCCGGATAACCCATACCCACTGTTCCAGTTGTTCCTCCAGCAATTGCATTTGTAAGTTGTAAATAACCATCTGATGTTGTTGTTGCACCATTTACTAGTCCAGTATAACCTAATGCAGTAACACCTCCCACTACTCCCGTAGCGCCAGTGTCACCAGTTGCTCCAGTTGCTCCAGTTGCACCGGTTAAACCAGTTTCACCAGTAGCGCCAGTTGCACCAGTCGCACCAGTTAACCCAGTAGCGCCAGTTGCACCAGTAGCACCCGTCGCGCCAGTTAACCCAGTCGCACCAGTCGCACCAGTCGCGCCAGTTAACCCAATCGCACCAGTTGCACCAGTTGCTCCAGTCGCGCCGGTTGAACCAGTTTCACCAGTCGCACCCGTTGCACCAGTAAGTCCAGTATCTCCTTGACCAATAACTGCCCATGTTTTAACACCACCAACCAGTTGTAAAAAATACATTGACTGATCACTCGTATTAAAATAGAAAGAACCTACTGGTCTATCAGTTGTTGAAGGGTCTGAACTATAGTTACCAACACCAACAGTTCCATTTGTAATTACTTGTGTTAAGTCAACATTTCCTAACTGAATCGTATCATCATAATTTACAGTTGCGTTATATCCTATAGCAGTTGCATTATGTAAACAGTCGTCACCTACATCTGCCCCATTACCAAGCGCTGTATTATTATAACCAGTTTCATTATGATATAAAGCACGAATACCCACCGCAGTGTTACGGAAACCACTTATATTTAATTCTAAAGCGTTAGTTCCACAACCTATATTTTCATATCCACTTTCATTGGCTGGTAATGAACCAGCTCCTAAAGCAACATTATAAGAACCAGTCGTGTTTGTCACTAAAGCGTTTGAACCTATTGCAGTATTATTTACACCGGTTGTATTGTGAGCTAACGCATAATTACCAAGCGACGTATTATTATCTCCACTATTATTTGAACCATATCCTTCTAAAGCACCATAACCTACACCAGTATTAGAATCGCCGGTATTATTATTTAATGCTCCATCGCCATATGCTGTATTTAATTTTGGTTGACTCATTATATAAATACAAATACTTTTTAATTTTAAAATATAGCATAAATTTAAAATGAATAAAATGAACTTAATGAAAAATAACTATCACGTTATCAAAAAACAGAAAAAAAAACCAATTCAAAAAACATTTAATTTTGAAAACCCCAAAATGATATTTGATACAACCAAACATCCGTCACTAAATGAACTATTAGGAAAAGTTCATGATATGACAAAAAAAAAAGAAAAAAACGACCCATCCACCCAACAGTCTGAAATAGACTACAATTTAGAAGATATTGAAATTCATACTTTATCTGAAAATATCAAACAAATTATTAACGTATACCAACCTATTTATAAAAATAGTAAAAATGCATCTGGTTTTGGTGACTTCATTAGAGGGAACTATTTTTTAATGCAATTTTGTGAAACCTTTAATTTAAAATTTACTTGTTTAATCAATCACCCAATACAATTATTTTTAAAAAATAATAGTTTAGATTACTTAGAAAGTGACGAAGTCCCCAATTATGAAAATATTGAATTTTACCAACAAGTAAAAATAGAAGGATTTTTAGACGAAAATAATTTTAACCATTTTTTGAATACTTCTGAAAATACAAATGACAACCGTAATGTTTTTATTAACACATATCTTTATCCACAACAAAACATATCCCAAAAACATAAAGAATTTATGCGAAACATTCTTGAACCTATTCCTGAGTTAACTACTCATGTTGAAAACGTTTTAACTAACTTGAATTTGGAAAAACAATCCTTTAATGTTATCCATATACGGTCCGGTGATAAATATTTGATTGAAAATTCTGTACTTGAACCTATTTTTATTAAAAAATTAGTGAATGTATTGTATTTTCTTAATAGTAGAGAAACCTATTTATTACTGACTGATAGTTATAAACTAAAATACGTATTAATGAAACTTTTCCCTCGTTTGAAAATGTTTTTCAATGAAATTACTCACTTTGGTGAAGGTGTTGAACTAGATGAAAATAAAGTAAAGAATACACTTGTTGACTTTTATGTTATGGCCAGTTCTAAAAAAATATTTTCATTTTCCGTTTATGAACACGGTACTGGTTTCAGTCGTTGGTGTGCCGAAACATACAACATACCTTACATAAGTCACACTTTAAAATAAAATATCTAATAAATGAAAAATAAAAATAAAATTGAAACATAATAAACACATATACTGTAATATACACAACAACTGCACCCAATTTATAAAATGGAACGCACATTCCGTCTATTTGATTTTAATATTTACAACGAAAAGTCACAACCTACGAGTAGTGATGATGACAATAGTGTAGATAATGATAAAAAATATAAAGATTCTGCTAACTTCTTGATTCAAATGTTCGGAATCAACGAAAAAGGTGAGTCTTGTTCAATCATTGTAGAAGATTTTAAACCATTCTTCTACGTAAAAGTAGGTGATGACTGGAAGATTGAACACAAAAATCAGTTCTTGAATTTTGTTAAAAAATCAGTCGGTAAGTACTATGAAAATTCCATAACCGAATGTAAAATAATAAAACGAAAAAAATTATATGGTTTTGATGGAGGTAAAGAACATAAATTTATTGTGTTTCAATTTAACAACGTTCAAGTATTCAACAAAGCAAAATATTTATGGTACAATAAAGACCCAACAAATCGCAAGTTACTTCCAGAAGGACTCATATTCAACAACACCAAAACATATTTATACGAAGCCAATATTCCTCCTCTTCTGAGATTCTTTCATATTAAAGATATTAGTCCTTCCGGTTGGATTGCTCTACCAAACAAAAAAACAATTGAAATTTTGAACGACCGAAAAACCAACTGTACATTTGAATTTATGATTAGTTACAAAAATATTATTTCTTTGAATGAAAATGAAAAACGAGTTCCTTATAAAATATGTAGTTTTGATATTGAAGCAAGTAGTAGTCACGGCGACTTTCCAGTGCCTATTAAGTCTTATAAAAAATTAGCAACTAACATTATTGAATATTTAGAAAATAACGACACTATTATTGAAAGTAAAGAAAAATGTCAGACCATATTAAAACAAATTTTATTTACAGCATTTGGTTACGAAAAAATGATTGAAATTGATATTGTTTATCCTAAGAAAGCACCAAAATCGCGTGAAGACCTTGAAAAAATGATTGATAAGTGGTTACTAACTCCAGTGCGCAAAATTCAAACAGATACTGCGGACTTACAAAGTCAGTTAACAATTGAAGAAATGTTTGAAAGAGTGAACGCAGAAGCAAATAAAGCAGACGACGCTGACGCAGAAGAAAGTGCAATTGACAATGAGACTTTTGCTGCATTCAAATATAATGACGTTAAAACGCCTTTTTATAAAAAACCTACGGTTCCAAAAATAAAATCAATTGTAAATAATAACAAAGATACTATTGTTGATGTGTTGTGTGAGAAAAAACACCCGCGTGAGTCCAAGTTATTAGAGTTAAATATTTCACTCAACTCTTGTTTCCCCAAGTTAGAAGGTGATAAAGTAACCTTTATTGGGTCAACCTTTTCAAGATATGGAGAACCCGAACCTTACTTCAACCATTGTGCCGTATTAAATTCTTCATCTGACGTGCCAAATACAGTCATTGACTGTTATCCAACCGAACACGACTTACTTCTTGCTTGGAAAGATTTGATTCAACGTGAAAACCCCGACATTATTATCGGTTATAATATATTTGGTTTTGATTACGAGTTTATGTTTCGTCGTGCAGAAGAAAATGGTTGTGTTGAAGAATTCTTAAAATTGTCTCGTAATAGAGATGAAGTATGTGGTTCCGTTGACCCAAACACACACCGTTATAAAATAGAAGAAAGTAGTATTCATATCGCAAGTGGACAACACGATTTGAAATATATTAAAATGAATGGACGTATTCAAATTGATATGTATAACTTCTTTCGTCGTGAAGAAAATTTGACTTCTTACAAATTAGACTATGTTGCGGGTCATTTTATCGGCGACTATGTGAAAACGTTGTCGTCAGATGAAACCCAAACAACTGTGCAAAGTGGAAACTTAACTGGTTTATTGAGTGGAAGTTATATTCATTTTGAAGAAATTGGTCATTCCGTTGACTACTATCAAGACGGTAAGAAATTCAATGTAATTAGTGTAGATAAAACCAAAGGAACATTTGTAGTGAATGCATCGGTCACACCGGATATGAACAAAAAAGTAAGATGGTGTTTAGCAAAGGACGATGTCACACCAAAAGATATGTTTAGAATGACCAATGGCACAGATGATGAACGTGCCATCATTGCGAAATACTGTATTCAAGATTGTAACCTCGTTCATTACTTGATGAACAAAGTAGATGTTATGACCGGTTACGTTGAAATGTCTAAGATTTGCAGTGTTCCAATCAGTTTCCTCATTTTGCGCGGTCAAGGTATTAAATTAACCAGTTATGTTGCTAAAAAATGCCGTGAAAAAAATACATTAATGCCAGTAATGGAAAAAATGGAAAGCGATGATGGTTACGAAGGTGCTATTGTGTTAGACCCTAAATGTGACTTGTATCTGGACAATCCAGTTGCTTGTGTAGATTATGCATCTCTATACCCATCATCTATGTTGAGTGAAAATTTATCCCACGACAGTAAAGTATGGACGAAAGAATACGACTTGAAGGGTGAACTAGTGGCAACGACTGGCGAACAAGATGCTGAGGGTAATTTCATTTATGATAACCTTGAAGGATACGAGTACGTTAATATTACATACGACACATTCAAGTATCATCGTAAAACACCTACCTCGGCTGCTGAAAAAATCAAGTCTGGATACAAAATCTGTAGATTTGCGCAGTTTCCACATGGGACTCGGGCAATTATGCCTTCCATCTTGGATGAATTGTTGGCTGCCAGAAAATCAACGCGTAAATTAATTCCTCAACAAACCGACGAATTTATGAAAAACGTGTTGGATAAAAGACAACTTGGTTATAAAGTAACCGCAAATTCACTTTATGGTCAATGTGGCGCGAAGACCAGCACATTTTATGAAAAAGATGTTGCTGCATCTACCACTGCAACTGGACGTTTGTTATTGACTTACGCTAAGAAAATTATTGAAGAATGTTATGGTGACTCTGTGTGTGAAACTGCAAATCACGGTCCAGTATTGACCAAAGCCGAATACATTTATGGAGACAGTGTTGCTTGTTACACACCCGTCTATGTTCTTGTAAATGGCACTGATTTTGATGTTTGTAAAATAAATCAGTTATCGTCACGTTTTGGCAATGACAACTGGGTTTCTTGCACTGAACCCGGAAAAGAAGAAAAAGAATATTGTGAAATGGTTGAAGATGTGCAAACTTGGAGTGAAAAAGGGTGGACTAAACTATACCGTGTTATTCGTCATAAATTAGCACCTCACAAAAAAATGGTACGTGTTGTCACCAACAAGGGATTAGTAGATGTAACTGATGACCATTCGTTGCTTCGTTACAATGGCGAAGAAGTCTCACCCAAAGATGTTGAAATTGGGGAAAGACTCATGCACAACGACCTTCCACTTGGTCTTCCAGAAGAAGTCAGAGACTACAACTATAATTACGATGGGTTTGAACTGAAGGTTGAACAACATTTACTTGCTGCGTTAGTCTATCTAATGATGGAAAATATCGGAGTGTATCCTATTATTGTTGAAGGTTCAGAGGAAAATACTTATAAAATTATCCTAGACCCAGTTGAGTCGTTCTTCTATAGTTCCGAAGATTTACAAGTAACTCATCCCGACAACAAGTATACAACTATCAAGAAAATGCACGAAATTGATTATCCTTCAGAAGAATATGTATATGATTTGACAACTGAAAATCACCATTTCGCTGCGGGTGTTGGTAATATGATTGTGCATAATACAGATTCAGTATTCTTTACATTCAATCTACAAGACCCAAATGGTGTTCCTATTCGTGGGAAAAAAGCACTGGAAATTACAATAGAACTTGCGCAAGAAGCCGGTCATTTGGCATCTAAATTCTTGAAATGTCCTCACGATTTGGAATATGAAAAGACATTTATGCCCTTCTGTTTGCTTTCTAAGAAAAGATATGTCGGTATGTTGTATGAACACGACCCGGCGAAAGGAAAACGCAAAGAAATGGGAATTGTCTTGAAACGACGTGATAATGCACCGATTGTGAAGGAAATTTATGGCGGGATTATTGATATTTTGATGAAAGAAAAAGACATTGGAAAAGCAGTGGATTTCTTGAAAGGTTGTTTGAAAAATATAGTAGATGAAAAATATCCCGTGGATAAATTGATTATTACGAAATCGTTACGTAGTGGTTACAAAAACCCGCAGTCTATTGCGCATAAAGTTCTTGCCGATAGAATTACGGCGCGTGATCCGGGGAATAAACCGGGACCCGGTGACCGAATTCCTTATGTATATATTCATAATGCAAACAAAAAAGCATTGCAAGGAGAAAAAATTGAGACACCTATTTTCATCAGAGACAACAAATTGAAAATAGATTATTCGTTTTATATTACGAACCAAATTATGAAACCAGTCCAACAAGTATTTGCACTAGTCTTGGAAAAAATGTGGGAGATGAACAACAAGAAAGCAAAAATTGCGTTCTTCCGTAGAGAAGTGGAGAAACTGCGGGCAAGTGTAGAACCAGACAAATTTGAAGACAAATTGGAGTCGTTGAAGAACAAAGAAGTGAAAACACTGTTGTTTGACGAGTTTCTACGTGAAACCAATAATCAAAAAGAATGTAACCGCGTGGTGACAAGTTTCTTCAAGAAAAAGTAGTTTATTTGTTTCGGCGTGTTTTGTTCTTTCTTTTCGGCATTTTTCTTTTCTTGATGGTTTTTCTTTTAGGTGATTTCTTGTTTTTTCTGCGGGTGAATTTTTTTGTTTTTTTATATTTTTTTCTTGAACCGCCACTTTCATCCATCTTAGAACCCGAACGAAAGTAGTAACCACTAAGTGTTTCTCTTATCCAACTTATAATACTAGTAGTATTTTTTATATCATTTTTAGTTATAATTAATGACTTTCTTGCTATATTTTTTTCACCTTCTGTTGGTTGGTCTTCTGTTGGTTGTTCTTGTCTTGGTTGTTGAATTTCCTCATTTATTTCTTGAGTTGCATCATTTACTATTTTTTCTTCATCTAGTGGAACAACTTTATTCACACTATTTTCTTTGTAGAATGATGATACAAACCGTGTAACTTTTGAATAAAATTTGTCAAATATAGTTTTTTTTATATTTTCTTCTTCACTTGGTTCATCTTGTTCTGAGTCATCCAATGGAGGCAAAATTTCGTCTACATCATCATCACTTAGTGTTGTTGGAAGACTTTGTGTTGTTGGAACTTCTTCGTCTTGACTACTATTAGGAGTTTTCGTAGGAGAACCAAACAGTTTTTGAAGAGCATAGTAACCTTTGTTACCCATATCATTAGTATAATTAATCAACTCATCAAGTTTAAGTTGCAAAACTATAGTTTTTGTACTATTCAGTATTGCTAGTTTCATTACACTTTGTTGAGGGTTATCCAAAGAAGTCATAAATGTGTCATTTCTAACTATAAATTTCAACAAGTTGATTCTTTGTTTTAATTGACACTTAAGGCGATACAACTCATTATCGGGTCTGATTTTATGAATTCCATTTTCATGGTTGTTGTATATTCTTATAACTGTATTGTAAAAATCTTTAACCTCATTAATATCATTAATGTTTTCACCAGTAACAACTGTTTCATTCGGATTGGGAATACAACACTTCAAAAATGTTTTTTTTTCTGATTCATTGCATGAAATTTCTGTATTAAGAATAATTTTAATTTCTTCAATTACTTTTTTAGAATATCCGAGTACCTTAGTAACGCCAACACCGTTTAAAAAAGTACTTAAAATAACAAAAACAATTGATTGGTAATGGTAATTATCACCTTTGTTATTTGGATTTAGATAATCAATTTGGTTATTTGAGATATTTTCTGTTGGTGTTTTCTTTTGAGTTTTTGATGGCGAGGTAGTATCATCATTTCTTGATTTACAAGTATCAACAAATAAACACTCTTTCAATTTTTCTTCTATAGAAGATACATACGATATACCCTTTTCTATTTTTTCTCGGTATTCTTCACTATAACCCAGATGTCTATTTACAATGAAAATTTTATAGAAATCATTATTAAAACTCGTTATTAACTTTTCAAAAGATGTAGCATATTCACTAACTTCTGCTTCTATTGTTTGAATGTTAAAACTACCAATTTCTTTAAAATATTCATGACCATTGCCGTTTATATAACCACTTACATTATCTGTATTTGAAACATCACTAATAAACTTTGCAAAATTATCTAAAGTACCGTCTATGTCATTCATTTTTTTGTCAATAAATATACAAGCATAATAGTCTGCGAGCGTAGACTTACTATATGGTGACTTTAGTTTTTTAGATAAAAATTTTTTTATATCCTCCTTCTCGTAGGGATAGGTTGAACTCATATCACCAAAATTCTTTTTAATATTTTCAATATATATTTGTTCAATTGTTTTACCCCCACTAATTATTGCAGACTGGAAAGATTCCACATATCTATTTCGGGATAAAAACCCCAAACCAGTTCCAGCGTTCTTAGTTGGTGCTTGACGAGTAGAAAACCCAGTAACATAACTTGCTCTAATGTTACAACAAAAGTCACTTGATAAAACATTTATTGTACTATCTGTTAGATAAGAATACATATTAGCGGCTTCAACCGTAACACCGTCTCCACAAGTTTTTCCATATAGTGTATGACAACACATCATTTCAAATGAAATACCTTTCTGAAATATCATTTTTTCCGGAAGGTAGTTAGCATTAATACTGTCTGTGCCTCTTTTCTTTGTTCCATATAACATCATAGTTGCTTCATCTGCTTTTACTTGTCCGAATTGTAATGAAAATGTTGGTAACGTTCGACCTTGAATAGTTTCTGAAAACATATGCAGTAAGTAAATTGGGTCTTCACTTACTTCTCCTAACTGTGTAAGAATTGAAATTATAGAACTATTCATTGAACTATAATCTAGAGTAGTGTTACCATCACTGTATGGTTTAATAATATTTAATAGAATTTCTGAATTTATCAGTTCACTATAACGAATAAAGATTGAAAACGCATTTGGAAAATAATTCGGATAAAAACGCAAGATAGGCAATTCATATCTACCAACATCAAGTCTTCCTCTAAGTTCATCCTTTCTACCTTTTAAATCACCAACATTTTCAATAATTTCGCCAAATTCTAATAAACGAAATTCAGAACTACTTTGTAAATCAAATGTAGTAGTCAGTTTTGATTTACACATTAAAGAATGGAATTCTTGTTGACCATTATTTGGTTTTCCTCCACGGTGCGTTTCAACAACTGTAGTTCGGACTATTCCAAAACCATTATCTTCTTGAACCAAAAATTTTTGTAGTTCTTCTAACGATTTTGGAAGCGACACGCTTTTTCTTTCTAATGAAAGTCTACTACCAAATTCTTTACCCTTGAGAAGTTCTTCCATTTTTTTTTGAATAGCATGTTGAGAAGTACATAATCCGTCGTATTGATAACTAAAAAGAACAATTTGTCCATTTATATATGATGGACGACCTACATTTCTCGCACAATACACAATTAAAGGATTTGTTTGGTCTCCAGAACGTTTTAAATCGTGGTCTCCATCTCCTAATTCGCAATTCACGTATGCTGTTACTATATTTTTTAACTCATTCTTATCCTCAACAAGATATATGTGACTTAAATTACTAGAAGTGGAATATACACCACTAGTGTTATACTGTTTCAGTAGGCGAATAAATTCTGTATCAGATTCTGGTACAACTTTATTACTACTTGAACCAAATTTAAAATTCATTATAATTTAAAATATATATTATCCACATATTTTAAATTTCTCTCCTTTTTCTAAATTCAAAAATAAAAAATCGCAACAAATATATATACCAATGAAACTATTTAACGATATATCCAATTTTAATAATGTCTCCGATTATTTACCCATTTTAAATGGAATATTGTTCGTAGAAACCTTCGTCATTTTTTTCACGCTACATAACTTCCTTCGTTCAAAAACTTTGTCTCTCTGGTACAAGAAATTCCAATTGTCTGCCGTTTTAGCCGATGTGACCATCGTATTTTTAGTCATTATTCTCACCCGTTTCCTCTACCATTTCTTCTTTTCCCAATTTTCTCTCATTCTATTCATTCTATTAGCACTCGTCATTCAAACCATTCACGATGTCCTCTTTTTTAAATTCTTTACGTGGGTTCCACGTGGTATAAATGGAATGCTAGATGTCTTCAAAGATTATGCCAAAGAAGCTAGACAATACGCTATTTTAGGCGATAGCACCATTATTATCTGCTCTTCTCTCTTCGCCTCCCATTTTGCAACCTATTCTTTCAACACAAATATCATTAATCTCATTTTCACACTCTACTTTATTCCATACCTTTTATACATTTAACTTTTAGTTCGGACATTTCTCTCTTTATATTTTATATCAAACCAAAAATTTAATATAAAATATAATAAAATCAAATAAATTCATACATTTTTCATTAGTTGAATCATTTCATTTATAATGTAATATTTAAACTCTGCAAACATATTCACTTGCTTTATTGCTTTTTCTCTATAGTATATCTCATTTGGTTTCGTAGTATCCCTATATGTTACATTAATATCATTCAACTTATCATCAACAATCTCTTTTAAATTTTGATATTCAACAATACCTTGGAACTCACCAAATTGTATATTTACATTTTGAATACTTGCCATATTCGTTTGTTTATTTGTGTTATACGCAACGTCAATAATTTCAGTATAATATTTTTCGTCAAATGCTTTTTCACCTTTACTATTTTTAATATTCTGATAACTATTTCTTGACTCTTCAGTCATCATCTCTATAGTGTCTTGTGTTTGGTATTCTTGTTCATTATTGTAGTATATATGTTTTGATTCTTCGCTTCTAATTTCTTCGCTTGGCATTTTCTCTCTTATTTTGTTATCGGATAAATAACCAATTTTATAGGTTGAACTGAAGGAACTACGATGATATTTAAATTTCAAGTATCCATTTTCTTCAGACAACCATTCCACCAAGAGTGATGCATTCCTTGCGATTACTTGGGACTTTCTGTTAATTTCTTCTGGTGTAAGTGTTCTAATATCATTTAAAATAATCCGTGTATCAATGTCATAACTAACATATCTTGAAATAATACTTTTCACTTTATTAATAAATTTTTTATAATTTTCTCTATTATACTCATCAAGTGCTAAAGTAATTTTTCCTTTTAATAGAGGTGCATTTTTAACTAACGTTGGGTCAGTATCATTATAATTTGTGTTTTTAGTATTTGTATAATAAAAAGAAGTGTCAATTTGTTTTCCGAGTGACTTTAAAATTTTATAATGCTCAACATATTTATCGTAAATAAAATTTATTATTTTTGTTTTCATCTCTGCATTCGTTGTATCAAGGTCAAGGTTATTTAAATAATTATCATATAACGCAAGTTGAATTGACTTTCCACCAGTTAATAAAATAGAACATTTTTCTTTCAACAAATATGAAATAATTGAAACTAACATAAAACCGTAACAGTATGGAAATTCATCAAGGATTACAGAATTATCAGTCGGTGATAATCCGGGAAGTTGCGTCCAAATAACTCTACATATGTCGTTTGATTCAACATAGTGTTGTAATTTTCTTTTAAATTCAAAAATATCCATACCAGTACGAGTTTGAACTAAAGAACTCCAGTAGTTATAAATCGGAATTTTTCTTGTCATTTTAATGTGACGAATATCGCCATAACTTAATATAAAGTCTTTAATTGACTTGTGTTTAACTGTCATGTAATTTTGAATATCCGGATTATTTGAAACAATATATTTAATTAGTTCAAAATTACTTTCTAATTTTGACAGTATCATCATTAACGTTACTATTTTATGTTCTCTTTGTTTGCCACTACTTGTAGTCGTATAAACTTCATCTGTAAAATTTTTAATCTTGTTTTCGTACATTTTAAATATTATGTTATACAACTTACTCTTTACTTCATTTGTATTTTTACTACTATCTATTGTATTAAAGATATATAGTAACCCATTCAGTTTATCGTCTGTTGAAACTATATAGGCGGCAATATATTTCAATATAATGTCCATTCTATTTAAATACTTATTTATGAAAAAAGGAATAATATTTTTAGGTTGAATTAAAGGATATGTTGCCGGCAAATTTGGTATTTTTGAACGAAGTTTACTTAAGTCTATTTTACTTTCATTAACATAATTATTTATTTCTTGCACAACTTTATCATTCGGAGTATTTGATGTAATATCATTCATTAATAGTATACAAATATACTTATCAACAATATCATTAATCTCATCTTTTTTTGATTCAGTTATATTATAAAAATCTCTATCTGTTATTGCAGATGTTAAATTACTTCTAACGTTGTTTAAAAGTTTCTCCAAATCTATCTTGTATTTTGTAATTAAATTTTGTCTCTGATTTACAGTCATCTGTGCACCGCCACGTATTTTTTTGAACAAACGTGTTCTTCTTTTAATAGTTTTATTATTTTTTTTCCTCTTAATATATTTTTTTCGTTTTGTGTTATGTTTTATTTTCATTATTTTTGACATTTTTATTTGTATATATATTTAACAATAAAATAATATTACACTCATAATTTTATTTTATTCTGTGGTCATTCTATTTTATCATTCATCGTCGTTGGGATGTATATATCCTTGAAAAATAATCTCGTTATTGGAAACATCTACGCTGTAAGTTGTACCATTAAAATTAAACTGTGTATTTGGAAAACTACTTGAAAATAAATCACTCAACATATTTTCTGTTACAGATGTCAAGTTACTTATAAATTCAGTATTGTTTGTTGGTTCTGGGACTGAATTTCTTACGCGTGGTTCTGGAGTGGAAGAAGCAGTGCGTAAAGTTGAACCAGAACTTTCTGAACTATATACGGGTGGAGAAATTTCTTCCTTTGTTTCCTCCTTAGTTTCTTCTTCCTTGGTTTCTTCATAGTTAAAACGTCGTCTTCTATTATTCATTGGTATATAATCCCGAATATCATATCTACATATTGGACATCTTACATTGCTTTGAAACCACTGTTGCAAACTGTTCGGATTAAATATGTGATTACATCCTAAAATTTGTAAAACCTCCGTATCAGTTTCAAATCTTTCTAACGTAATTGGGCAAATTACATTCAAAGGTTCTTCTATATTTGAATACAACAATCGTCTGGTGCCATTAGTAATTTGTTCTGTGGTTGGATACACCGGCACATTATCATAAAAACTAGACAATCTTGGAAAAAGTCTTCTTGTTATTCCACCAGCAATAGTATCAAAATTAATACCTTCATTACTAAGCACTGATGTATTTTGTCTTCTTCTAGTATTCACTCCGACACGACTTCTTACTCTGGGTCTTTCTTCTGGTTCTCTGTTGTTCCTTGTTTCTGTTTCATTATCATAACTATCCAATAAATAACGCGCAAAATCAACCAAATACAAACGACTAGATAAAGAAATATTACTGTTGTCAGTGTTACTTGTATTATAGTAAGAGTTACTACTAGGATGACTAAATGTTCCAAAATGTGGAACTGATTGTTGTTCATTAGTTGTTGGGTTTGTATAATCAAAAACTCCAGTAACAATGTTGATAATATTTCTAATATTATTTAAATTTTCATTCATTAAATCAAGTTGTTGGTACACCAAGTCAATATCTCGTACCGTTTGATTGTACATATTCAAATAGATATTTAATATAATTCTATCATTGTCACTTAATATAGGAAGACGGTGTGAAGTTCTACGAGGTTGATTGTTTCTATTAGACATTATATTATATTTATATAATATTTAATAAATACATTTAAACGTATTTCAATGATTATTAATTAATAATAAAATAAAGAATGAACTATGAAAAATATGCAGACAAAGGACTGACTGGATTAGCAAATCTAGGAAACACGTGTTTTATAAATTCTTGTATGCAAGTGTTGTCTCATACGTATGAGTTAAACGATTTTTTAAACAAAGACGATGGAATTTATAAAAAAAAATTAAAAAATAAATACGAATCTGCGTTGATTATTGAGTGGGATAATTTACGTTCTTTGATGTGGAAAAACAACTGTACAGTTAGTCCGGGTAAGTTTATTAAAACAGTTCAAAAACTAGCGCAAATTAAAGAGATGGATATTTTTACTGGTTACGCTCAGAATGACTTACCAGAATTTCTACTTTTTGTTATAGATTGTTTTCACACTAGTTTATCAAGAGAAGTAAATATGTCTATAAATGGTGATATTGTAACTAGTACAGATAAGTTAGCAGTAGATTGTTTTGATATGATAAAAAAAATGTACACTAAGGAATATTCTGAAATTTGGAATATGTTTTACGCAATTCACGTTTCACAAATTATAGATTTAGAAACAAATGAAATATTATCATCATTACCAGAACCGTACTTTATGATTAACTTATCTTTACCGGTCGGTAATAAATCACCTACATTAATGGAATGTTTTAACCACTATGTGAATGGTGAAAAACTAGAAGGCGAAAATGCGTGGTTTAATGAAAAAATAGGAAAAAAACAAGACGTACAAAAAAAAATTATTTATTGGAGTTTTCCAAGTATTTTAGTAATTGACATAAAACGTTTTAACAACCATCATAAAAAAAATCAAGTTTTAGTAACATTTCCCTTAGAAAATTTGGACTTAAGTGAATACGTAATTGGTTATAAAAAAGAATCTTATATTTATGATTTGTACGGAATATGTAATCATAGTGGAGGAACCCACGGTGGTCATTATACGGCATTTATAAAAAATGCAAACGGTAAATGGTATCATTTCAATGACACATTTGTAACAGAAGTAACCCGATTAGAAGATTTAATTACGTCAAAAGCATATTGCTTTTTCTACAGAAAAAAAACTATTCAATAATAATATGGAGGCATCTACAAGTTCAACCGTTCAACCACAAAATATGTATGACTATATGAATACTTTAATAATGAACCCAGTTATTTTTGCAATAATTATCGTAGTTTTTTTCACATATTTAATATTTTTCAGCAATTTAGGAAAAAGTAACCTTACTCCAACACCAACCGATTTAACATCTACTACCACAAGTAGTTTGGGGTCAACCTCAAATATACTAACGATAGTTATAGTTGGAATACTTGTTGTATTGGTATTAATTAATGCAGTCCAATATTTCTTTGGGATTGATGTTGTTGCTAATTTAAGTAATTTATTTACTCCAGATGCAAAACTAGATGTAAAAGTAATACAAAACGACCCAAAACCACATGGTCCTTCAGTTGTACCGGAAATAAAAATACGTGAACAAGTATTCAATATTCCCGGAAACTATTATGGATACGAAGATGCTAAATCATTATGTAGTGCGTACGGTGCTCGTTTAGCAAGTTACAACGAAATAGAAGACGTATATAAAAGTGGAGGTGAATGGTGTAACTATGGTTGGTCTGATGGACAAATGGCATTATTCCCAACACAACAATCTACGTATGATGGGTTACAAAAAATACCTGGACATGAAAATGACTGTGGGCGCCCCGGCATAAATGGTGGTTATATTGCAAACCCTCAAGTTAAATTTGGTGTAAACTGTTTTGGTTATAAACCAAAAATCACACCAGAAGAACAAGAACTCATGCAAAATAGCAGTCCATACCCAAAAACAGAAAAGGATTTAGCAATGGAGAAACGAGTAGAATATTGGAAAAAACGACTAAATGAAATATTAGTCTCTCCATTTAACTATAAAACTTGGAGCAGAATATAAATAAATACATTTATGCAGTGTCATATATATTATTAAACGCTTCGTATATTTGTTTTTTCGTAATATGCTTTTGTGCATTTAGAACATCTCCCATACAAATAAAAGTATCTTCAACACAAGATGCATATTTGTCATTTAGTATATATTTTACACAAAATTCTGGAGTTAAATCTTGCGTATATAAAATGGTTTTAATAGATAAAAAATTTATATTTTTTTCTAAAAGGTCAATGGTGTATTTTTTACGACGTAACATATTGTCATTTAAAAAAATAAAGTCATTTGGACCGTGCGACTGGTTTTGTAATTTATATTTTTCCTCCAATATTTTCATTTTTCGTTCTTTTCTTCTTTGTTCTACTTCAAATAGTTGTTGGTTCATTCTTTGAACTGTTTTTCTGGTTATTCTCTCCATTTGTATAATATATGTAAAAATAAAAATTGAAATAATTAGTATAATTAAATTTAAAATACACAAAAATATAATGCCAAGAATGTCACAACAACAACGAGAAAACTCAGAATGTGTCTCTATAGAAACGCAAACTCATCCAGAAGAGTTGCTGCATAGAAAATGGGATAAAATGAAACAAGCGTACGACTTGGTAGTGCCTTACTTTCAGTGGGCATATTTTATTACAAAAGTTTATATATTATGGATTATTATCCATTATATATCTGTCCAACTGTATGTAAAACATTGTGTTCCATCAACAGTTTGGGGATTTATTACATCACCAATATTAGTTTCGTCTCCACATTGTAAAGCAATGCGCTGGATATTACATACCGGAGCAAATACAATAGACAATATGTGGAACACAATTGGTGTATGGTTTTCTGCAAAACTACTCCAAATAAATTAAACTTTTACAATATGAAATAACTTAAACACATAAATGATAAAGTATTTAAATTATATAATGAGTTCAACATTATCACTACAGATACCGACAGAAGTAAGTTATACAAAAAGACATCGTTTCCCATGGAGTGTAAATGAAATAAATCGCCTATATAATGAGTATGAAATAAAAGAATTAACAATTAGACAAATTGCTAAACTACACGATAGAACTTATAAAGCAATACTATTTAGATTACAACTAGAAGGTTTAATATTATCAGACTGGTCTGATGCAAGAGGTGCGTATGAAATGACAGATTAACCAGACCTATTTTTCCTAGTTTTTTTCTTTGAACTTGTTTCGTTACTAGTTGTACTTGTTGCATCGTCTGATTTTCTATTTTTTCTAGAATTCTTCCTTGTTGGTTTGTCTTCAATCAACTCTAATAGTTTATCGTGTAAGTCATCAGACAAAACTTCGTCATTATTTATTTCTTTACGGTGTTTCCCTCCCAACACTTGTCTACTGGTTAAATATAAAGTGGTTGGGACTGCTACATATTTTAAATGTTCTGACATACTTGATGTTGAAGAATCGTCATCGTCATCGCCACCTCCACCGCCAATGGTATGTTTAAATTTATTCAAAATTGAATCCAAACTGAATCCAATATTCGTTACGTGATTGTCTTTTTCGTTAAAAATAAATTCGTTGTCTGATAACATATACATATTATACATATAATTTTATTTTTACTTTATATTACGAATAAAGTAAAAATGTGGTTAAGGAGAAGAGTGGTAACGTTTTAATTCTTGTACTGTCTTGGTTTCTCTATTTTTTTTTAAATAATTTACAATTTTTGTCACTTGTTCTTCATTATGAATGATTTCGCCTAAAGATTTTTCAACATATTTAAAACTTAGGGGGTTAGATATTTTTGTTGTAACAAACTTTAATTTTCCATCGCTAATTTGAATGTTTGCGTTTTGTAAGTTGTTTCTTTCTGCGTGTGTAAAAAGTGTTTTGGCCAGTTCTGCTTTTTGTTCTCTTAATTCGTTCAAATTTTCAGTTAAAATTTTAATTTTATTGTCCAAAGAAACCCATTTTTGAATATTTTGTTCAAAACTCATTTTGTAAGTTGTTTAATTTATATATACATGTTAAAAAATATTAATGAGTTTATAATCCAAAAAATAAAACATAACTAACTATAACAACGTTTCAAATGAATGTTATAAAAACAATGATAACAACACCACCAAATATATTGGCAACTAAACAGAATTATTCAACAAGAACAATACTATTCACGAATGCAAGAGATGAAAAAAATATGAAAGAATGGGTAGTTCACCACTTGTTATTACGTTTTGATATTGTTTATATATTTGACCACAAGTCAATCATTCCATTAAAAAATGAATTTCACAACTTTAGCAAAAGAGTAATTATTGAAAGAGTAGAATTAGATAATCCAGTTAAGTTACCTCTTATGAGACGAGCAGTTAAAATTGCCAAACGACTTGGTGTAGACTGGATGTTATACTTGGATGCAGATGAGTTCTTAGTGTTGAATAATTATCTAGGTGTTAAACACTTACTGAAAAACTACAATTTTGCGCATTCACTTGGTATAAATTGGTTAATGTTTGGTTCAAGTTATTACAAGAAAGACCCTATAGGACTAATAACGGAAAACTACACAAAATCTGTTCAAACAATAGACCAACACGTTAAAACTTTTGTTAGACCCGAGTATGTTACTTCAGTAACTAACCCACACTATTTTAATGTCATATTTCCTAATAAAATGTTTTCTATAAATATGAAAAATATGTCTGGAAGTCCAGCGTTTAATATTTGGACAATTGATTATAAAGACGCTCCAGCATTTATTGCTCATTATGTGCATCAGTCTGAAGAGTCATACATTAACCGAAAAGTTAAACTACCAATGGACTCACATAACTCATATAGGGGAGTTGACCAACAAATGCATAAACATTATAATGATGTTGATAATTTTTTAGTGAGAAATAAGTATGCCACAAGAACAAGACATTTTCTAAATATTGCAAACAACGTCTCTGTTTCAAATAATGTAGAAGAACAAATTGAAGAACAATTAAAAATTATGGAGAAAACAGATACAACTTTGTCAGAAACACCCAACAACACTGTGTTACAAAATGATACTGTATAAGACTTGATACTAAATATGAAAATAATATAAAGTGGTTAACTACGTTATATTATTACACTATACGAAAACTACTTACCTACGGTAATGTTTGCGAGTTCCATGACTTTTGTTTCTCATACGTCTTGAGTACTTGTTTTGTAATGCAAGTAATCCAAATGGGACGATTGCTTGGGATATAACGTTTCCGAAAAAACCGCCGCGTTTTCCTTTACGAGTGCCACGACGTCTTCTTCCACCGGCTTGGATATTTGCTTGGACATTTATATTTCCATCTAAAGGACGAATTTCATTTCCAAAAGGAACTGGTCCTTGGGTTGCAAAGACATTATTCCATTGAGTGTTTCCATCGCCAACTTTAGATAACATATATGAAGCTGAATCAGAATATGGCGCTGGTGCAGGTGGCGCTGGAGGTTCTCCAGAACCACCTCTTTGTCTTCGTCTTCTACCTCCAGCTGCAGCCATTGCACCTGGAACACCTGGTACGTGCATTCTTTTAATTTTTCTAGACTTACTAGACTTTTTTGGCATTATATAAATTAAATAGAAAATAAATTATTGATTTTTAGTAAATGATTTATAATTACGCAAAATTAAAAAAAGTAATATTAATATTGCTAAAATCATTATAAAAATTAAAAAAATGAGAGAAATGATAATATAAATATAAGGACGAATTTGTAACAAAATAAACTCAATCATTGGTTTGCATATCATTTTTAACTCATGCCGAATATTTTCTTTTTTTAATATGTCTAAACATTGTTGAATAATTGTATTATCTTTCATACTTACAATGTATAAAATAAATACGTGTTTTTTGCGTGTTACTGTGATTTATTTTTTCTTTTTAAAAAATAATGGAAAATAATATATTTGAACCAAATAAAGAGTTTGTTTTTTCTAACATATCTTTAGCGCAACCAAGTTCTATACAAGGAGGTGCATACTTTACTAAAATTTTATACAACAGTAAACCATTTTATATTGAAACGCCGAAATGTTCTACGAAACAAGGTTTTGTAAAAAATGGGAAAAAAATATTTTGTGACTTAATGTTTGATAATAGCAACGAAGACTTTATCAACTGGATTGAAAATTTAGAAACAGTATGCCAAAAACTAATTTACGAAAAAGGCGACTCATGGTTCCAAAATAAATTAGAACTAGATGACATTGAAACTGCATTTACCAGTGCATTACGCATTTATAAATCTGGTAAATACTATTTAATGCGTGTAAATGTAAAAATGAACTATAATACAAATATTCCTCTTGTTAAAATATACAATGAAAGTGAAGTGCCTCTTACAACGGAAGATGTAAATAGTACTACAAATATAATTTCAATTGTAGAAGTTCAAGGTATCAAGTTTACGAGTAGAAATTTTCAAATTGAATTAGAAATGAAACAAGCTATGGTATTGAACACGTATGAAATGTTTGAAAACTGCTTGATTAAAAAAAGTAATAGTAAAAATGAGTCTTTTCAGTCTCAAAGTGTCTATAATGAAAATCCTTTTGGTGATAAAATATTGATACAAAATAAACGGGATACTGAACAAGTTAAACCCTCGGTTAATTTAGAAGAAACTATAAATAACAACGATACTCTTTCAGACAACTCTTTAGAAAAAAATGAAGAAACTAATATTGCAACAGAAGTTGCACTAGAAATTGCAAACAATTTAGAAGAAAAAGATTTATTGAATACTCAAGAGTCATTCAGTAAATGTTTAGAAAAAACAAATGAAAGTCAACAAGAGAAGAATAATGAATATAATAGTAGCGATGTTGTAGATAAAAATGAGTTACATTTAGAAGTAGAAGAACTTGAAGTTGAAGAAAATAACTCTGATTTAAAAGAATTTGATATTAACGAAAACATAGATACTTTAGAATCTATTACTTTGAAAAAACCAAATGAATACTACTATCAAATTTATAAAGAAGTCAGAAAAAAAGCAAAACAAGCAAAAAAAGATGCTATTATTGCTTTTTTAGAAGCAAAGAATATTAAGAAACTTTATATGTTAGAAGATTTAGATGAAAGTGATAGTGAAGATAGTGACTTAAACAATTTAGAAAATTATTCTGATGAATCAGAAAATGAAGAAGATGAATTAATAGAAGAATAAGAATTATTAAGGATAATTTATGAACATAAATAATAACTTTGAACCAAGTTGTTTAATTTTAATCAAATTTTTAATTATAAAATTTAATTAAATCGTATTTAAAAAAATATTTTATCACTAATTTTATATAAATGAGCATTTCCTTCAAAAAGCTATGGTCGGATTATGGTATTGGTGCCATTATCGTATTATTAATTGTTGCATATGGTGTTAATCTATTAGCAAACTATTTAACAAGCAAAGGCAGTTTGGGTTCAGAAAAGTTTGGCGAACAACCAAAACAAGCGTATCGGGGAGGTCAACAACCATCTCAACAACCTTCGGGTCCTATGCCATCACAAGAAGGTAGCAACGAAGTATTTGCGTCAGTTAGTGGAGTTCCTACCCCATCCGTAGGTGTTCCAACTTCTTGTGGTCAACAAAGTATTCAAAACCCATCTGACTTACTTCCAAAAGATACTAACAGTGAGTGGGCCCAATTAAACCCTTCCGGAAAGGGCGAATTAGCCAACATTAACTTGTTGAAAGCTGGTTACCACATTGGTATTGATACTATTGGTCAAACTTTAAGAAACGCCAACTTACAAATTCGTTCTGAACCACCAAATCCTCAATTATATGTTGGACCTTGGAACTTGAGTACTATTGAACCAGACTTTATGAGACCTCCTCTTGAAATTGGTGCCGGTGTTCAATAAATTTAATAACTTTTATTTAGATATTTAAATTTTCAAATTTCTATTATACAAGAATGAAAACACTTAAAAATATATACAGTTGTTATATACTATGAAATATCTAACAACTATAAAAAAACTACTGTTTCCAAAAGAATTACCAAAACCCGTAGGAAGATGGAGTGTGGAAAACTGCAACACCAAATTAAATACCAAAGTAGATTTGTCAAATGAAGACCATTGTGGTCCTTGTGGTCAATATGCCTTAACAAAAATTAAATATAATAAAACACCACGTGTTTTGGGTGATTTAGAACAAAAATAATGAATACAAAATGTTGAGTAAATTAATATTATTCATATAATATATATTAGATGTCTATATCAAAACACAATGTTTTTTTTTATGTTATTTTAATTTTCGTATTATTTATCTGTTTGAAAATTTACAATGAGTCTGATGTTTTCAACTTAAAATGTATCGTTTCTGGTGTAGATGGTAACAAGTACTGTGTAAGAGAACGCGAAAAAATAAATGACGCTGCTGACCTACTAGCAACTGTTACTGGAAAATGTAATAAAATGGTTCAGTATATGAAGGAAAAATATCCGAACGACCCAAGAGTAAAAAAACTAGTGGAAGGATTCAACCCAAAAAAAATTAATGAAACACTTCCAACCAGTGAACTAACTGCTTACAGTGAAAACAAAGGAGAAAAGATAGCGTTTTGTTTAAATAGAACAAAAAACAGCACAACATTAATTGATATTAATACTTTAACATTTGTTGCTTTACATGAACTATCACATGTAATGACCACATCTATTGGTCATAAACAAGAGTTTTGGCAAAATTTTAAATTTTTACTAGAAAACGCAAAAACTGCTGGAATTTACGAACCAGTTGACTATAAAAATAAACCTCAAAGTTATTGTGGAATGACTATAAATGATAATCCTTTGTATGATTTGTAAATTATTTTTCCTTATCAATAAGAATTTCTTTTGCCACATTTTTTATTATTTTTTCGTAGTTTCTTTCATTGTCTTCATCTTTTATCTCTCCCATAGAGTTATCCAAAATCTTCATATACTCTTCGTGTTTTTTAGTGGTAATATCGTCTGCTTTTGGATTTGCCTTTAACCAACTAGGGACTAACTTGATATTCTTGTGTTCTATCAATTTAATCGCCCGTTTCATATGTTTTTTATCATCATCCTTTACCCAAGTGTTATTATCTTTCACGTGAATCACCTCGCGTTTCAAGTCACTACAATGAAACGGACGTTTATAAACATCCAAACCTTTCAGTTCTCGGATAAGAATATTATTAATACTACCCACATAACCAAGTCTACCAAAATTCTCAAAATCTTTAAATCCAACATCAATGTTATTTATAAAGTCTGTTATGTTTAGTGCATCCTTGCACTTTTCATTCAAGAAAATGTTCAAGTTAAATTTATTGTTATTCGTCGTATTATTTGTAATATTTGTTCCCGCCGAAATTTCCATAATTTTCTTCTGTTGTTCAATAATTAATTCTTTTAATTCTTTATTTTCTTTCAACTGTTCTTGGAATAAGTTTATCAAAATGTCCATATTTTTTTGACTGTTTTCTTCGTAAATTTCTTCTTTTTCTTCTGTAGTTAAGGTAATATTTTCTTCGGAAATGTTACTTTTTTCTTCGATAAAATTGCATTTTTTTTGATGACGCCACAAACCACTTCTATCATTATATATTTTATTACAATATATACATTTGTGATGTTGTTTTGTATTATTTGCATTGTCGTTTTTTGCAGTGTTATTTGTTGCTGAAATGTTGCTTATATGTTTTTGGGTTAAAATATGTCTGTTATAGTCTGTTTTTTTACACGTATTAAAGTAACAATAAATGCAACTATATAATATTTCGTTTTTTTTCGTTTTATTTGTTGAAAATGTTGCCATTTACTCTATATTTTATCAACAAAAAAAACTCCTAAATACTTTTTTTATTAGATTACATTTTTATGCTGTAAAAATTATGGTGTCACTCAAAATACGAAAAAGTTGTATTTAGAGCATTATGCTGTAAAACACGTTTTGAAAACTAGTTGTTCCCAAAATACCCTAGGTTTTGAAAATTGGACATTTATTTTTGTCCATTTTTTCAAACCCCTATGGCTTTTGAGCAAAATTTTTACCATTTTCTGCCTTCGGAGATTTTCTTTATTTTGAACACTTTTTGATTAAAAATAGTAAAGTGTTAGTTTTGATTGATTTTTCCGAAGGTAAACTAATAACTATAATAACAAATATAAATATATGTTATGTTATTATAGTAGGTACTATGCAGTTATTAACTTTGTTATTATTTATTCCTTTTGTTAGCGCTATAAATTATTTGACAAATAAACAATGGTCACTAATAAAGTATATATTAAAACATCCAAAACGAACTGATTATATGGTAAATACAATTCATCAAGTGTTGTATCAACAATATCATCATAAAGCATATAATATAGCATATGAATTCAAATCAAAATACAGTGTATTGTGTAGTCATATTTCAACAACAGAAATGAAGCAATATGCATCAAAAGGACTACTACTAGCTATAAAAAATTATAATCCAAAGTATCCATTTGCAAATCATATGTCACTGTATGTAAATAGTCAGTTGTACATTGGTTTATCAAAACTACAACCTTTAACGAATATACCAATACATTTAAGGTTAAGTAAAAAATGGAAAAATGAAAATAAAATTTTGTATAAAAGACTCACAAATACAAAGTTAGTAGGAGATGATAATTATTTATACGATGTTGTGCAACAAAAAAAAATGAAAACAAATCATTTAGAAAATACTTCAAAATATCAAATGTTGATAGAAATATGGTCTATTATAAACAATTTAGATATAGAGTCTCAAAAAATTATGAAGTATAAATATAATTTTAACTTAGAAAAACTGCGTAGCAATACTCATGTTGCAGAGTTGATGTGTTGTAGTGATGAAACAATTCGTAAAAAATTATTAATTATTGAAAATATAATTCAAAAAGAATGTAAAAAATTGTAATTATAGTATATATATAATATAATGACAAGTAATTCCATATACAAGGTAAACTTATTAACAAATGATAATACAATTAATTCAATACATGTATTTTATGGTAATGATTATAATGTTGGAAATAATAAACTAAATGACTTATTTATGGAAAACCCAAACAATGAATTATTTTCAAACATATTTGATGTAGAAGAGTTAAATTATATTAAAAAAAATAATGTAAATGTTATTTTCTCCCAGCAAGAAATTCATTCGGATGATTCAATTGCAGCAATAAAAATAAAAATAATGGAAGAATATTCAAATACTTTTTCGTTAGAAGAAATATATTTATTTGCAGTAAAAGAAGAGACGTTGAATCCAATAAATATATACCAAAGTTTGAAACAAAAAAAAATAAACGCGCCTTCTTTGATAAATGACCCGGCGGATAGAAGAACAAGTAGTAGAATGATTACCAAAAAAATAGAATTAACCAAACCAAGACTAATGCAATTTTTATCAAATATTGTAAAGGATAGTATTTTCCCAACTCCAGTTCATTTTGATTTACCTAGTAAGGCAACTTATTCATATGATGACGTTGTTTCTCTCAACTTGACAAATAAATATTTAATAACAAAAGCATTAGGACAAAAATATTCTCTCATTGATGGGGAGTATCCTTTCATAAGTAACCCTTTCGCAGTTGAACATTTTGATGAGTTAATAGAAAAATACGTTAGAAAATCTCTTGCGTCTTTAAATAGTAATTTACTAATGAATACTGGAAAAATACACAAAAACAATATATACTTGTGCCTTGCTCAAGATATACTAGAAAATATTAAAAAAAATAATCTAAGTGAACAGATTGCTGTAAAAATATACTATCCAAGTCTATTTAAAGACGATGTATTTTCTCTCAACTTGTTGAATAATAAAAGACAATTACTGATTGAAAAATCATTAAAACAAGTAAATGATTCTACTTTTGATATGTTTTCAAGTGTTGATTTGTTTTATGACGTATATAAAGATAGAAAAGAGGAATTAAGTTACAAGTCTAGTGGTATAAAGTATATCAAACTGGAAATACATCCAACTTATGAAATAAAAATTCCACTTGATGTTATATTTAAAATACTACACGCAGAGAGAAATAAACCATTAGTTAAGTTCAATCCAGCAATAAGAAGACAAGAAAATATTTATAGAATTTATACAGATAAAATAGCAAAAGATGGTAGGAAAATTCCATTTTTGACCAAGGCAGATATAAATAGTTTAATGAAAGTTATGGGAAAAAGTAAGTCTGTTTCAGTGTATGTTCAACACTACTACGAGAGAAAAAAGTATAATAAAATATTTTGTGAATTTGAAGAAAATGGAAATATTCAAATTGAATGTGATTTTGAACAAATATTAAATGCAGAACAAATAAACGAAATTTTCAAAACGGTAGTGAACCCAGTTATAGATGAAGTAAAATCATATATAGAAAAGAGCGGTTATACCATTAACTTGTTCAATAGTATATATGATGACAATGTGAGTATAAAACAATTGACATATGAAACATCTGTGCAAATAAAAACCAATATAAAAATAGATGACTTAATTGGTTGTGTGTCAAGTGTTTTTTTGGTAGAGTCAAAAAATTTCAAAAAAGGAATTGAAATGCGATTCAAAAGAGTGTCTCATTTTAACAAAACAACCAGTCAAGAAGCATTCATCATTGAACAAATTGACAATAAAGTATCTGGTCTTGATATTATAAAAGGACTAGTTGAAAATTATAAAATGTCGGAACCAGAAGCGCGTGAACTACTTTCTAAATATGCTTCAGAGTTAGAAGTTGAAAAAGGTGCAAGAAAAAGTGACACAAAAGTAAAAATAAATCCGGGATTTAAAACAACTATTGCTTTGAAAAAAAATACAGATATAGTGACTATAACTGTTGATAGTATAAACGACATTCAATATTTGGAAACGATACCAATATATCTTGATTCATTTATTCGTTTATCACAAAATCCATTATCAACTGGAGTACCTCAAAAAGTAATTAAAAAACTATGTAACACTGATGCAAAGAAAGATATTATTGTAAAAGACGCGTTGTCATCTTTTTCAGATGAAAAAACATTGTCATCCAGTTCATTAAGTTCTATAAAAAGTTTTACTAAAACAACTAGCGATAAAGTTGAAAGTGAAGAACAGTATCAAAATTTCGTAGAAAATGATGAAGAAAATGAAGAAAGAGTGAATAATGCTTTTGATTTACTTGATTTGGACCTTATAGATATGGGGGATGATTCTAATGAATTGTCTGGAGGTGCTACATCTAGTAGTGGGGAAGTGTTGGATATAAATGATATTGTAATGAATAGTAACTCGCCATTAGAACAAGAAATTATAGTAAAAGAACCATCCCCTATACCAGAACCTATTGTAAAAACAAAAGAGAAAAAAAGTAAAAAATCAAAAATTCAAGACATGCTGGCAAACAATAATGAAAGTGTTAAAAATTTAGATGGGATGAGTATAAAAAACCCAAACTATTTTGAAACAAGGTTATATGATAATGACTCTGCGTTGTTTTTAAGACAAGAACAAGGAAAATATAATCCATATGGCAAAACTTGTGCAACAAATGCGAGAAAAACACCAGTTGTATTAAACCAAGAAGAGTTTAATAAAATCAATGAAGAAAAACCGGGGTTTTTTAAAGAAGGAGACGTTTTGAAATACGGTTCAACCCTCGAAAATGAAAATTACTATATATGTCCTCGTTATTGGTGTTTAAAAACAAATATGCCGATTGACCCTTCAGAAATAATAGAAGAGTTAAATGAAAAAGGTAAATTGGTTAAAAGACATCCAACTTGTGGTGAAGTAATTCCCAGAAACGCGGATAAAGTTCCATCGGGTGCATATATATATGAATTTTTTGACCCAAAAGAACACGTATCACAAGATAACGATAAATATGTCCAACATTATCCGGGATTTGTAAAAGAAGGAAAACACCCGGACGGATTATGTATTCCTTGTTGTTATAAAAACTGGGACACCAAAGAACATTTAGTAAGAAAAGAAAAATGTGCAAATCAAAATTTAAAAGCAGAAAATGAAGAAACAGAACAAGAAGATTCTGTTCTTTCTATTTCCGAAAAAGATAAAGTTACAAAAAAAACAAAAAAAGTTATTGAAAAAGAAGACTATGTAATGGCACCAGAAAAATTTCCACTTGATTCCCAACGGTGGGGTTATTTACCATTAAGTATTCAGTATTTTTTACATGAAAATAACGCGGACTGTCAAATAAGTAAAACAAATACAAATGTTCGTTTAAATCATACTTGTTTACTAAGACATGGAGTAGAAGAAAATGAAAACCAGTCCTTTATAGCAGTGATTGCAGATGCATTATATTACAGTAATGTAAATAATGTACCAACAATCAAGGAAATGAAAGAAATTTTAATTGACGCATTAAACATAGATGATTATTTGACCTATCAAAATGGAAACTTATTTATTAATTTTAATATGGATGATATTGAACAAAAAAATAATACAAATGATTATCAAGAATATCAAAATTCAAAAATTTATAATATTGCAAAAAATAGTGGGAACTTGGATTATTTTAATAAAATAGTTACTTCTTTTGAAAATTTTAAAGTTTTTTTGAGAGACGATACTGTTATGATAGACTATACATACTTATGGGACTTTATATCAAAACCAAATCCTAAACTGTTTGAACAAGGTATAAATTTGGTGATTGTAGAAATAAATGAACTAAATGAAACGGTAAATTTTGTATGTCCTACTAACCACTACTCAAGTGAAACATATAAAGCAACCCGACCTACTTTGATGATAATTAAAAAAGGTAACTATTACGAACCGATTTATTCTTACCGTAACGAAGAAAAAAAATTAAAAGTAATTCAAACATTTACTGAAATGGACCCCAAACTACCAAAGTCAATACGCGCATTGTTCAAAAAAATAATTAGACCACTTATGCTTAAAACGTGTTTACCTTTAGAAAGTATGCCAAATAAATATAAATTTAAACATCCATTTATTTTGAATAATTTAATTGCAGAGTTAAACAAGTTAGAGTACACAGTCATAAGTCAAGTTATCAATTTTGAAAATAAAGTTATAGGTGTTGTGTGTAAAGACCCAAATACAAATAAAGGATTTGTTCCTTGTTATCCATCGGCAGTCAACTATACATATCCGTATGTTATAATGAATGAGGATGGTTTATTCAATAAATATAGTGACACGATTGAATTTTTAAATAACTTGTATAATAAAAGTAAGGGAAAAATTAAATGCAGACCCGTATTTAAAATAGTTGAAGGTGACATGGTAGTTGGTGTATTGACTGAAACAAATCAATTTGTACAAATAAACAACTACGAAAAGTTATCTACTATAAACGATAGTTTGGACGAGTTGGAATACAATGACTATTATGATGCGGATAAAAATACATTATTGTCAAATGATGTAGATACTGAACGTATTGAAACTATTAACAAAGTCAAGATAGAAACGAATTTATACAATGCGTTTAGAAATACAATTCGCATACTATTGAATGACTTTAAAAATTTAAACTTGAGAGAAAAAATAGAAGAAGAAATAAAGTCGCCTTATATTTTATATAATGAAAAACTAAGAAACGTAAATGCATATTTGAGAGAATTAGTAGATGATAAAATTAAATTTGTCAAGGATTATGACTATGATACAATGACTGTTTCTGAAATTTCAACGTGTATTATGAATGAACGTTCCAAATGTTTTCCCAACACATCTTGTCAAGTTGGTGAAGACGGAGTATGTCAGTTAACTATACCAAAGAAAAATTTAATAAATGAGAAAAATAATAATGAACTTTTTTACTACGATAAAATGGCAGATGAATTAATACGATACAACCGTATTAAAACATTTTTATTTCAACCACAAACATACTTGTCTTTTGGTAGTCTAGGTTACAATTTGAGAGATGACGAAATTATTTTAATCCAATCATTACTTGATAAAGAGTACTTTGAAGGATTAGTACCAGCAGTTATAAATAAGTATGTAAAAAATAATAATTATGATGATGCAGAACCACTGGAAAGTCAAGTATATGATAATAATATAAAATTGAATAATCAACTTGCAAATATTCAAGAAAATGAAGTAGATGGTGTAGATATAGTAGAGGAAAAAATTACTTCAACCTTTTGGAAAAAATGTTTCCCTCCTACTTTTAACGAACTTGTGTATGAAGATAAAAATAAAAAAGAAAATATTACTTATAGTGGGTTTTATATGTTAATTGACTTGATTAAATTGAAAACATCAAATGTACTATCAGTTGGTCAAGTTAGACTAGAATTATTACAAGAATATTTGAAGTATTTGAATAAATATGAAAATCAAGTTGTAGATATATTAATAAGCGAAGGTAAAAAAACATTAGGTGACCAAGTAAAGGCAAAAACGATGGATTTTACACATTTTGTATATAATGAAGATTACTACGTTACTAATTTTGATGTGTGGTTGTTGTTGGAAAAATACAAAATACCTTCAGTGTTTATTTCTAGTAAACCAATATTACAAGTAAATAATGAAGGCAAAGTATTTGTTGCGTATGGCGATAAAACAGATAGTTTTTGTTTTATAGTAACACCTCAAGTTAAAATAGACACTGCTCCAAAATATAAGTTAATTCAAAATTCAGAACATTCTGTTATCTTACCTTTAAGTGTAATAAATGATGAATGTGTAGATAGTATAACAAATGCGTTTGATAGTAGAATAACAGTTGAAGATTTTATTCAAAAATTTGTAAAAGATAATTTAAAGAAAAAAAAACCAACTGCGAAAAAAAGAAATGAAACCATTATAATAGAAAAAGAAGAAGATGACCCAGTGGTTGAAATACAAGTTAACTTAGAAGATAAAAAAGAAAATGCAAAAACAAAAAAACAAAAAAATCGTGGGGTTGTTTTTAGTAAAAAAAATAAAAAACGGTTACTCATCATAGAAGACGACGAGTAACGTTTTTCATTTCTATTTTTATGCTTTTATTTTTATTCATTCTTATTTATTTTTTCATCTTCCTCTGGTTGGCAAGTTATGATGTTATACCACTGATTTAATAATAATCTTATTGATGGTATATTGATATATAACATTAATACTATTCCAATAGATACTAGGTAAGATATATAAACTATACACAAAACCAATTCAAATGTTGTGCTTTCATCAACTGGTTTTTTACAATGATTCTCATAGTATCTGTATATATCTTCCAAAGACGGTGCTTTTAGTCGGGCATTTTTCATTTTAAGTTCTTTGAAATTTTTTTCAGTATACACATTCTGCATAAACTCTTTTGAAATATTTTGTACAATAAGAATTTTATTCATTAACTTGTTTGAATTTAAACGAGTTTTATTAGTAACCAATAGTTCTTCAATAGTTGGACATAATACTTTTTGAAAATCATATTTGTCAACATCATACAGTGGTTTTGTTTCAATAGTAATCAAATTATCATCGTTTCTAATAAAATGTTCGTGAAGTTCTTGTTTGTATTTGTGTAAATTTTCTTTATATTCATTATAATTCTTAATATCAACAAAATAGTACTGACAATGATTATGTTGGTAAGTATAAATATCATTAATGTCAATGACTAATTTTATATTTGGACGATATGTTGGAACATTTTTACTAGTGTATACTTTAGTCATATATGCGTCACTAATATTTCTAACAATGTAGTCTTGGAATTCTTTTTTGGTTAGTCCTTCAATGACGTAGTATTCAGTTATTTCTTTCAAGGTTAAATCAATAATTGCTGGACATATTTGTTTCATATATTCTTTTGTGACAGACTGGATCGTTTTATCACAAACAATTTTATCATTTATGGTTATAAAATCTTTTTTCATAATTTCTTCATTACATTTTCGTTCAATTTCTTTACGAACTTTTTTACGATAACTTGCACCTCTGGCACTTACATTTGTTACGCAATAAGCAACAAATGTAACAAATAAGAATACGAATAGTTGAGCGTGGTTCATTTGTGTAAGGTTTTGGGTTACTAGGTATTTGCTGACTGTTACTGAAACAATAATATAAAATCAATTTTTTTATTTATATTTTTTTCAATAACTAACACGGTAACTTTACAAACGGATAAAAGTTTAAATTAACATCGTTTAGATTGCTGTTATTTGCAAAGTCTAAATTAGGAATAGGTAATGGGTCTGTGTTGGAATCTGGTGCTGATTTAAAATATTTTTTATTTACGTAAGTTAGTTCAATAACATCTGGAATATCATTAACTACTGGTCCATAGTTATTACCATGTGCATGTATAACATAGTGTGTTTTAGATAGTTTTTCTAAACATTTTACCTTATCGTTATAACTAGTTCCCCAACCATTGTTTGTAATTCCGTGAAACTCAATTACAATTTGTTTAAAACTATTTAATTGTTCTTCACTGGTATTCAATAACCATGGATATTCACCACCTTCTATATCCATTTTTAAAAAAATATTTTTATAAGTATTCATTAAAGTAGATAAATTTGAATTATTATCGTCATTGTAACAGTGTATATTTTTTTTTATAAAACTTATTTTTTTTGTGTATTCATATGGATAACTATTTATAGTTCCGTCAAAACCAAAACTGTTATATTCATTCATATTATATTTATTAATAAAGTCCCGCGAAAAACTTTCTTCACCGGATACTCCAGCTGAAATATAACAGTCGTATTCACCATCAAGATGTGAAAATACGTATCCTCCATCAGAGTTTGCACCACATCTAATTTTATTACCAATATTATAAACTTGTAGTAGGTCAAGGTTGTTCATTTATCTAAGTTAGGTATATATTTTACAAATTTAAACGAGTTTTTCTAAATTTATTATGAGTGTGTAAAAAAACTCATCGTTTTTCGTATTCCTTCTTCAATTTGAACGGTTGGATTAAATCCTAAAAATTTTTGCGCCTTGATAATGACTGGTTTTCTTTGTTTAGGGTCATTTTCAGTTGAAGCAGAGTAGTCTACATTTAATTTTTTAGAAATAACTTTTTCAAATACGGCAACTAAATCATTCAATGTAAACTCACAGTTTGGATTTCCTAAATTAATTGGACCAGACTCGGAACTTTCCATCATAGATACGAGTCCTTTAATCATATCATCCACATAACAAAAACTTCTTGTTTGAGTTCCGTCTCCGTAAATTTTCAAGTTTTCTTCTTTAATTATTTGATTAATAAAGTTAGTTATTACACGTCCATCATTCAAATCCATATAAGGTCCATAAGTATTGAATAAACGAACAATTTTTAAATCTAACCCGTATTTATTACGGTATTCATAAATTAAACTCTCAGCAACTCTTTTTCCTTCATCATAACAACTTCTCTCGCCAACAGTGTTTACATTTCCAAAGTATTCTTCGGGTTGAGGGTGAACTAATGGGTCGCCATAAACTTCTGAAGTAGATGTAAATAATAACTTTGCATTATGCTTTTTAGCTAAGTCTAAAACATTTTTTGTTCCAGTAAAAGAAGTTACCAAAGTTTCAATAGAATATTTTTTGTATTTATCGGGACTTGCAATACAAGCTAAGTGATATATTTTATCAACTTGTGGTAAAAATATTTTATTTTTAATATCAAAATTTACAAATTTGAAGTTAGAGTTACTAACAAATTCTTCAATGTTGGAATATTTACCAGTAACTAAGTTATCCATACAAATTACTTTATTACATGGGTCTTCAAGTAACTTTTTACAAATATGACGACCTAAAAACCCAGCACCTCCAGTAACTAAAATATTACAAAATTTGTTGTCTTTTACACTGGTACGGTTTAAGTCGTGCAACCAGTCACGCTCTGGACGGTCAAGGTTTTCATTTCTATCCAAGTTTGCTTGTAAAATATAAGAGTCAATATTGTTGTGAATTAATTGACTATATAAAGAATTTGTATCTTTTGGAAAACAAGTTCCTCCATATCCTCGTTTATTATTATATCCAGGACACATCATATGACTATTTCCAATTCTATCGTCTAGTTTTACGTAACGGACAACATTATCATAGTTAATGTTTAGTTTTTGAGTTAAGTCATAAATTTCGTTGAAGTATCCAACTTTAGTAGATAAAAATGTATTTCTAATTAATTTGTTCATTTCCATTTCTTTATTTGTGCCAAATTGTATATCGTGATACTTGATACACTGGTTTGTGTATGCAGTAGTAATTAACTCGCAAATTTTAATTTTAAATTTATTTTGTTTAACTTCTGGACAGTTATCGTAAATCCCAAATAACCAATGTTTGTTGTTAACGAAATCTTCTTTCCAGTTTAATTCTGTAAGAAATTCTGGCATAAAAAATACGTTGTGACTATCACAGTATCCAATTGGAACAGTAGAACGTATTACAATAAAATCGTGGTTCAACTTTTTAACATAAGAGTCAATCAAATTAGTATAACAAGAACCATCAATATTAGTTGGTGTTGGTAAAGAAATAAAAACAAGGTCTACAATTTTAACAGTTTCTTCTAAATTCAAGTTTGGGGGAGAACATAATTCTGGTACACAGTCGTAGATATAAAATTCAGCATCTTTATTATTTAAAATATATGTTGCTTTACCTACAAATCCAAACCCAATTAACAATATTTTCATATTATTTATATACATTTTCCATAGTTTAAATATACATAAGTTTAACGTATTTATGATACCGAATCGCTATCATCAGTGGTGTCTTCTTCTACAATTTCATTTTCATTTTCTCCTAAACTGTATTCTTCTTCCTCATCACTTTCTTCATCAACTGCATATTCATTACTATGTTCATCTGTTAAAGAACCATATATACTTTCAATATTTCGTCTATGATTTAGTCTACTTACGAGAACTCTTTGAAAAATAGAATTATTAAATATACTTTGATAACTTGATACTGGTGAGTCATAGTAATGGTTATTGTTATCAATATCAACAATCACTGGTAATTTGGGGAATGCTGATTTAGGATACTCTTTATAAAAATTCATATGTTTGTCATTATATTCAATAGTTACCTTTTTTTTAGGTATTCTTTCTACTTTGATAATTTTCCTACCAAACTGTGGGTTATACCTAATAAATAAATCAAATTTAGTCATTAACTTTTCCAAAGAATCATTTTTTTTCTCAGTTCCAGTGACATAATATTTAGATAAATAATACAAATGTAAATATGGTCTCATAATATCAACAAGTTTCTTTTGGGGAAAATCATCATCAATTTTCATAAAATTTTTATATTTTCTGTTTCGTTTTTTTAGTTCCTCAATCATAACAATAACGTTATCGTATAATGTATCATAGTTTGAGGAATAAATGTATCTTTTTATAGAGTAGTCTCTTATCAAACATTCATTTTCAATTTTGAATAGTTTGATATCAAAGTTACAAATAAAGTATTGTTCAAATAGTTGAGGTATAATAAATGCAGACCTTTTCATAAAAAAATAAATATTGTACAATGTTGATTTATTAAAGGGAATATTAGTATACGGATTTTTTGGTTTCAACGGGTCGCTGAAAAAACTATACGTATGAGATAAACTACTATTGAAAATGTTTACCAAGTCTGTTGCAGAGAAAAAATACTTTGCTCCATCCTCATACAAAACGAATACATTTTTCATATTTTCGTTCAACTCATTAATATATAAGTCAGTATTAATTTTAACAACTGCTTTTTTGTACTTGCAAATTCGTACAAACTTTGAAAAAGAAAAGTATGCTTTTTGAATTTTTGAAAAGGCAGTCAAAAATAATTCTTTATTTGTGTCATTGTAAAATACATTTTCAAAAATAGAATTTAAAAAACTGTATTTTTCAGTCAAATAGTCTGTATCTATTTCATTTTTATCCACAATAATAAGTCTCACTAATAAACTGTACAAATTAAGTTTATTTAATTCAAATGCCATATTATTGTATGTGACATCTGTTAACTGTTCGTTATTAAAGATTTTTTTATGCGTATCACATATAATTTCAGTTATATTTTTTTTGTAAAAACTGTCATCATTAAATGTTATGTTTTGATGGGGTGACATAATTTTTTGAATAATTGAACAGTAAGTATACATTTTCCTTTATGATATAAAATTTTATTTTTAATATATTTTTAAATTTAAATAGTAATATTTTTTATACATATAACATTGGTGAAAAATATATAAAAATATATTCTTTATATACTTTATGGATAATGACAATAAAAAAAAATTATTACTATTGAAATATGAAAGTGAAGTGAAACGACCCAAAAGTGCAGACTTGGGGGTAAAAAGTGACACCAGAGCAAAATTACGTGCTCTTATTTCAAAACAAATATTAGATAACTCGCAAACAACAAGAAGAAAATATAGTCACTCTATGGTTTCATCTACGAATTCAGATAACTATATAAAAGACCAAAATGCGATAAGTGCCTTAAAAAAATTACAAAAAGAAAGATTAATTATATCCAGATTAGGATTTGCTGAACGCGCTTATGACTTGGATAAACAAATAGAAATTATGCGTGAAAAAGCAAAAGTAGTAAGGAAAGCAGAGGAAGAAAAATTAATGAATGAGATGTTGGAAACGTTGCATAAAAAAAATGAACGAAAACAACAAAGACTTGATGCGGTTATAAAACAAGAATACAATGAACTAGAAGAAAGTATTAAAAAAGAAAAAGAAGAAATGATTGAAAATCATCACAATGAATTTTTAAAAATTATTGAAAATGCAGAACGTAAATCTATTGGTAAAATTAAAAGTTGTAACTGTAAAAATGAATATTTATGTCACCATAATAAAACTTCATCTTGGAATATACGGAAACCCAAACCAATTGTAATATTATACCGTAAAAATAGTAAGAGATTAAAACAAGGTGGTCGTAATGATGACGCTATACAAATTGAAGAAAAAGCAGATGAAATTGATTATGAAGACCAGTTGGAATGGAAAAAAAATATTGCAAATTCCATCGTGCAGTCACCTTGGAATGCAAATGAACCGATTATTGATAGAACAATTGAAAAACATAAAAAAGAATTAGAAACGCTTGAAAAAACTCACGAGTTCAAAAGAAATGCGTTCAAAGAAAAATCTAATAGACGTAGATTTGCATTACAAAATAACCTTATCACAGATGTAAGACGATTAAAAATAAAAGCAAAAAGAATATATGAACAAAAGTTGCAAGAAAAATTAAGACAAGAAGGATTAGATGATAAAACTGACTTTTCAGATGATGATTCAGATGAAGAAATACAAATGAATAATCGTACGTTGAATAGTATGATGTTTCAAAAAGATAAACCAGTATCAACTGTTTCATTTTCAGAAGGAGAACAAGATGCATTAGTCAACAGTATTAAACAATTTAATGAATCTTATTACAATAATAATACAATACATCAGTCATTCAATTATTCACCAAAAACAAATGCAATGGTTAAATTTTTGGAAAATAATGAAGAATCATTACCAAAATTAGTAAGTGAAACTAAGTATAAAGTTACACAAAATAACGTTTCATTTTCAATAGATGCGGACATTGATATGGATAATAATACTATTACACCAATAATGCCTACTATGTCAAAACCTACATACAATACATTTATACGTCAAGGAACAATTATCAAAGAGATATAATATATTACTATTCATTGTAATAATATATTATTTTTTCCAAATAGCACCGTGTTTTCGTAACAATGCCTTAATTTTTTCACAAGTACAAGAATTCAATGGTGTTCTACCATATTTATCTGGTGCATTTACATCTGCATTTTTTGAAATTAATAACTCAAGACACTTAATGTTATTTTCCGTTGCGGCAACATATACTGGTGTTCTTCCATTGTTTCTACCTTTATGTACATCACCACCTCTGTCTATCAATAATTTCAAACAGTCATAGTTTCCGTGGTATGCCGCTACATATGTGGGGGTTCTACCATCTTTGTCTAGTTTATTTACATCCGAACCAACATCTAGTAATAACTCTAAACATTTAATGTGATTGTAAAATGTCGCAACGTGTATGGGTTCTTCGCCACGCTTTTCTACTAGGTGAATATCTGCACCATTATCTAATAATAATTTTAAACACTTATAACGACCATAACGCGAAGCAATGTATGCCGGTGTTTCATTAAATGACGCTGGAATATTTGGATTTGCACCATATAGTAGTAGTAATTCTAAACATCCACTGTATCCATTACAAGATGCAACCCATAATGGTGTTTGTAATTTATCATTTTGGTAGTTAATACTTTCAGAGTAGTTTCCCCATTTTTCTAAAAAAATTTCTAACTTGTCAGTTGAATTATTAAATACCAAGTAATGAATATTTTTTCCTATTTTTTTAAGTAATTTGCGTTCTTCCTCTATTTTTTGCTCTTGTTCTGTAAAAAATTTTTCTTTATAATAAGGGTCATCATTTGACTTGTATGTATCAGCAGTAATATGTGACGCAAAAGACATTACTATTATATTATATAATGACTTTTTATATAATTATTATATATATTTTTGAAATCAAAAATTAGCAAATAATGAATTATCGCCCTTAAAAGACCTTATTTTTGGGAGAGTTGTTAACGCTTCATACATATCTTCATCTAACTTTGTTGGAATGTAACTTGGTATATATGTGCCATTTGTAATTTCATCTACTGTATTTTTGTAATCCGTGAACAACTTATGATTGAATATAGATAGAGTTCCTTCTTTTACTCCAATTCGTTTATCCCGATGACCATTGAGCAGTTCGGTCAATAAATTTTCCATGTTTTCATTTTGTATCACTTTTTTTACATCATCAATTAAAGTAAATCCTTTCCTATAAACATTTACTATATTTGTAAATAATAACATCATATCATTTTTTGATTCAAAAGGTGCTTTTTTCATAAATAATTCGTGTAATAATACTCCCAATGACCATATATCTGTAGATTTATCATAACCTATATTCATTAAAATCTCTGGAGATAAGTACTCTGGTGTTCCACATAATGTATATGTTTTTTGATCAACCATTTGCATAACAACTTGTCCGTCTTCCCTAGTATATTCATTTACGTGTCGTATTCTTTTTGATAGTCCCATATCAATTAACTTTATATACCCTTTTTCATTTAACATAATATTTTCTGGTTTCAAGTCTCTATATATAATACCTTTGTTATGGATATAATCAAGAACTATAATTAATGATGACAAGTAAAAAAATATCAAGTCAAAAGGTAGTGTAGGTAGTATGTCATATATTGTTGTGCACAAGTCTCCATACAATAACAACTCAAAAACCATACATATGTGACTATTCGTTTGAAATGTTCCTTCTAATTTTATAATAAATGGATGTTTCAGTATTTTAAGTATATACATTTCCTCCATAAGATGTTCTACTTTTTTAATACTTTTTTTCTCCAACATTTTTAAAGCATATGTCGTCTCTAATTCACCATCTTTATAAATTGACTGTAATACATGTCCAAAAGAACCTATTCCCAACACATTTATATGATTGAACTGGTTACTATTAAATTTTATGGTTGGTTCAGTTATTGCTGTATCTTCATACAAATAATGTTTCATTTGACTTTGTATATTTTGTATTTTATTTTTTATGTTATTCATTATAACATTATTAACAATATATGTTTTTATTTTTAAATAATATATAAAAAAATATATAAAAGTTATATTAGATTTGTTAATAGTAGACTGTGAAATACTATGGCAGATAAAAGTGTTCGTCATAAATATATGAAAAGAACAACTATCAAAAATGGGATGAATGACAAAATAATTGTGTACTACAACAACTTTATGAGTTGTAATAACATAGACAAAAATATAAAACAAGTATTTGAGAACGACTTTATTGAAAAAGAAAAAAAAATTCAAGAATTATTTCCAACAGTAAAAGCACCAACAGAGACAGAATGTATTGAAATATTAAATTCAATATTGAAAATAGATGCTCTATGTTCTGTTAAAACTAATTCACAAGAATATGACTGGTTCAAAAAATTAATACATATGGTTGAAAACATACCAATATGTATTACGGTTTCATCCGCAAAAAAAGAGCATTTTGGATTTCCTCTTGTTTATGTAAACAAAGAATTTGAAAAAACTACAGAGTATAATAGAAGAGATATACTTGGTCAAAATTGTAGATTTTTACAACCGAGTGAACCGTTATCTGAAGAAATTCCACAACATTCATTGTTGAATAAGTCTTTGCGTGAAGGTAAAAGTACAAGTGTAATACTTACAAATGTCAAAAAAAATGGTTTAACATTTTATAATTTATTTACATTAAAACCAGTATTTGACATAGAAGGGAACTATATATACTGTATAGGTGTTCAAACAGAAATAACAAATGATGCAATAACTCATACACGTGCGCAAAATATAATAGATATTTTAAATATACTTTGTAGTTAACTATACTTCAAATTGTAAAATATCAATCAAATCAATTACATTTTTTATATCAGTCAAGTTAAGTTCGTCAGTGACTTCTGTCTGAATTCCAATTACAAATATATAATTTCCATAACGGTCACAAACTGGTTTCAATGCTATTAAATTTTTAAAGGGTATTCCATTTGCCTTATAGTTTGTTATAACTACACTAATTGGTTTTGAAACCTCTAATGAGTTTTTCATTAATACGTATTGCAATTCTTCTTTTCTGGGTGGTTCATCTGGTTGTAAAAAATTACAGTTTTTTCCAATTATATCTGGTCTATTATATCCAGTCATTTTCTCAAAACATTTATTAACATACAACAACGGAAATCCTAATATATTTTTTTTCGCATTTGATATAGTTACACATATTGGTAAATTCTCAACAATTGTTATCATTCGGTCAAACCATTTCAAGTCGTCTTGGTTTAAATGACTATACAAATAATTACGTTCTGGTTCTTTAAAAATTTCGGTAAATTCGTTTACAGTAGAATTTTCTGAATTAACTGGTCCGAATAGTTCATTTAATCTTGCCTCTTTTTCCCGAATAAGTTCTTTATTCAAGTCTTTGGATAAAACTAAATTTAAATTTGTATTTAATTGTTCACAGTATATGTATTGTAAATATGAGTTAGATTTTGGTTTGTTTTTTGCAACTTCAACTAAATTCATTAACTTTTTTGTTACTGTATATTGAAATAATATATTTTTATATTTTTTATACAATTATTTTGTTGTATTACAAAAAAATAAAACAAATAT
>JACCEB010502483.1_pt1 | contig 77922 bp, 64 predicted proteins | sample 7454761 | NCBI WGS metagenome assembly JACCEB01 (sample SAMN15323454, study PRJNA562643) | freshwater metagenome | isolation source: river surface water | place: USA:Blue River Watershed | collected 2017-08-18 | reverse complement strand
GGTATAGGATTATTACAAATTTCTTCAAATGATTTTCCTCTTAATAATCTAACAATAAAATTAATAGAATAAACACCGCATTCTGAATTTTTAAATTGATGTCTTTTTCTATTGTAATCAACTACAGTATTATTAACACCATTACTTTGACAAAATCTATTAATACGATTCATAAAAGCTCTAACTCTTTTTTCTGGTCTAGAACCATATGAATCAAAATAATAAATTTTTCCTTCTTTTAAATCTGCAAATCCAGCTACCCAGTGTGAGCCAGATTTCCAATGTTCATCTAAGTTATAAATAATACCAATTTTAGTTTTACCTTCTTTTATTAATTGACCAAAATTAAGATTTTTTACACCGAGAACAGGAAGGTCATCGAAATCCATTGGTACAGCTCCTAAAAACTTAAAATCTGGATATTTTCTTTCATATTGTCCCATAACTTCATCTATATGTAAAGTATTTAACCATTCAAATTTACCACCAGGTCCATCTGGTCTAAAAGTATATTTTTCTATTTCTTCTTTATTAGTACGAGAAATATGACGCATAAATCCTTGTTGAGTCCAACATTTTTGATTATCACAAACTTTATTCATTTTCTTTTTCATTTGTTTAATTAAATATTTTTTATATTTATGTGGATGGAGAGTTTCAAATTTTGGATTTAATTGAATTGCATTGGTTGGATTGTCTTGATTATAAGCATTAACCATTAATATAACAGCACTTAATGTAAAACATGAACCATCTTCAAATATTTTATCAGGTGCACATACTTTGTCATTTGGATTAGTTGGTTCAGAAAGTTCAATATTATCTAAGTCCATTTATATAATAAAAAAATATAATTTATTTTGAATTTACAATTTTATTGGTAATTAATTTGATATCAGTATAATAATGCATCTTATCATTATTATAAACTCCAACTAATTCAAAGTTTTTATTCCATATATTATTATGGTCGTCAACATAATAATCATTAATTTTAGTAGTAATAATATTTCCATCTATTTTTTTATTAATAGTATTAACAACTTCATCTATCATATTTATATGTTCCGGATGACTATTTTTCATTTTATCAACTAAACCAGATATATTATCAGTTAAATTATTCTTACGCGGTCTACCCATTTTATATTAAATATTTATAAATAAAGTTTTAAAATATCAAATTTTTATAACACATCTCTATAATCCATGTAATATTCTGGATTTGCATGTAAATCAGATAATTTTTGGTTATTTAATAATTCTATTTTATGATTATTATAATGGTCTTCTATAAATTTCATAATTTTGGCATTAGATTTATATTCTAAATTATCTAAATATTTTTGCAATTCCTCTTTTTTAATAGGATTTTCACGATAGAATAATACATAGTCCCACATTTTTTTGAGAATTGGGAGATTTTCTGAAAACCATTCTTCATCACGTAACACAGTTACTGAACTTGATGTTTCTAATTTCCAATATATTTCTTTATCAAATTCAAAGTCTTTATATTTTTCATCTGTCTTAATAATTTTTTTACATTTTTCTATCCATTCGTCTATCTTTTTTGGCCCCCATTCAATAGAATCAGGATACATGAATATAGCATCTTCCCAAATTACATTTAGATAATTACCATCTTCAATTTCCTTTTTCCTTGCTTTAGGAATAAGTTGAATAACACATCCCTTTTCTAAATTATTTTTAATTCTTCTCCAAGGTTCTTCTGAATTAGTATCATTGATAAAATCTTCTCTAGAATTATATTCTGTTAATTCACATTGCCAAAAATCACATTCATCTAATTCACAACATTGTAATTGTAATTGAACTTGTACCCAATAATAAATAGGAACTTGGTGATCTTTAATTTCACCATCGTGTTTAATTTTTCTAATAAAGGGACATTTAATTTCTAACATACGGCCAACTCGCTTGGTTACATGTATACCATCGGCTTTATGAAATTTAACAATACCATCTGGACTAGCACCAAGAAAACTATATTTTTTGCTTCGGACAAGACCAAATTCATGAACTATTACATTCATTCTATTTTCGTAAATCATTGTTGCAATTTGTTCATATTTTTTACCATGATAACAAAATTCATTTGATTTAAAAGTAGAACCAAATACTTTTTTAACAATAAATTTATATGGAGATTCATGTTTATTGACTCCGACAACACAACCACCATCACTAGCAGAAATTAAAGTATCTCTGTCTTTAAACCATTGTTCAGAACGTTGAGCAGGATATTCAATCTCCATTAAACCTTGAACTATTTTTTGTCTTTGTATATGAATCTCTTCAAGTTCATCATCATATTGTTTTTCATCATGAACCCAAGATTCAGTAAATGGACCATATTTAATATCTGTATATTTAATATGTTTATATGTTTCATTGTCATAATCATACTCACCATTTTTATTTTTACTATTATCTTGTTTCTTATTCACAGATGGAGTAGATTTTAAATCAGAAATCATTGCTAAAAATTCCTTTTCTAAATCATCAACTTGTTCATTATCATCGGGGCAAATTACTTCATTTTTATTTTTTTCATCTATTTTATCTATTTTATCTATCTTATTAACTTTATCTTTTTTAGTTACTTTTATTTTAGGTTCTTTATTAGTTTCTTTTTTGGACTTTTTTTTAACAGTAGTTTCCATATAAATATTAATAATTTTTATTATTTAACCATAATTTAATCAATTTTTATTAAAAAAAATGAAAAATATTAGCAATAAAGATAAAGTAAATATACTAAAAATGAAACGTGATGTTGGTATAGTAATTACTGGTTCAGTTGACTCAGGTAAAAGTTCAACTATTGGTGTACTTATATCAAATGAATTAGATAATGGTAATGGTTCAGCCCGTTTAAAAGTGGCAAAACATCCACATGAAAAAGAAACTGGTCAGACATCAGATATTTCAACACGAACTATTGATAAAGATGATAAGTCAATTACACTGATTGATTTATGCGGACATGAAAAATATCTAAAAACAACAACTTATGGTATTACTGGATTTTTCCCTGATTATGCGATAGTTACTGTTGCATCAAATAGAGGTATTTTAAAGATGACACGTGAACACTTAGGAATTCTATTTTATATGAAAATACCAATTATTATTGTTGTGACAAGAATTGATATTGCCCCGGATGATATTTTAAATCAAACAGAAACAGCAATTAAAAAGATTTGTTCAGCTTATAATAAGAAAGCAGTATTTATTAATTCACGGAAAGAATTAGAATTATCTGATACAGAACAAAAAGATAAAGAACATGAAAATTATAAAATTTTTAAGGATTTATCAGAAAAAATGCAAAAGTCAGATGATATATTACCTGTTATTTTAACATCAAATAAAACAGGATTTTATATTAATTCATTAAAGAATATTCTTTTTGAACTTGAACCTCGTGAATTATGGAAACCACTAACTAATACGAAAGATTCTATCTTCTATATTGAAAGTTGTTTTAATCCACCTGGTATTGGTTTAGTAGTATCAGGTATAGTAAAAGGCAAATCTTTTAAACAAAGTGATAATGTATATTTAGGACCAATTGAAAATAAATTTATTCCAATTCGTATTAGGTCTATACATAATAATTCACGAGAACTAGTTGATGAATTAGAAAATCATCAAAGAGGTTGTTTTGCAATCTCTTCAACAGAGAAAAAATTCGAGTTATTAAGAAAAATGTTTACTCGAGGTATGGTAATTATATCAAACCTTGAACAAATAAATAAACTATCATGGACTTTTAATGCAGAAGTAGAAATTCTTCATCATTCCGCAACAATTAGAGAAAAATATTCACCTGTTCTTCATATTGGCCCAATTCGACAGTCAGCTGCAATTACTAAAATTATTAAAGTAATTAAACATCGACCAGAAGATGAAATTTATGATGAAGCAAATAAAGTTTGTCTAAGAACAAAAGATAAAGCAATAGTAGAATTTAAATTTGTATCACATCAGGAATTTTTAGAAAAAGATATGATATTTTTCTTCCGCGAAGGAACAACAAGAGGTGTAGGTAAAGTTATTTAATTTATTAATGATAAAATAAGGTTATTTAATTCAGGAATCAATATATTACATAATACCGGATGTTTAGTATAAACACCATTTGATTTATAGAATATAGAGTTATCATTATAAACTATATTTAGATTCACAGTTTGACCTTCCCATATTACATTATTGTTATTCATAATAACAGGATTAAATACAAAAATATATTCGTTTCCGAAATTATTCATAGTCCATTTTACTTTAATAATTTTATTATCTTTAAGATTTATATAATCATAAAGATATTTTTCAAAAATAGCAATTAAATCCGTTTCTGTTGTCATTTTTAGTATATTTTAAATATAATGTATATATTTTAAAATTTCAATTTTTTATTACATAGAAAATACTAAGAAAATACTAAGAATATACTAATCCAATAATTCTATCTAGATTTTTATTTATATCTTTAAATAAATGAGGCTGGATTGCATATACATTTTCTATTTGTTCTCTTGTAATACCCATATCTTGTACCTGTTTACTTACTATATCAACAGGACTTTCTTCTTTTTTTTTAGTTAGTCCTATAATTGCTGAATCTGTATCATTAACTCCTATTCTTTCATCAATAGTTCTATTTTCATTGATTACTAATACATTTTCTTTATTATCAATATAATTAAATGCATATATTGGATCTCCAAATAAGGTATATTTAAAAGATATATTTGCACTAAAAAACTCATCTAGTTTATTAATATTTGAAATATTTAATATATATAATTTTTTAAATATAATTCCTCCAGCATCATTTAACTTAATATGAATAAAATAATTATGAATTCTTTTAATAATATTTGGATTTATATTACTTATATCTTTTTTAAATATTTTTTTACCATCATAAGTCCAAATTTCATCTGGAGTTCCAAAAAGATAATCTTCATATTTACCATGTACTACAAATAAAAAGTCACGAGGTTCATTATTCACTTTGATTAAATGTAAATGATAAAAGTTAAAAGGTAATAATTCTATATTATTTATTCTATCTTTAACTTGTTTATTTTCAAATCCTTGGCTATTAGATTGTAAAAACTTATTAAAACTTATATCAAGTGTATTATAATTTGTTAATAAACTACTTGTATTTTCAAATAATGTTTTGAGAGAATCTGAATAATTTTGTTTTGGAACTAAGAAATTAATTTGTGGATAAATAATTATTGTTTTTAATTGATTATTATCATAAATTAATTTTCCAGCATAAATAGTCCTTTCATAAATAATAATATTTTTATTTTGAATATAAACACAATTTCTTGTAAGTTCAATAACTGTATCAGATGGTTCAATTAATAAATTTTTTATATTATTAAAATCAAACTTACAAAATGATTGAAGGTTTAGACCATCTGATGTAAATGTTTTGCAAGACTTACATTCAAAATTATATGTAGTATTAATAAATTTATTAAATGCCTCTTCAAGAGTTTTATAATTGTAATTTTTAATCATTTTATCATTTGAATCGTATAAAGCCAATTTATAAATTATACAATCCTTTGGATTTTCTTCCCATGTTTTTTTTTCAATATGAATAACCCCTCCATTTATATCAACATCGTCATTTTTTATTTTTATTTTATTTGTTGCTGACAATATTTTTTTATCATCATCAACATTATAGTATTTTGAACTATATTTTTGTATATTTAAATCTGAATAATTAAAATCAAAATGTCTATTAAATAGTTGTTTTGCAGTATCAATGTTACAAAAATTTGTATTACTAACAGTATATAAAAAACTTGCTAAATGCACATCATTAACATTAGGAGGAATATCAACACTGTCAAATAATTTTTTACTAATTGCTTCATTAAAATATTCTTGAAGTGTCATTGTTCTATTTAATGATGGATCTGTAGAAATAACATTCATTAAACCACCTGATTGTTTTAATTGCAAATATTTATTTTTATATTTTAAATATTTTTCATAATAATCCATTAATATATATATAATTTATATATATTAAAAATTTATTTAACAATTTCTATTAATCTTTTATATGTCATTACTCTCATACGGCAACAATATCTATCTCTATCAGGTAAAATAAAATCTAATAATTCTATTTTTTTCTTATCTGCTTCTTCATTAGAGATTTTTCCCATTTCTAAATCTTTTGTTATTTTATCATAATTTTCTTCATAATAGATTTGCTTATTACCTAATAATTTATGACATGATGGACACTTTAAGTATAACATTATAGTATATATAATATTTTAGATTTTAAGTAAATAGATTTCATTTTTTTTATATTTAATTTATATATAAATATGAGTAATAATACTGAAAATAATTTACCAAATGATTCTTCTATTAATGAAACAGATATTAATTCAGAAGATACTATAAATACATTAAATACATTAAATAGTAATGAAAATAATAATACATATTCAGAAAGTGAAAATGTAAAACATATAATAAAACATTCTGATACTAGAGTAACAGAAAAGCCATTTTATAAAATGAATATTTTAGAAATTTTAATTGAAATGAAAAATACATGGTTTCAAATTTTAGATGAATTACTTGCAGGAAATTTTAGTATGAGTATATTAATTAAAAATAATAGAATGTTTTATGTTGGATTAACAATATTAATTTTTGCAATTATTTTATTTATTTATGATTATGCAATTGATTCAAGTGATCCTTTAAAAAACTTAATTAATAGCAATGGAGGTGTTGTAGAAATAAGACATATTTACGAGTCTAAATAAACTTAAAATCTAGCATATCCAGAATAATCAGAATCAAATTGTAATATAGGAGATTGACTTATTGTTATTTCTCCTAAATTTGGATATGGAATATAATTTAAATCATATGCGCTGTAAAGTTTATATTCATTTAATTTATGAGATTGAATAAATTTTTTGTATTCTCTTGAATCAATAAATTTATCATTAATATCAACAAATTCATTTTTGCCATTTAAAACAAATCGACGAATATGAAATTTATTATTTGTTGGATTTTTAAATGAACATAATTGATAAAATTTAAAATAATTTGTAGGAGGTGTATATAAAAAATTAGTTTGTGAACTTGGTGATATAAATTTATAATTAGTATTTGAATTCATTTATAATACTAATATAGAAAAATAATATTTTTAAAAAACAATATTAAAATTATATAAATCACTTTCATTATAATTATATGGTTTCATTTTATAATCTGTTACTTTTGTATGTATATTATATCCATTAAATTTAATATCTTTTTTGATATTTAGTTCAATCTCATTTAAATATTTCATTAAGATATTATATAATTTATTATATGCCAAATTTATTTTTTTATTTAAATTTGGATGTGATTCAGATGTTAATATTAATGCATGAACACAATTAACTGCATTATTTAATTTATTATCTGCAACAGAATAATTTTGATGAGATAATTTAGTAATTCTCATACTTTCTTCATATACTATGAAAAATGATTTTATTGATTCTACAATTTCTTCAAATGTAGCAGGATTACTAATATATAAATCCTGAATTGAAAATAAAAATTCTACAACTTCCGGATATTTTTTTAATGATTTAGCAGATGGTCTAATCATTTTTAATTTATTCTCAAATATTTGTTGTTTTTTATTTTGATGATTTTTAGAAGCATTAATTAATTGTCTAAATATATAATAAGAAATAATAACACCTAAAAATATAGATAAATTAACATTAATATTTATAATAAAAACAAAAACAATAAATCCAATTAGTAGAGACAAAAATAGTTCTCTGTTATGTAAACTAAATTTTTCTTTATTATCTAAAATATATTCTTCAAATTGATTTTTTAATAACATAAAAATTTGATATTATTATATTCTAATATAATAAATTAATAAAAATGGAAAATAATAATGATAATATTCAACAATTAGACAGTATGACTAATGAAATTATGAAAAACATACAATCAAACATTTTATATAGATTTGATACAGAAAATGATAATACATATGACGAAGAGAGAAAACTTATTTTAAAAAAAGTCTTATTATATCTTAATAAAAAAACTTATGAGGAATATGATACAAAACAAGCGAATAAAGATAAATTAAATAATTTTTTAGATAAAATGACAAATAATAAAATGAAAACAACTTGGACAAGATTAAATTATGATCAAAAATTATCCAAATTAGAGGAATTTATTAACAATGAAGTAACCGATGATAAAAAGAAAAAGATAATAATGAAAAAAATTAAAAGTTTATTAGACAAGGGTAAATTAAATACTGCAAAAGAGATTAATTATGATAAAGATAACTGTAAAATTAATAATATAAAGTGTTGGGATGATTTAATTGAAAATATTTAAATAATAATTACTACTAAATAAAATATATGGAACTTTTACAAAAAAGGTTAGAATTAAGAACAAAGGAATTACATTCTTATGAAACTAAATTTAATTTATTAAAAACACGTGATGCTTTACCAGAGATAACAGATATAGTGTTAGATCCAAATATTAATTATTTAAATGATACTTGTGCATTAAACTTTTTTTCATCAAAATTAAAAACTACAAAATATAATTTAAATTTAATTTTAAAAAAAGAATTAGAAGATTATGATTTTGATAATTATAAATTATCAAATAATAATTTAAAGTCAGTTGAATATTTATTTAATCGCTATAATAGTCTAATAAATCATATTACAGAAGACAAATGGGTTTTATATCAAAATAATCAAACTAAATATGAATTAAAACCGGATGAATTTGTTATAGATAATTCGGTATCAATTAAAGATAAAAATAATCCAGAACTTATTTATTATTTAAAAAAACTAATTAGAATATCAAAAACTTTGGCAAAATCACAAGGTTATAATGTTTTTACTAAATTTTATGACGATGACTATCATGAGATATGCTGGTTAATCTTTGTTTTTACGAAAAATTGAAATTTAATTATTTAAATAATTAGTTTAATAATTATTTAAAATGCAGTTTTATAGAAAAGAACTACCAAGTTTTGAAGACTATGTAATGGTAAAAGTTACAGGATATAGCGAAAATCTAGGTCTATATTGTGACCTTATTGAATATAATAACAAACAAGCTGTTGTTATGAACACAGAAATTTCTAAATATAAATTAAATTATTCTAAAAAATTTCCAATTGGTAAAGTTTTTCCATGTATGATTTATGAAATTGATAAAGATAAAAATTATATTAACCTTTCTTATAAAGGTTTAACAGAATCTACAATTGAGCAACTAGAAGCTTTATATGTAGATAAATTACATCTTTATAAACTATTTCATGAACTTGATCACTTTTTAGAAGGTGACTTTAATAAGGAATATGTATCAAATATGTTATGGGAATGTATGGAATATATTGATGATAATGAAATTACCCATAAAAAATATTATGAAGAATTACTTGATAATCCACAATTACTATTTAATTTTGATAAAGAAAATTTAATTACAGAAGATAATAGAAATAAAATTATTTCTAGTTTAGAGTCAAGAATCAAAAAAACAGATATCACAGTTGAATTACAATTTAGTTTACTAATTTTAGAGAATGAATTTATGACTAAAATAAAAGATGTATTAACTATTGATGAAAAAATTAATTGTGTATCATCTCCAATCTATTCTATAATTGTATCTGGAAAAACTCTTGATGAAACAAAAGAAAAACTTATCCAAATAATTAATGTAATTAAAGAAAAAGTTAGTAATTTTAAACACGATTTAAAATTTGATATTTCAAATGTTAAAGTTATTAAAGAACGATTTTTTTCTATGTCTTATATTAAACCTCTTATTTAAAAAGAGCTCTTGCTAAATCATTTGCACCAGTTGCTGCAGCATATGATGATGAAACATTTACCATATAATTATTGTAATAAGCGATTGCAAAAATAAATGAAGCAATTGCTAAAAAGATTAATCCATTTTTATATTGTCTCTTAAAAAATAATTGATATACAGCAATACCAAATAAAACAATTGCAACTAAGCTAGCAATAACAAATTGTATTTTAGTTTGAATTCTTCCAACTGTGGCTAAATCATCAACAATGACATTTGCGGAGGACATTTTATTTATATATTTATATTATATTATTTTTTATATTTAATTTAATTTTGTTTTTTTCTTAAGCATGGAAACCAGTTGCAATTAACTTCTTGTGGAGGTATAACCATTTCTAAAAGAGCAGTTGATGCTTCAACAATATCAAAGATTTCTTGTTTATCTTTAACTTGAATATAATCAAGATCAATTACCATTTTAAGAATAAATTTAATAAATTCAACAATTTCTGTTGTTGTTAAAGCTTGTGAAGAAATAACTTTTTTAAAGTCAGTCTTATATAAATTTGTTACAAGAACAATCATTTTTGGAATATCTTTATGGTCAATAACACCATCTCTAAGAATATCTTTTACATTATCAACAATTTTATCAAGTGAATCAGGTGCTTTATTTAAAATTAATTTAAGAATATCTAATGTTTTATTGCTAACTTTTACTGTAATTTTATCTGCAAATGATTTAATATCATCATTTTTAACTAAAATATCAACTAAAAGTTGGCTCATAAGCATAGTTTTAGTAACTTCGGTTACTGATTCTACTACAGTTTCTGTAATTTCTATTTTTTCAGACATTTAATATATATATTATATAATATATTAATACTTTAAATATGAACACTCTATATTCTGGTTCTGGTATTATACCTATTATTAAAGATAATAACAATATTTATTATATTATACTTTTTAAATCATCAATAAGAAAAAATAAATTAGAATCACTTATAGAAGATGCCGGTGGTGGCTTTGAAGGCACTGATATCCAAAAATCAGCAATACGTGAATTAAAAGAAGAATCAAGTTTATTATTTAATTTAGAACAATTAGATAATAATAATAATAATAATAAATTAGAAAAAGTTATGTCAAAGGTAAATTTTACTATTACATATATGAATAAAAATTATTTATCATATTTAGTATATTTAGAATCAAATGATTTTAATTTTGAAGGATTAACAAAAGATTTTAAGTCAAATATGCGAAATTTTTGGAAAAATGGATTTTCATATTATACTGAAAATAAAGATATTATTTTTATTCCAATACAAAATATTAGAAATATTAAAGAAAATAAAATTACTGATTATTTAGATAAAGAATATTTTCTATTTAATAGAACTATGTTAATATTAAATAAATTATTACAAAGTGATAATCTAGAAAAATTGGTTAAATATATTATAAAAAATAAAATAATTATTAAAAAAACATTAATTGATGATTATGAATATGGCAAAAAATATAAAATTAATAATTTAATTAGTTACAGTTGATTTTTGTATTTTAATTTTTTTTCCAGATGAGCTCATTGTTGTACCACTAATACTAAATTCATCAGAATGTAATTTATCATGACATTCATTACAAAGTACAACTAAATTTGATTTGTCATTTTTACGTATATGTGGTTTATTTTTAACAAATCCTTTTTCACAATCTTTTTGAAAATTAATATGATGTGTTTCTAAAGAACTAATTTTACCTGTCTTTTCTTTTTCTCCACATACTTGACATTGATAAATAAGTAAATCAGAATTATATCTTGATGTTTTTCCAGATATCATTGAATTATGTGCTTCCAATAATTCATTTTTAATATCAATTGCCATATCAATAAATTCTTTATCGTGGATAATATGTCTAGCAACAGTAATACCATAAATATTATCTCCAGAACCTTCTTTTAATTTTCTGTCATAAATAATCTCATCTTTAATTGGATCATATGAAATACTTAAATGATATGGTTTAACTTTTTCTAGTTTTTTAATTCTTTCCATATTTGCTAATTCGTGTAAATGTGTAGCAAAAATAAAGCTTGAATTTGATTTTGCTAAATTAATTATAGTAGTTGCTACAATAGCATTTCCTGATATATGTTCAGTTCCACGACATACTTCATCACCAATAACAAGAGTTTTAGGTGTTGCTCTTTTTAAAATGGCTTTTAATTCAACCATTTCTAATGCAAATGAACTGAGACCCTTAAATAAGTTATCATTTCCTGTAATTCTTGTATATAATGAATTATATGGACAGAATTTATATTCTGTAGCTGGTACATAAAGACCAGCTTGTGCCATAACAATTGAAAGACCAGCTGATTTCATTAAACTGGATTTACCAGATGAATTAATACCAAAAATTAACATACCTTTTAATTCCCCTTTACCTAAACTAAAATCGTGTGGTACATATTCATAATCAATAATTCTTTCTATAATTGGGTGTCTAAGATTTTGACATTGAATAAATGATTCCTTTTCTTTTACAATTTCTGGTTTGATATAATTATAAAGTCTAGCAGTTTTAGCAGATGATTTTAGGAAATCAATATGTGAAACAAAGTTAATAACAACTCTAAAAATTTCTCTATAATTTAGATATAATTCAGTTTGTACTTCGATGAATTTTGCTTTAACAATTTTATTTATTTTTAATTGTAATTCATCAATTTGGTCTGATTTTTTTTCTAAATCTGGAAAACAAATTTTAGTATTATTATTTTGTTCTTTAAAAACTAGTTTTTTGGGGTCTAATTTATATCCAGAAACATCAATTTCTTTAATTCCATCTAATTTCTTTTTTAATTGTTCACATCTTAATTTAGTTAAGTATAAATAATGTCCATCTCTGTCATTTTTCTTAATTGATATTTTATCATCTGATGACTTCTTTTTATCATCAATATAACCAGATAAAACTTTGCATAAATTTGACATAAAATCATTTGTTAATGTTTTTTCTATCATTAAATCATCAATTTCTTTATAAATATTATCATTAAAAAAGTTACAAGTAATATCAGTTAAATTTTGTTTTTGTAATTCAGCATAATTAAAAAGTTTTTCGCATTTTTTTAAAAATTTATTAATTAATTTAATATTTGCATTATCTGGGATTATTTTTTCAAATAATTCTTTATCAAGTGTTTCTGTGATTTTAAGAGTTAATTTAATAGAATGAATAAATTCATATAATTCATATGGTTGAATCATATTAAGTGAAATTTTTCTCTCAAGTCTTTCAATATCAGACATTTCTCTTAATAATTTTTCAATAGATAGATACATATCATTATCAATTAGGCTTTCTGTTAAATTATAATCTAGTTGAATATCTTTTGTTGAAACAAGTGGATATAATAATCTATCTTTTAATAAACGACGTCCCATTGGTGTTGAAGTATTGTTAACAACATCAAAAAGACTCTTGAATTTATTACTATTATATTCATACATATCTGAACTAACAATATTTAATTGAAAAATAGCATTATTACCTAGAATAAGATGCTTAGAATCTGAATAATATTCTGGTTTTTCTAAATTAAAAATAATTTTTTCATTATGGTCATAAGAAAAATCTAATAATAAGATAAAACTAATAGTTGCATAAATAAATTTATCTAAATCAAGATATTCAATTGGACTAATTTGACCAGTATTTTTATAGATTTTTTTTAAAAATTCATTTTGATAAGTTAATTTATAATATTTTGGATCAATATCTTTTTTATAATGGTAATATTTATTATCTAATTCAAGATATGATTTAATAAAATCATCTGAATATATTTTACTACCTTTTGATTTATGATAAATAATAAGTTCTTTGGGATTTAAATTTGCAATAAATCTAATTGTTTCGTCTAATGCTATTTTATCATCTTGATTATTAGAATGTACTTCATTAATAATTACTTTACCAGTAGTTAAATCTACACCGCTCATACCAGAACAAATTAAAGATGGCGAACCTTTTTGAATTTCTTCTTCAAGATAAATACATACTATAAAATTAGTATCTGGTTTTTGTTGACCTTCTAAATAAGTTCCTGGCGAATATATATTAGTTACTTCTCTTTTTGGTTTAGGAGGAGGTGTAACTTGATCAACAGTAATAACTGTATATCCATTATCTACTAAAATATTAATAAATTTTGTACCAGCAACTAAAGGAAATCCAAGCATATATGGATTTTTTTCAGAAATTTCACTCACACTTTTATCTTTTCTCGTACATACGATATTTAATACTTCTGATATATTACTTAAATTAGGTCCTTTCCATTGTTCTTCTTTATTTTTAACAATACCATAACATTCATAAAATGAACCGACTTGCATTAATACTAATGTTTTTTTACCATATTTGCTTACAAAATTATCGTGATATAATAAATATTCATCTAAAATATTAGACATATTACCTCTAATATTTTATAATAATGTTGTTTTAAATGTGTTTTTTATATATTTTTTTTATATAAATATATATATAATGGATAAAAATTTAATAATTGCTCAAAAAAAAATGACAAATATGTTAAATGTATTTCATAATTTATGTTGCAAATATAATTTAAAATATTGGTGTTTAGGAGGTACATTAATTGGTGCAGTTCGTCATAAAGGATGGATCCCTTGGGATGGTGATGTTGATGTTGCAATGTTAGAAGATGATTATAAAATATTAGAAACTCATTTAGATGATGAATTACCATCAACTATGCATTATTTTAAGGAAGATATACATAATGGTATGATGAAAATAAGAGATTTATATTCTGTATATAAAGAAGATCTAGATGATAAAAATCATTGTGGTTTACAATTAGATATTTTTTTATACAGAAAGAAAAATATTGATAATAATAAATATTTAAATGCAATAGTAAACTTTTTACATCATTTTAGAGAAGATAAATATTTATATGATGATATATTTCCAGTTCAATTAACTAAATTTGAAAATATTGAAGTATATATACCACAAAATGTAGAAAAAATATGTACATATTCATATGGCGGGTTTCCTCCTCCAATGCCTCCAATAAATGAACAAAATTGTCACGAAGGACCAATTGACCCAATTAATCCGGCACCATATTATCCAATTGTATTTAAGGATTTATATCATAAAAAAACTCAACAATGGTTTAGTGAAAAAGCAAATATTAATGGTTTATCTTTACATCAAATGTCTGGATGGAGTTATTTAACGGAGAAAAATTGGAATGATTTATGTTATCATGTAATTCAAGATATATGTTTAAATAATATAACTAAATTACTTGATGCAGGTTGCGGTGTTGGTGCATTTTTAGATTTTATTAAAAAAAAAAATAATAAAATTGATTTATATGCATGCGATATTAATGAAAATGCTGTTATTAAATGTCAACAATTATTTCCAGAATCAAAGGTAATTTTAAATAGTATTACAAACTTAAATATATATGAAAGTAATTTTTTTGATTTTATTGCTATAATATCTACAATTTCATATTTATTCAGTTTAAATGAGGTTGAATCAACAGTAAATGAATTAATAAGAATAACTAAACCAGGTGGTCAAATTAGTATATGTGTAATTACAAATAATTATGAAACATTAAAATCATTTAGTATTATAATACCAAAATCATTTTGGTCAAGATTTAATGTATCAAATAGAAAAATAATTAATATACCAGTTAAAGAAATAAGTGGAAGATATTCTGTGTTTTTAACAAAGTAAACAATAAATTTATTATTTACTTTCTTTCAATAAGAGCTTTTAACTTTTTCTTCATATATTTAAAAATAAGTTCTTTAAGAAAATATGTATTTTTTTCAATATCATACCAATTTGTTTTAGTTCCTTCAACGAATTCCTCAATAAGTTTTCTTACTCTATGTTTACTAAGAACATTATCTTTTATAAATCTAATTTTTCTTTCTATTGATGAATCATCATTTTTATTATCTTTATCTTTTAAATTAGAAATTAATTTTGCTTCTCCATTAACAATTTTAATGTAATCAAATAATTCATTAAAATCACTTTTATATATCCATGAATTAAAAGTATGTCTATAAATACTATTAGTAACAGTTTCGTGAACATCAGGGTCTTTATTTAAATCAAGATATGGTGCAAGAGGATAAGTATAAATAGATTTCATATTAGGATTATTAGTTGTAGTTGTAATTGCTAATACAGGGCTTGTATATGGTGTAGTTAATATTGATGTTGTTGGTAAAACTAGTTTTGAATCAGAGTCTAAAATTAATAGTTTAGATGTATCTAATGGTAGAATAAAACTCATTATATTATATATTTATTATAGATTTTAATATTTTATTTTCAATATAAATTATAAAATTTTTAATTAATTCATTTTTTTGAAATTCTTTTTCTATATTTTCAGAATCTTTTTTACTTTTTTCTAAATATTTATTAATAAATTTTCCTATTTCATCTTGGTTTATTAATTTATCTTTAATAAAATTAATTCTTTCAACAATAAAATCATTTATATCTAATTTGGTTTCTTTAAATAATATTTTTTTTTTATCAGAATCAATATCAACATATTTATATATTTTTTCATAAATTTTATTAATATTTTCGAGAAGTAGTAAATAATAATTATTTATAATTAAATCATCAATTATATAAATATTATTGTAATATTTTACTATTGTACATTCAATTACACGTAATTTTGTACGAAGTGGTAAATGATTATTATTTTTTAACCATTCTAAAGTTCTGTCATAATTATCTATTTTATAATAAAGTATTAAAAATTGTTCTGGATTAAAATTAATATTTGGATTTAAAAAATCCATTTGATCATTTTCAGAATCATTTGCTGTTGCTTTAAAACATTCATCTGTAAAAGATGTATATTTTTTACCAGTTTTATCTTTACTTTCATAAACATTAGTTGGACAAAATGGTTTGTCATTTGTTACAAATGTTAAATTAATTGGATGCATTATATATTTATTTTTTTCATAACAGGGACCTATACATTGTCTATTATTTATACTTACAGGGAATTCACTATTTTCCATATATATTTATATACATATTAAATTTTCATTGATGCTTTTAATTTTAAATATTTTGCCTTGTATTTAAGATATTTCTTATAATATATATCTTGATTACCACCTGGAGTAATTCGATTTAATCCTTCTTGAAACTTATTTAAAAACTTATTATCTCTTGGATGTAATCTTAATTGGTTATAATATCTCCAACTTACATAATAAGCTTCACTTGTTTCAATATTAGTTACACCACAAATTGTTTTTCTATTTGATGCTACATTTCCATTGCGAAATAAATCTTTATCAGATTGTTGTAATGTATCATAATCAACTATAAATATAGCTTTTCCTGCAGAAGTTATAGTTTTAAGTAGTACATTACCAGCAATAATATGAGTTATATCAATATTTAATTCTTCTGATACTTCTCTTATAACAGTTTGTTCAGGAGTTTCGCCACTATTTGCACCTCCTCCTGGTAAATTAATAAAATTAGTACCAGAAGGATTTCTGGGTGATACAAAATAAAACTTTGTATTTTCTGGTGTAGCATGATCATTCATAATTTTAGGATTTAAATAACCAAAGTTAAAATTTGGATATGCATTACTAATATCTGCTATTCTTGCTCTAATTTCAGTAATTATTTGTTGTGGCTTTTTTAATACTCCATGATTTCCACACGCAACTTGTACTTCATTGGAATTAATTCTTATACCTGCATAATTATCAAGTGTAAAATATAATAGTCTACCCTTACTATCTCTTTTAAATAAAAGTAAATATGCTGAATTTACTGGAGATGCACCTGCCATTATTTATATATATTATATTTAAATAAAATAATATTTTTATTATTATATATATATGGAAATATTAACTGACTTAAATAATTTTATAGAAAAAGATATATACATTAATTCCTTTGAATCATACTTTAAAAAACTAAATACTTTTGATAAAGATATATTAAAAAAATATTATAAAAACCTTTTAATAACAATTTATTTTGCTTTTTTTGCAAATAATACAAATTTAGAAGTATTCAAAGAAAAAATGTCTCAAAATAATTTTAGCGATTCAGTTGCAATTTTACTCTTATTATTACCATTTATTAATTCTAGCGAAGATACTAATGAAATAACAAGTTTTAATGATATGGTTAAAAAAAAGTACAAAGATATTAATATTAAAGAAATAACACCAAAATACGTATATACAAATTTTCAATATCATAGATGTGATAGAAAGACAATATCAGAAATCAATTTTGAAGAAGATTATTTGAAACATAATTATTATTTTTTAATAAATACTATTAAACAAATGTCAAATAAATTATATATTAATTGGTTTGATGTAATACCATATAACATGGTGGAATATCAAAATGACAAATTATTTAAAAATACCAAAAAATTATTTACAGAATCTAGATTAAAAAATTACGATTATTTAGAAAAGGCAGATATATCTATTGATGAACAATATATAGAAAATTTACAATGTTTAAGTATAGGTGATTTATATGAAACATTTACCAATGAATTATTTTATCAGGTTAAAAAAGTAAAATGGTTAATTTATGATATTTATGTTGATAATTTGAAACAACCAATTCCATTAGTACTAGCTTTAAATCAAATGCTTAGAAATACTCTTATACAAAATATTAATGTTGATTGGGAAAATTTACCATTAGAAGGACGTGAATTATTTGCAGAAAGATGGAACAATATTTTAAATTTAGCAAAAACTAATAGCAATTATGATATTGGTATATTTACAATTAATTCATTCAATTTAAAAAAAGTCTTGAAATCAATTGCTATCTTTTTCAATAATCATTATAAAGATATTGAAAGATTAGTTGAAAGAGGAGAATATAAATTATTATCATTTGAATTAAGTCAAGAAGATATAGAAGAAGCAGAAGAAGATTTATTAGAAAATATTAAATTTAGTCAATTAAGAAACACATTAAGTAATATTAAATTAGAACACATATATAAATTTATTAGAGATTCACTTGAACTATTAAAATTATCTTGGTACTCTATTAAATTATTTGATAAAGATAAAGAAAAATTAGTTAATTTAAAAGATTATACAAGTATTTATCCTTATGATGCAGTTACAAAAGTTACTATTAAAAATATTTATAATTTTTCTAAATCGCTCTGTCATATTGACCATAATAGTAAATTTACACCATTACCTAGATTTTGGCAATCTTTAACAGACCAACAAAAAAATATAATAGAACAACGTATATATAATACAACTTTAGATGTTATGAGTTGGTTTAACATCTCACGTAATTTAAAAGACTTTAATATTAAAAATCTAAAATATTATCATGATAATTTATTTGCCTATTTAAAATCAAATATGATTGAAATAATGTTTGAATCTTTTATATCTAGAGGTATATTATCAAAATTAGTACCTTCATTGCATTTAACAAATACACAAAATATTCCAACAGATAAAAGACCATCGCAATATCCTCCTCAATTAAATAAAACTGTATTTAAGACAGATGATTCAAATAAAATTTATACAGATTCATATTATTTTTTAACATCTAGTACATACAAAGCAATGCCTTTAATCAATTATATGAAGGGAAGCAGTAATGTTCAAACACATTACTTTAATTGGAATGGATCGACTGATTGCGGTGCTTGGTATGTTGCATATGCTTTAGATTGGATTTGTCAAATTAATTTTTTTAATAAATTTATAAATAACAGAGTTATGTATGTTACTGGTGCTACAGGTGCTGGTAAATCAACACAAGTTCCTAAATTATTATTATATGGCCAAAAAGCAGTACTTTATAATTCATTAGCAAATGTTGTATGTACGCAACCAAGAAAAACTCCAACATCAAACAATGCTGAGAGAGTATCTTTAGAAATGGGTGTTCCTTTATCTGTAGAACTAAAAAGAAATTATTATGTACAATATAAACACAAAGATACTAAACACGTTAAAAATACAAATCATTTGAATCTTAAATATATTACAGACGGTTCTTTATCAATGGAAGTAAATAATCCAGTTCTTAGAAAAGATCCTCATTATGTACAAAATTTATATGATATAGTAATAGTTGATGAAGCACACGAACATAATGCAAATATGGATTTTATTTTAACTTTAATGAAATTTATTGCTTTATATAATAATACAATTAAATTAGTTATTGTTAGTGCTACTATGGATGATGATGAACCAACCTATAGAAGATATTATAGAGATATTAATGATAATAAAATGTATCCATTAAATTTTTCATTAAGAAAAAATACTTTAGACAGAATTAATATCGATAGAAGATTTCATATGTCACCTCCAGGTAAAAGCACCAGATTCAAGATTATTGATACATATATTGAAGACATACCTAAAGCACAACAAGATCCTACATCATTGGCTATAGAATTAGTCAGAACAAAACCAAGTGGATTTATATTAATTTTTCAACCAGGTTCAGGAGAAATAGAAAAATTAATAGAAGATTTAAATAAAAAATTACCAGATGATACAATTGCTATACCATATCATTCTTTATTAAAAAAACCATTAAGAGATTTTGTAGAAAAAATTTCAGATAAATATACAGAACTAGCTTTAGATAAAGATACTAAATTTAGTGAATTAGAAAATCCAACTTGGGGAAGTAATAAAGGAAAATATAAAAGAGTTATTATTGTTGCAACTAATGTTGCAGAAGCATCTATTACTATTAATAAATTAAGATATGTTATTGAAACAGGAACACAGAAAACAGCAAAATATGATTATTCTAAAAGAAATACACGCTTAGTATTAGATACAATTTCTGATTCATCTAGATTACAAAGAAGAGGTCGTGTAGGAAGAGTTGCACCAGGTGAAGTATATTATTTATATAAAAAGGGAACAACTGAAAATATTAAAACAATTTATAATATGTGTATTCAAGATATATCTCAAGAACTTTATAGAAGATTATTTAATAGCTCATTAGAAAAAAAACTATTTACTTTAAAAACAGATCCAAATAATCCAGAAAATAAATTTACATTATCTGATTTACCAATATTATATGGTCAATTTTACAAGAATTTCGAATATTATTTTAATTTAGATACTTATTTTGATTATGTTGGCAATCTATCTCATTATGATTATATAAATTATACTAATCCTGGTATTTATTTTGAATCTGGCTATTCAATTTACAATTTGAATGATTATGATGGAGATTTTTTTATTATACACCCAGAAGAAATATATATCAAAAGAAATATAGTTGGTACTATTATGGAAAATACAAGTAAATCTAATAAACTTGAAAGAAATAAACTTGATTCTGAAAAATTAAAAGTATTTTGGGAATCTCTTAAGAATGATTATTTCCTTGATTATGATGAAACAAAAATAATTAAATTAGATTTAGGTGAGAAATTTCAAAGACTTCAGGAAATTTTTGGCTTTGAAGATCCCAAATTATTTAAAACATTAATGTTTTCATATATATTTGGAGTTCAAGAAGAAGTAATTCGCCTTGTATCATTATTACAAGTAATGCCTAGATATACTGATAGTTTATTAGAAGGATATATTCTTAATGGAAAATATATGAAACCATTTGATGATTTAAAAAAATTAATTGGAGAGGGTTCAAGAGGCGATTTAGATGGATTAACTAAGATTTTAGATATATTTCACAAAATGTTAAATACTCTTAATGTTCAATATGATAATGATATGACATTTACAAAAAAAATATTAATGGCAGATGTTGTTCAATATATTTTAAAACATAAAACTTCTGACCAACAACAAAGAGTATTAAAAGAATTTGGTATTGATGTAGATAAAATAAATAATTTTTCTTATTTAACAGAGGATGATTATAATAATTTTAGAAAATCAGATTATATATTAGAGTTTGAAAAGAAATCATTTTTAGATAATTTTGATGAAATATTTAAATTCACTAGAACATATAAATTAAATTACAATACTTTAAAAGCATATTTTGAAAAATATTGTCAAATAAAGAATACATTATATTTATATAAAAATAAATGTATGGATAGTCAAGATATTAAATATGATGAATATAATTTATTGGATGAATTAACAAAAGTAATGGGTAGAAATATATTATCAACTAATTTTGATAACTATGAAAAAGTATTATCTTGTTTTCTATTATCAAATCCTTATAATATTGTTACAAGTTTAGACAGTAATAATTTTATTTATTTTTATGAACCAACTAATGAAAATATATATAAAGTCAGTACAATAAGTAAAAATAGTCCAAAATTAGATACAGTTATTGATCCTGTTTATATGAAAAAGTATTTATACTATCAACAACTTGATATTGATAAAGAATCCATATCTATGATAAATAGTATACATCCAAAATTATTTGAAAATTTATATTCAATATATAATTTAACAGATTTTGGTAAAAAAATAAATGGATTATTAAAAACAGACTATAAAGATGGAAAGGTTCAATCCAGTATATATAAAAGTAAATTAATGGAAATAATTGGCGATATTAAAGATACTTCAACTATTGTAAATATTAATGTAAAAAAAAATACTAATATAGATAAAATTAATTTTTTCAATAAGAAGATTAAAGAAATTATGAGTTAAAAAATTATATTTTTATAATATATATAAATTATGGCACTTCCATCAAATGAAGTTCAAATTAGAAATTATATCGCTTCCATTACAGCTGGTAAATTTTTACAAGATTACACTAAATTAAGTGATGAAAATAGAGCATTATCTATTGTTATTGCTAGAAATAAGGGCTATATTGCTTCAAATGGCACAGATTTATCTAAAATCCCTCCCTTTATGTTTTATCAAGTTGTAGATGAAGCTATTAATGCAACTAAAAGAGGAACATTAGAAGAAATTTATGATTCATATAATAAAACAAATACAGCAACAGGTGCATCTAATGCTGTTTTATTTAATACAGAAATCCAAAAAAGAGCATTAAAAATAAAATATAATTACACTGTAACAACACCAAATCCATTAACTCCTCTTAGCCAAGCAAAAGCACAATTAACTACACCAGAAAATATTAATAAATATATTGATTTATTAAATGAAGTTTATAACACAGTCAAAACTAATGCTGCTTTTATTGCCTAAACATAAAAAATTGATTTTTTAATACTAATTATAATTAATTATTAACAAAATGATGAATAATCCAATATATATTAAAGCTACAAAAATAGATATACCATTTGATTACTGGAAACATCCTAAAATTAATAATATAAATTTAAATAGTAGAAATAATGCAATGATTTATTTTGATAATTTGAATAATTCTCTTATTCGCGAACTTTATCAAAATGAAAGCGTTAATTCGTCAAATGGATTTCTTTTAGAATATCGTAATATAATTTATATTACAAGTTGTTTACATGGAGTAAAAGATTGTTATAATATTAAATTAGTAATTGATGATCATACAATTGATCTAAATATTGTATATGGTTCTGAAGAATTTGATTTAGTTTTTATGACACCAAAAGAAGATATAACTGAAATTATAAAAAAATATAATATTAATGTAATAAATTTTAATAATTTAAATACACAAATCCCGAAAATTAAAAAAGCCAGAATAATTACAAACAAACAATCTTATGAAACCAAAATAAAAGATATTTGTGAAGAAGATAGTGGAAACACTAACTTTACAATTATACCTCAAATTAATTTGGTATTAAAAAAACAAATATCAAATCTATTTGGTATAAGTGGTTCCCCTTGTTATTCAAATGATACTTTTTTAGGTTATGTTTTTTCATATAATCCTGATACAAATGAAATTAAAGTAATACCTTCTTATTGTGTAAAATATGCATTAGAATATATGATGCCGCGTAATATTAAATTTCTTAAAACTATTGTATTAGATACATCTGGTTCAATATGTAGTATTTATGATAATGAAAAAGATGTTAAAAACAATGCTTATAAAATTAATGAACCTAAAACTATTGAATATAAAGAACATACTAAAGACAAATTATATTCTTTAAAAAAAAATACTTTAATTTTTGAAATAGATAATCTAAAACTAAATACAGATGGTAAGATATATTTTGAAAAAATGGATATTTATCTTAGTCCAAATGTTTATATTTTGTTAAATAATGATAAAGACTATTTTAATTTTAAAGGTTATGAATTAGTTAACGGTAATTATAATGATTTTAGTATAAATTTATATCCGATTGTACCGCTTGATTTTATGGTATTTTCTCCAAATAATCGCAATAAAATTGTTGTATATAAAAATATGGTTTTTTCAGAGTTAAATCGTGAATTATTATCACTGACAGAAAGCATGGATTCAAAAATTGTAGAAAAACTACAAACTCCATATTCCAAAAAAAATATCAAACAATTAGTATTAATTGATATTCTGGATAAATATTCAGATGATAATAGTAAGTTAGATAAACTAAAAAAAGATTTAGAAACAAATCTAATATTTCTTTCAAGAATTAATAAGAAAATTATTGATACACTTGAAGGTTTATCAGAAGAAATTAATAATAATAATGAAAGTAATTTTACATTTGAAGTAAAAAAAAGTTCTTATAAAAATTTAGTTTATTAAAAAAATAATCTTGTTGCGATAGGATCACTTGATTCATTATCCATTAATCTTGATTTTTTTACTGGAGGTTTATTTTTTTGTGCTAATTCTAAAACATATTTTTCAATTATTAAATTTAATACTTTTATTTTATTTAAATCGGCTTCTATTTTATCTCCTCTTAATTCAAGATCTTCTAAATAGTATGATAATAATTCTTTTGGTTCAACAACTCTTATACCATTATTAAGTGTAATATTTTTAATATTATTATCAATAAAAGTTAAATCAACAGATAATTTATCATTTGAAAATGTCATACTTTTTTCTATTGTTGATTGGTGTCTTTTTAATCCTGCAAAACTATCTTGAGTAATTGGTCTTGTTTGTTGAATAACAATATCAAAATCATTTGGTATAGGCATTGTAGCAACTACTTCATCTAATAAATTATAATTTTGAGCTAATAATAAAATAGCTAATGAACCAGAATAAACCCAATTATTACCAAAAAAATTATTCATTATTTTAGTTACATCTGGTGTTTTTTCATTTATAATTTTCATTAATAATTCTTTATTGCCGCCTTTTAATATATTTTTTAAATATAAATATTTTTCTTTATATTTAATATATTTTTCTTTATTCATTATATATAATATGAGTATAAATAATATTTCTCCAACAATTTGGGGACCACATGGATGGAAATTTTTACATTATGTAACTTTCTCATATCCAGAAAATCCTACTAATGAAGATAAAGAAAATTATAAATTTTTTTTTAATTCAGTCGGTACAATTCTTCCTTGTTTTACTTGTCGTGAAAATTATAAAAATCATTTAAAAAAATTTCCTCTTGATAATAATACTTTAAAAACACAATTTAATTTAGTATCTTGGTTAATTAATGTACACAATGAAGTTAATAAAATTCATGGTGAAAAAATATTTAGTTATAATGAAGTTTTAAATATATATTTTCCTAAAAAAGTAGATTATTCACGCTATTATCCATTAATTCTTTTTGTTATAATTGTTTTAATTTGGATTATTTATAAAAAAAATTCTAAAACTAGTGACTATGATAGTTTTATTTCTAAAATTAATTTAATTTAACTAAAATATTAGCAATTTCTTTCATAATTGTATCAAATTGTTCATTAGTTATATTATCGTTAAGCCAATCGTTAATATCAACACTTGCTTTATTTAATATATTATCCCTAATTTCTATTATTTTAAATGCATAATTTCTTATTAAATTCTTATATGAAATATTTTGTTCTTTTACTGTATTAATAATATATTTAATGATTTTCTCTCTTGGCACATCTTTGTATGTTAATCTCATATCAGTATAATAAATAGACCATAATGCACAAAATCCTCCAGGATCTCCAATTTTCTTTTTCTTTTTCTCTACAATATCTAACATTTGTAAGGAGATTTTAGGTAAATAATCAGATGGTTTAAAATATGTAATTTTTTTATTAAATTTTTCTTCAAATATTTGTTTAAATTTCTTTTCTAATATTTTATCTAATAAATCACCATTGTAATTAAAATTATATGGATTACCTGAACCATTTGGTTCAAATCTTTCTATTTCTCCTTTTTCTTTATCTAATATTAAATAGTTTGCATGCGACCCTTGATTTAATTCTATACCTATTGGAATAATGAAAAATCTTTTGGATTCATTATATAAGCATCTATCTATAATACTATCAAAATTATCAATAAAATGAATTTTATTATAAACCCATACAATTTCAAAATTTAAAAATTCACATTTATTAGATATAACTATACCTAAATTATTATAAGTACTACATAATTGTTTATTTTCTCTAAAATCTCTTGGAATAGCACTACAAGAGTTTTCATGTTTCTGTAATAAATATATTAATCCCAATAATACATCTAATGTTGAACCTGTAAAAGTACAAAATTTGAGATTCTTATATTGATCATCTAAATCCTTATCGAGAAGAGAAATACAAATGCGGCCTCTTTTAATTGGGAATGTTTTAACAGAACAAGATACTTTTTCTTTATCTTCAATTAAGCTCAATATTTTATTTTTTATAATATCTTTGCAATTTTCACGTTTATTCTTTTTTGTAGTTATTTTAACATCTTCTGCTTTCATTTTTTCAATATCTTCATTACTAAAATTCATTTCATCTAAATTTGTTTTACAAGCATTTTCCCAATCTGCTTCCCAAATTTTATTACTTTCTAAATTATATAAATATGATTCAACTACAATATTTATAAATTCTTCTTGTTTTTCTTGTTTTAATTTTAATATATAATCAATAGGACGAATATCATTTTTGTTTTTAATTAAAATATCTAATTTTTTCTTTTTTAAAATATTTTTGTAATTTTCCCATATGTCATATTCACATATTGAATGTAAACAAGATTCATAATCATTATCTTGAATATTAAGATTACTATTTTCAATAAGATAATCTATAATTTCTTTTTTAATATTTGAAGAATGTTTAAATAATAAATGTAATGGTATTCTTCCATCTATATTCCATAAATTAACATTTATTTGTTTATTTGAATTAATAAGTAAATTAAATATTTCTAAATTATTTTCTATAACGCAATAATGTAAAGCAGTATTACCATATATATCTTGTCTATTAATATCAATATTAGAATCTAAACAATATTTAACTAATTCAACTGAACCAAGATTAATAGCATAATGTAAAATATTATATTCGTGTTCAAAATCTTGTAAATTAACATCTGCTCCGTTATTTAATAATAATTTAAGTATCTTGATTTCTTGTAAATTACAAGCATAATGAAGGGGTGTATCGCCAATATTTGTTCGCGAATTAATTATAACTACCTTTTCGGAATATTTCAATATTAATTCTACAATTTTAATATCTCTTGTAAATATTGCCATATGTAATGCATTATTACCATTATTATCAGAAAATAAGGTGTTTGAGTTATTTTTTAATAATAATTCAATATATTCAGAATTTTTTGTTTTAATTGCATAATGTAGTGCAATATTATTATTGTTATCTCTCATATCGCATATTGAAACACCAATATTTTTTTTATCATATTCCAAAAGAGCATTTATTATTTTTGTATAATTATATTTAATAGGTATATACAATATACTTTTATTATCTGAATCAAAAATATCTATTTTTATATTTTCTATTTTTAGTAATTTATTAATTAAATTATACTTATTTTGAACAATTAAATAATTAAGAATATAATTATTATTATCATCTTTTATATTTAAATCTAAATCATCCATAGTTAGTTTTTTGTCTACTATGTAATCTATTTTTTTTTCGAAGTTATCATAATCTTCATCTTTTAAATATGCAAATAAATTAAATATATCAAAATCCATAATATATTATATATACATTATAAATATTTAACAAAAATTTCAAGATATGTTTTTAATAATACAATCGATAATAAACATATATACTGTAGTTAAAACCTTTTTTTTAGCTGTATGATATGGCCTAATAATTTTAAGTGCATCATCATAATTAAAAAATCTAATATCACCTATTTCACTCTTTTGATGAGAATTATTTGTATTTAGTTTTAATTCATCAGATGGTTTTTTATTAATTGCAATATAATATACATGACGATATTTTACACCATTTGTACCTACAAAATCTTCAATCACTGGATTAATATTTTCCATAATAATATAATCATTATCGCTATAATCACTCTCTTCATTAAATTCTCTTTTAGCACAAATAATACTTTCTTCTAACTTATTTCTTCTACCTTTTGGAAATCCCCATTCTGATTGATTCCATGCAGGTACAACATTATTAACATAAAAACTTAGGCTTAATTCATCATCTTCATTTTTAAGTATCATAAATTTTTCTTTTGCTTTTTCATATTCATTCTGTGTATTTGGTGTTTGAAGTTGTATTTCTCCCCAAAATTCATTCCATAATGTATCAAAATCATTTTTAGCAATTCTTTCTATTTCTTCAGATGTCATTTGTTGAAATAAATAAATAATACCATCAATATTATCTATTTTATATCTACCTCTAATAAATTCAATATATCCTAAAGTATGTTTCCTTTGTATCATTAAAAATTTAATAGAATTAGAATATTTTGAAAAATTTTCAATATCCTTTACTGAATTTACTTTAATACCATATTCATCAAGTTCAATCTTTTCACTTTTATTTGATAAATCATTAAAATATTCTTTAAAACTCTCTAAATCTTTATTTAAATCTACAAGAATAATACCATAACTTGTTACTGGATCACGACACTCTTTAAATTCATGATTATTTTTACCACAATTATTACAAAATATTATTTTTTTAGTTTTATGTTCCATTATTTTGAATTATTAATAACTTTTTAAATACTAATAATAAATAAAATTTTATGATTCTTCTGATTGAGATTCCATTTCACTATCTTCTTCAGATTCATTAGTTTCTTCATCGCTATCTTGTTCTCCATTATTTTCATCAACATATTTTTCATTTCTAATATAATCATCATATGTTATCATATTATCCATACCATATTCTTTTTCATATGATTTTTTAACTTCTTCATCTGTAGCAATATCTTCTAAAAATCCCATTGCCATAATCATAGTATCTTGATCATTAAATTGACGAGATTCAATAGTTACCTTTACATATGAACCAATTGTAACAGTAACAGATTTACCATCTTTTTTTGCCATTAAGTTACCAGTTTTAGTATCTACAAAAAATATATTTTTGTTAATTCTATCTTTAGTAGTTACAAGAACATTAATGGGACCATTATTTAATCTCATTATTAAACGATTTGCTTTATCTATTTTACAAATAATTTGTTTTTTTAAAAGAGGATAACATAATTTGCATGTAAAAGTAATATAAAATCTTGCTGCTGATTTAGGATTTTCAGCAACTACATATCCATCGCTGTATTTAGTTACATCATAAATTTTATTAATAAAACCATAATCTTTAAAACATTTTCCTTCGAATCTTTTGATTAAATTATTTTTTAAATTTTTATATATATTGTTATCCATTTGTCTGGGTTCGAGAGATACAGATGAAGTTAATTCTGTTGTAATATACGGACTATAATTATTCATATATTAAATAATATATAAATAAATATTTATATATTATTATTTAATCAATTTTTTAATCTATATTTAAAATCCATTCATTTTTATCTTGGACAAATTTATGTTGTTTAAGTAGTTTATAATAGTCCTTTAGTTTATCATTATCTTTGATAATTATTTTATATGTAGTTTGTTTATTCTTCTGTTCTTCTTTAACTTCAGAAGTAAATTTATATTTGATTTCTTTTTCTAATTTATCCATTACATAATCTTTTCTGTCCTCAAGATTATAAGGGAATGGATATTCTGGATGATTTGCTGGAACAATTAAATATGTAATTTTATTTTTACCTTTTGCATATTTTTCTAATTCAGCTAATTTATTTTTAATATCATTACATATATCAAGTCTTGTTTGTAATTGATTTGTTTTTAATCCTAATTCATCAGCTATTTTAACGAGGAATGTTCTTTCTCTTGATGTACATACACCACCTAAGAAACTGAAAATACCTGTTGCTCTCTTCTTGTCAAGAATTTTAGCTCTCTTTTCTCTAATCTTAAATACATCTTTAAGTTCTTCAATTTGTTTGGATTTTCTTCTTGATACTTCTTTATCAATAATACCAACATATTTAAATTCATCTTTGTTTTCATAATATTCCATTACACTATCAAAGTCATAATAATTTTTATCTTCAAGAATTTCTTCATCTTGATCATCTTCAAATTTATTTTTCTTTATCTTTTCTTTTATTTCTTGATATTTTTCAGAATTCTTGAGATAATTATATAAACTTAATTTTTGTACATTTGGTGTATCAAAAGATGCTCTATATTCCATAGATATATTTTCATTTTGATTAAATGGTTGGAATATGTAGTATTTATTTATGTAAATAATATAACCTGGTCTATTATATTTATCAAGAATTGTATCTTTGAAATTATTAAATTCATTTTCAGTTACAGGTATTAATTCATCGAGAGCCTTAAATATAAAAAATTCATCAAATAAATCAATTTTATCTTCATCATATGATTTTTTAACATATGCTACTATTTCTTCCAAAGTATAGTCATATTTCTTAAGATATAATTCTTTTATTTTTGTTTTAGCAAAATTAATTTCATTTCTAGATAAAGCATTTGTAAATGTAGAATAATCTAAACCATCTTTTGATATTTTTTTGTACATTCTTCTTTTAGGGTCATAAAATTCAGCATTGAGTTTTAAATCATCGCACTTATAATCACAATTTGTATAATCGCATATTGAAGGACAAGGTTCTTTGCCTTCTTGACCACAATCGGCATATTGTTTAATTTCCTCGTCAAATTTATTACCGTGTTCATTAAGAGGACAATCAATCGCAATTTCTTTCATTGCTCTTTCTACTTTTTTAATTAATAAGTACTTCTTTTCTGATTTTTGATATAATTCTTCTTCTGTAGATAATTTATCATCTAGACTTACAACATATTTATATACATTGACAAATGGAAATTTATTTGCTTCAGACATAACTTTATAGTGTGAACACCATCTAATACCTCTACCAACAACTTGGTCAACTCTGCCTAAATTAAAGTGGACATCAAGAATATGAACTTCTCCGACATTCATTAAAGAAATACCTTCGTTCATAACTTTTGAACCTAAAACAAATTTGATATGTTTACCATTTTTGTTATCAATATTACTAAATACTGATTTAAGTATATCTGCTTGCTCTTCTGGTACATATTCTTCAGTATCATCTGCTGATTTACCTGTAACTGAAATAAAAGTAGCTGGTTTAAATTCATGTTTAGGTATTTTATTTACTGAATATTTATTAGGATTATAATTATCATAATCTGTAGATGAACTTGATTTTTCATCATGTGATTTCTTTGTTTTATCTTTTTTTATAAATATATCACTTCTTTCTGTACTTTGAATAACACTTTCTTCATCTTCATCATCATCGCTATCAGTTTCCTCTTTATTCTTTTCTGTTTCATCTGTATCTTCATCATCGTCATCTTCCTCTTCACTTGAAACAGCACCACCATATAAATTAATATCATGTAAATTAATTGATTCATCAAATTTCATATGTTGATGTTCTTCGTATGTTTTACCACAGAAATAACATATGGTATCTTTTTGAATTCTATAATTATTTTCATCAACTTGATATTCTAAATAACCATTTTGTAATAAAATTTCTTGAAATATATCAATACCTACTTTAACTAAATTAGAATATATAAATGCAGTTTTAGGACCTTTTTTACCCCAAATTAAACGGCTAATTTTTTTGTAACATTTATAAAACTTTGTTGAAAAGTTCTTAAGATATTTTTTATTAAATATTTTACCGCTAATTTTTTTACCATCTTCTGATAAATATATTAAATCACTCTCTTCTACATTATCAAGAATATCTGTTCCAATTTTTTTATTTAATAATTCATAATTACTTTTAATTTGATTCTTTAAAATGTCAATACCCTCGCGACCAATATATCCAGTTACATTTTTTTTATTTGATGTTAAACCAGGAAATGCAAAATTGGCTGCAGCTTCAGAACGTCTATCAAGTGAATCACCTGTTTCTGCTACAGCAGTTTCATATATCATTTTTTGAAATTCATTCATTTTACATCTAATTACTTTTGTAAATAGTAATCCAGGTGGAACTTCACCTTTATCAATTCTTTTAGCATATGTTAATGGATCAGCGCCTCTAATATGAGATACATACCCACGAGCCATATTTTTAAAGTATTCTAAGCCATCTGGTTTAAAATCTAATTCAAAATTTCTTTCAGGATTATTAAATATTCTATCTCTTTCTATTTGTGAATTAAGTGGTCTAATAAAGTTAAGTAGTTCAACAATATCATCTGCCATATTCTTCATAGGAGTTGCAGAAAGTAATACTACTTTAAGATTAGTTGAATTTTTAATAATTTTTTTTAATGCTTCACCAAAATTATTGTCTGTTAAATTGTGAGCTTCATCTACTATTAAAATAGAGTTATTTAAATTATGAATTCTGTCATCAGCTAAATCTCTTTCAAAATCTCCTTCTTCTGTTTTTTTATAGGAAACTTTTACTTTTTCTCCTTTTACTAATTTTCTTTCAACAATCTTTTCACCTAAAACTCTTTTATAAAAACTTCTAAAACTCATTATACGATAATATTGCATTGCTTGATTAATTGCATTTTTAATTTGTCTTTGTTTTTCTTGCTCATCAATAATAATTGTTTTATCTAAATATTTTAGATAAGTTTCTCCTGTACATTTAACTAGAGAATTTTTCCAGTTTTCTTTTAATAAGCCACCTGGTACTAATATATGTATCTTAGTATTATATTTTTGAACTTGAGCCTTAAATTTTTCAGCAATAGCAATGCCGGCACAAGTTTTACCAGTACCGACATTGTGGAAAAGTAAAATACCTTTATATGGAGTATCTGGATTTATAAAATTACTTAACATAGCTTGATGCTCGAATAATTGATTTTGACGATCACATACATTGTCTCTTAATTCTTTTATTTCAGCATAATTATCAAGTGATGGGCGTTCTTTCATTTTATGAAAAAAAAACTCTCTTTTTTTATAAAGTTTATATTGAATATTTTTATCAGATGGTTCTGGATAATTATATTCTGTTTTCATTAATGTTATATCATTATCATCATTAGATTTTTTATCAATCATTTATAATATAATTATATAAATAAAATTTAGTTTTTTATTATTAACTAATATAAGTTAAAAATTCATAATTCAATTCTATATAAATATTATATAGAATGAGCAAAAAATATAGTTACGATGATATGGAAAAATTATCTCAACGAATCCAAAAAATAAAAAAAAAGAAGAATCTAGAAGAAATTCGTGATATTATTATCGAAAATAATTCTGACATAAATATTACAGAAAATTCATATGGAATATATTTATGTTTTAATCAATTAACACAAAAAACTTTTCAAAAATTAGAAAAATATGTTAAAAATTATTTTGATATAGAAAAAAATAATAAAACATCAAGTGCTTATAATATTCCATATTCTTCAACTAATGATGAAGAAAATGTTAAATATTCAACTAATGACTTTTTATATGAACAAAATTCGCGATTAAAATTTTCTAATAAAGAAAAAAATTTAATCAAAAAACGTTTATATGATAAGGCATTAAAAATTAATAGTGAAATAAATGAATATGAAAAAAACTGTCAACCTTCTACTGAAGAACCAAATAATATTTTTTTAAAAAAAGCTAAAAAAGTTGATAAAAAATAATTTAAATAATTAAAGACTAATAATATTATAGATGTTAAAAGTACAAAATAGTAAAATAAAAAATCCATTATTAAAACAAATTGGTTTAAATAAAGATAAAGATAAAGAAAAATCTGAAGTTAGTTCAGTTAATAATAAAAAATTATCACTAGACTATTTATTAGAATTTCTTAAAAATAAAATCGAAGAAAAAGAAGTGACTATAAAAGATGAAGAAATTGAAGAAGATAGTAATGAAGAAACTATACAAGAACCAGATATTAATACTTTTATGGATTTAAAATTTAATAAAAATAATTTAGCTGAAATTGTTGAAGGTATTAACTTTAAACGTTATGGAGTATTAAAAAGTGTTAAAGGTAAACTTAAATTTTATAATAACTTATCTTTTCTAAGTTCATTGTCTGTTGTTATTAATGATAAATTTGTTAATTATGATGAAAATAGACAATTAAATTATATTAAATCTTTAAAATTGTATCTATGTAATACATTTAATAAAAGTTTTTATGATTCAAATAATTATAAAGAATTAGAAAAAATCTTTAATTTTGATAAACTTTCTATAAGTAAAAATTTATATAATTATGATTTGACCCGCAATGAAATCCTAGTTATATCAGATATTTTACATATTAATATATTCATTTTTGATATGAATCGTGATCAATTATTTTTTACTGGTCGTAAATTTATCCCATATAAAAAAAATGTATTTCTTTTAAAAAAAGAAGATGGATTTTTTGAACCACTAAATTATGAAAATAAATTTTATGTAAATCATGATGATGATTTTATTCAATATCTTTTAGAAAATAATAAAAAGATTACATTATATTTTAAATCAGATAAATTAAAAGAATTTTTAATATCTACTGATGATAATGAATATTATAATAATTTTATGGAAAAAGAAGTAAAATTAGATATTAAAAATAAAATTTTAGAAAGGCGTTTATATAATCTAAATAAAACTGTTGATGATGTTAAACCAAATGAAACTATTATTAATGATTATACTGAAAATAAAAATTTTCCAGAAATGACACTCGCAACTGAAATTGCCAGTTTAAGTGATTCAGATGAAGAATCAGAAGATGATAGTGATGAAGACAGTGACAATGAAGTAAAAATTGAATATAATAAATCTCAATTAAAAAATATGAAACTAGAAGAAATTATTTTAATTGCTAAAAGTTTACATTTAAGAATAGATACAATGGTTGATGGAAAGTTAAAGAAAAAAACAAAAACAACATTAATTGAAGAAATTATCAAAAAATAAAATATTTATTTATAATATTATGGAACCAATAACAGAAACATCATATACTGTTAATAAAAATGATTTTAAATATAAAAAAATGAGAAAATTAGATATCAATAAAATAGAAAACAAAGATTTAATAAATATGTATTATAATACTAATTTTGATACTATTGAATATAGAATAGAAGAATGTCTTAAAGAAGGTGGTAAAATTTTAGATTTAAAATATTTAGATTTAAAAACATTTCCAACATTATCAAATGAATTAATAAATAAACTAGAAGAATTATATATTAGTAATAATGAAATTGATATATTACCTAATTTAAGTAAATTTAAAAATTTAAAAATTTTAGATGTATCTGTAAATAAATTAAAAAAAATCAATAATTTACCTCCTTTATTAATTGAATTTTGTTGTTTTGAAAATGATTTAGAAGATATTAATTATGTTTCTGAATGTAAAGAATTAAAAATTTTATATATTGCAAATAATAATATATCTGATTTAAGTTTTTTAAATAATAATCAATCATTAGAAATATTATTAGCAAATTTTAATAATATTGAGGATATACCAAGAAATATACCAAATATAAGAAAGATTCAAATTAAACATAATAAATTAAAAAAAATAAAATCATATCCGAAATTAACTTATTTAGATGCGCGTAATAATAAGATTGTGGAGATTGAAGAACAAAGTAATTTAAAAGATTTAATAATTAGTTATAATGAAATTAACGAACTACCTATTATCAATACATTAAAATATTTAGAAATAGTCTATACTAATATTGAAAAGATTAAATACATGAAAAATTTAGAAGAATTAATATGTCTAAAAGATAGAGTAAAATATATTTCTAGTAAATATAAATTAGAAAAAACTATTAGTCATGAGTCAAAATATCTAAATTTATTTTTTATACCTGAATAATTTAACTTAAAAGCATATTATGATATTTTATTTATATTATAAGATGGAAGAAAAACATAAAATGGAGGTTTCTAAGATGCCCAAAACTTTACCAAAAGGTTCAATTATGCTTAATAATGATAGGGAAAGTAAACTTCCTGATTTAATTAATTTAACTGGACAAATTATTGCTTTTATTGAATATATTGAAACACCTGAAATGAAAACTATGGCAAAAGAAAATAAGATGCTATATAAACATCATCTTGAAAACAAATTTGAAGAATTTACTCTTGAATATTATTCAATTTATAAGATGCTAGTTGATAATGAAAATGAAAGAGCTCAAAATATCGAAAGATTATTTAAGATGATTGATAGATTAAAAGATGTAGAAAGTGGTAAATCTAATGTTGATAGAGAATTTATAAAAATCAGAGAAGAACTCGCTCAAGATTATTTATATCCACAATTTGGTGGCAGGGATGCATTCCAAAAAGCACTTTCTAAAGATTTAAAAAAATAAAAAAATTAATTAAGTGAAAAATATTTTCTTAAATATACTCTTGACTTTTCCATATTAGATTCTTGAGGAAAAAAATGTGTTGTCCAAAATTTGGCAGCATTAATTTGTTTTTGTCTTTTCATTTGCACAGTATCACCATAGAATAACTGTGCGTTAATAAAACTGATTATTTCATTTATTGCTTTAAATTGTTCATTTTCTATTTTAATATTAAAATCAATAATATTTTTTAAAAATTCATCATCTGGTTGATATTCAGACATTACATCAACTATTTTTAATTTCTTTTCATCGTGAATTGTTTTTAATATATCAAGTAATTTTTTAGTTATTTCTTTATATTCTTTATCTTTTTCAGAATATTTAAAATCCATACAAACAAAATATTTTTCTGAATTTGATGGGCGACTTGTTAATGGTTTAATAACTTCTACTTTATTCCAACATGATTTAAGAATAGCCATAAATTTAACAGATGTCATAGTAAAAGTTTCAAATAATTTACATACAAAATGGCCTCCTTTTTTTTGATGCATAACTGCACCAACTATTTGACCAAAAATTAATCTAAATGCTTCTTGTTCTTGAATATTTTCATTACCCCATTCAAAACCACCATCAGCTGTAATAAAATCTGCTTTTTCTTTCATGTCGCCACCAAATAACATAATTGTTTTTGGATCAGTAATATCACCATTATCTTTGGATGCATCACCGCCAGCTACTTGTTTAGGATATGTTTTGTGTAAAATAAAACGTTGTGGTTTTTCTTTAGCATAAAAATTAACAAAATTCTTTTCAAGTTCTGGTACATGTTTCCCTTCATCTTCTGGATGGAGAGTAATAGCATAATATTGGTCATCTTTCCAATGTTTAGAAAACTTTTCACGGAAAAACATAGTTGCTTGAATAAAAGAGCCAGGTCCTTCTGCTAAATGAGCAGAAACAAAATTTTTATTATCTACGTCGATTAAATTATAAATCATTAATATTTCCCATAATTTATAAAACCCTCTTGATAAAATATCTGGTTTATCTTTTCCTAAACCAAAATATCTTGCTGATGTTTTACCTATATCATCATCATAATTATCAATATATCTTTCAAATTGATTTAATACTAAATATACTTTCTTTTTATTTTCAAATTCTTTAGTAATTTCCATTTTATCTTTTGATTGATGAATAAAGTGTTGAAAGCCAAGGGCAAATCTTGGATAATCTATATTAGTAGAAAATTTAACATTAGCATCTTTATTCATAATATCTTCTTTTGGATCACTTAAATGATTTGTTATAGGAACATATTCTGGGTTTATTATTAATTTATCTTCTTTGGTTTCATTTACCTTATCCTCTTCTCTTTTTAATTTACGAGATGAAATTTTATCTTTAGGCATTATATATAATATATTTATATTATATTATATAATAATCAATTTTTATATATAATATGAATGATTTTATAAAAATAATTGAATAAAAATAACAATAATTTAAGAAATATATAATATTATTATATATAAAATGTCATATATTATTGATTCTCAGAATAGTGATATCAAAAAACTATATAATAAAACCGACTCTAATAAGGAGTTTGAGTTTATGATTTATAATAATGATACATTTTCATTATCATATCAAGACTATTTAACTTGTCTCGAATTTCTAACAAAAAGAGCAAAGTTCCAAAAATTAAAAATCGAAACAATAAATACTCTTGATATTGCATATCTTGAAAATGAAACAAGTTATAGAATTACTCTAGAAGGAATTGATACTATTAATAAATATATGAAAATGTTACATGATTGGAAAAATCATATTATTTATAAAGTATTAATTACCAAATTTTTAGAAGGTTCTAAAGATATCCAAGTTATGGAAAAAGTTAAGGAATCTGAAAATGTTGTTGATGTTAAAGAATATAATGTAAGAGTTAGATTATCAGAAGAAAATGAAGTAGATAAAAAAACTTTAGAAAAACTTAAATCTTTAGACCATACGCAAATTCCAAATATTTCATTTAGATTTAAAGAACGTGTTTCTGTCTTTTTAGAAAGTGCTAAAGATAAACATATTAAAATTGATTTAACTAAAACTACTACTTCTAGAAATATTAATCGTATTGATAATATTGTTCCTAAATATGAACTTGAAATTGAATATATGAATAAATCTAAACCTAAGGGTGATGATGATTTAAATTTAATGTTAAAAGAAACAGAAATTTTATTCAAAGTAATTCAACAATCTAACTTTATTATTAGTAAAACTCAAACCACAAATGTTCTTAAAGAATATGCAAAAATTTTATCTCTTGAATTTGATAAAATGCAAAATCTTAATGGTAGAAAACCAGAATCTCTTGAAATCCAATATTTAACAGAAATGTTACCAAATAAGTATGCAGTTACTGATAAAGCAGATGGTGAAAGAAATTTTGTTATTATTGTTGATGGTGGTGTTTATATGATTAATTCTGGTTTACATGTTAAAGATACTGGTATTAAACTTGATAAAAAATTAGCAAAATACAATGGTTCTATTCTTGATGGTGAAAATATATTTTTAGCAAAAGAAAATAGACACGTTATGATGATTTTTGATTGTCTATTTAATGGTTCAAAAGATGTTAGAACTAATCCAAATTTTATGGAAAGATTAAAAGATGCTGATGAAATTATTTCTGAATGTTTTATTCTTGGAAAACAAAAAGGTTTTGAATATAAAGATTATGAATCAAAAGATAAAGAATTTAATTTAAATAATATTGCTAAATATCACGAAGAACAAATTAAAATCTTTATGGATAATCTAAATAATGATATTCAACTTGAAAAGAAATTTCCACTAATACGTAGAAAATATTTTATTGCAGCATCAGGCGCTAAAGCTTGGGAAATATTTAAATTCTCACAATTAATTTGGGAAAAATATACTGAAGATGCAAATATTAAATGCCCCTATTTACTTGATGGTCTAATTTATCATCCACTTAATCAAACTTATACAACTGTTGCAAAAGAAAGCAAATTTGTTGAATATAAATGGAAACCTCCAACTAAAAACTCTATTGACTTGTATATTACATTTGAGAAAGATCCAAAAACTGGTAAACTTCTTAATGTCTATGATAATTCTGTTGATGAATATGTTAGAAATAAACCTTATAGAATTGTAAATCTTTATGTTGGTAAAACAGTTAATCCAAAAACTGGAGAAGAACCATATCCATTTAGAGAAGAAGAAAATGGTTCACAAGCCTATTTATTTTTACACGATGGAGAAGTTAGAGATGCTGAAGGAAAAATTATTTCTGATAAAACAGTTGTAGAATTCTATTATAATGATAATGCAGAAGTTGATCCAAGATTTAGATGGGTTCCACTTAGAACTCGTTATGACAAGACTGAAAATGTAATGAAATATAGAAGAGGTTATGGTAACTATTATACAATTGCTAATAAAGTTTGGCGTTCAATTACTAATCCAATTTTAATGTCTGATATGGCAGATTTAGCAAGAGGTAATAATGAAGCTAAGAATGAATTCTTCTATGATAAAAAAATAGAATTAATTCGTTCAAAAATTGGTAAAGAACTTATTATTACTGCAAACAAAGAAACAGCTTATTATACTGTTACAAGTGATTTAGCCAAACCTTGGAGAGCTTATCATAACTGGATTAAATCATTATTAATTTACACACATTGTCACTATATGTACCAAGATAACAGACATTTATCAGTATTAGATATTGGTTGTGGTAAGGGTGGTGATATTATGAAATATTACTATGCTAATATTGAATTCTTGGCAGGTTTAGACTACTCTAAAGAAAACTTGACTGATTCATTTAATGGTGCCATTAGTCGTTATAATAACTTTAGAAAAGGTAAACCAAGATTCCCTCGTATGGATTTCTTTCAAGGCGATGGTTGTGCATTATTTAATTACGATGACCAATTTAGAGCTTTAGGTGGAATGAGTTATGAAGACAAAAAAGCAATGGAGAAATATTTTTCCAAAGACCCTGCTAAAAGAGTTATGTTTGACAGAATTTCATCACAATTCGCTATACATTATATGTTTAGAACAAGAGAAACATTAGAAAATCTTAAACAAAATATTAATGATTATCTTAAACCAGGTGGTTATTTAATTTGTACTTGCTTTGATGCTCAACGTGTAGTTGAATTATTTGGCGACACTGATAAATTTTCAACATATTACACTAATGAAAAAGGAGAAAAGAAATTATTTTGGCAAATGATTCGTAAATATGATAAACCAAAAGATAAAGATGGTATTATTCAAGAAGGAAATCCAATTGACTTTTTTGGCGCATGGATGTTTCAAGAAGGACAATATGAAACAGAATATTTAGTTGATAGAAGATTTATTGAAAAAGAATTCTTAGAAGGTTGTGGTCTTGAACTTATAGATACTGACCTTTTTGATAATCAATTTAGATTACAAAAAGAATTTATAACAAAATATGCTCAATATGAAAGTGTTCCAGAAACACGTAAATTCATGATGAGTGTTAAACAATTTTATGATGAAGAACATACTGATATTATTAAAGGATGTATTATTAATGATTCTATTACCAGATATTATGTTTTTAGAAAACAAGATAATTTTAAACCAAAAACCGAAACAAAGAAACAATCTAGAACACAAAAAGGTGGTAAAAAAGACGAATTAGATATTAATGATGAAAAAAGATTTTATATAGCTAAACACGAATCAGAAGATAATACATTATTCCGTTCAATTCATGAAGTTTTACAAACACATAAAATTATTCCTAAAGGAGAAAAGTTTAAAGACTTATTTAAATCATTAGATGTTAAAATACCAAGAAGCAATTCTAAAACATTATATGATACTAAAGCCATTGAAGAATTAGGTAATAAAATAGTTATAGAACATGAATTAGAAAATGGTGATAAGAAAAAGGCACTTGATGGTGTATCTATTATCACTGTAGAAAAAACAGGTGGTAAATTATCAGTTAATAAACCAACTAAAATGAATAAAGCCAATATAGTATTATTAAAAGAAAATGGTTTATATAATCCTATTTATACTATTGATGAAAAATTCAATAAAAAAGGGTTATTTAAAGCTGACGAAGACTTTATAAAAAATTTGATTTAATTTATTTAAATAATAATTATTATTAAATATTAATTATTATGGATATCAATTTAATTGTTTGCTACGACTCCAATTATGGAATTGGTAAGGATAATAAAATTCCGTGGACAAATAAAGAAGATATGGCTTTATTTAAACAGATAACAACTGAATGTCAAAATGATAAATTAAATGCAGTTATTATGGGTAGAAAAACATTTCAAAGTTTAAATAAAGCATTACCAAATAGAATTAATTGTGTATTAACAAAAAATAAAGAAAATTATGAATCAAATAAGGGATTTTATTTTTTTTCAGATTTGGAAGAATGTCTCAAATATCTTGCCAATCAACCAATTGACAAAATATTTTTAATAGGCGGTACAGAAGTATATAATTGGGGTCTTGAAAATTATAATCAAATTAATTATATTTACACTTCACAATTAAATGAAACTTATGAATGTGATACATTTTTTAATTTTAAACTATTGGAAGATAGATTTAATCAAAAAAGTGAAGAAAATATTAGTAATTTTAAATTTACTGTTTGGGAAAAAAAACAAAACTTAGAAGAATTAGCATATTTAAATATGTTAGATAATATTTTAAAATATGGACATATGAGACAAACAAGAAATGCTATTACATATTCGTTATTTGGAAAAACACTTGAATTTGATTTGTCAAAATCTTTTCCACTTTTAACAACAAAAAAAATGTTCTTAAGGGGAATTTTTGAAGAATTAAAATTCTTTTTACTTGGTCAAACTAATAATCAAATATTAAAAGATAAAAATGTTCATATTTGGGATGGAAATACTACTACAGAATTTATAGAAAAATGTAATTTACCCTATAAAGAAAATGATTTAGGGCCAATGTATGGATATCAATGGAGATTCTTTAATGCTGAATATACCGACTGTAATACTAATTATAACGGTAAAGGATATGACCAATTAATGGATGTTATTAATTTAATTAAAACTGACCCATTTTCAAGAAGAATTTTATTGACTTCATATAATCCTGCCCAAGCAAAAAAAGGAGTATTATATCCTTGTCATGGTATTTCAATACAATTCTATGTAGAAGAAAAAGATAATAATTATTATCTTAATTGTTTAATGAATCAAAGATCAGGTGATACATTTTTAGGGATACCATTTAATATTGCATCTTACGCTTTACTTGTTCACATATTATGTAATCATATTAATAATACAAATGGTATCAATGGAAATAGTATTAATCCAGGAAGACTAATGATGGTATTTTGTGACGTTCATATATATGAACAACATAAAGAAGCAGTAATAACACAAATATCAAGAACTCCATATTTGTTTCCTCAAATTAAAATAAATTATAACATCCAAAATTTTAATGAAAATGGTGATAATTCAATTGGAAATATGAATTTTAACACTATTGAAATTTTAAATTACAAAAGTTACGATAGCATTAAGGCTCCTATGATTGCTTAGTTATTTATATAGAAAAAATTGATTTATTTTATATATACTTAAATATTTGAATTAATATATAAGTATATGGAAACAGAGAATAGTGTAATTAGATATCCTATTGAATTTTTTCAAAAATATAAAACTGGTATAAAAAAACCTCTCGATACTCTTCTTGAATATCAAATTGGCAATGAAACATTACAATATGCATCAAGATTAAAACCATCAACCATTCTTAATAATACAGAAATAAAAGCCAATCTTAATTTTCTAATTAACAGAAAAAATATGTCAGGTCAAGATGAAGAATTATATGACCAAATTGTAAGTAAATTAAATAAAATTTCTGATAAAAACTTTAATGAAATTGCTGAAGAAATTATGAATTTACCTTACACTAAATCAAAACATATTTACAGATTGGCTGAATCCATTTTAATTAAAAGTATCAAAGAACCAAATTACTCTGAAAAATATGCAAAACTATCATTATCATTACTACCTTGTTACATTGAAATTAACGAAAATAAAATTCATTTTAGAACAGTACTATTAACAATTTGTCAAGATATTTTCAATGAATTAATTTTTGATTCAAAATATGATGTACCAATTAAAAAGAAACAAGAATATGATAGACAAATTGCATATGATACATTAGAATTAAGTGGTTTAACTAACTTTTTTGGACAACTAAATAAAGTAAATATTCTTCCTTGTCAAATTATTTCATTTTGTTTTGATAAACTAATTAAATGTATTGAACGTGGAAATGCAACTGCAAATAAATATGAAGCAGTCAAAACAATTGTTGAATCAAGTATTGCAAATGTTAAGGAAAAAGATGATAAAATTTATAATGATATGAAAGATAAAGTAAATAGCATTATTGAAAAGAAATTATTTACAGAAATGCGTCATAAATTTATTATTTTAGAAGCACTTGACTTTTTTTAATTTTTATTTATTATAAAAATTTGAATTATTTATTTATAATACTGTAAATTTATTAATAAAATGAATAAATATACATCAATTATTTCCAACTTGGCCGAGGCGGCACAGAAAAGTCAAATCAATTATAAATTGGCCGCAGCTATTATAAAAGGAACAAAACAAATTACTAAACCGTGTATTAATACCGATAGGTCAATATATCGCGGGTTTCATAATTTTAGTCTCCATGCAGAGGCAAATGCTATTTTGAATTTGTATGGTAAAGATTTATCTTATATACCAAATTCAAAAAATTTTAATGTAAAAAACCAAAAAAAATGTGACTTACTTGTCATACGAGTTAATAATAATGGCGAATTATGTAATTCTAGACCGTGTATCAATTGTTTAAAAATGATGAAAGATGTCAAAATTAAAAGGGTATATTATATTAATAATAATAAAGAATTAGTTTCAGAACAAGTAAAAGATATGATTAGTATTTGTACAACAAGTGTTTCTCATGAACACTATTATCTAGAAACAAAGATAAAACTAACAAAAACAGAATATGTTGAAACTATATTAAAATCAGAATTCCCCGAAAAAGTAAAAAAAAATAGTTTAGGCCTTTTTATAAAAAATTATTTAAATGATTTTGATTATAAATTTGTGTTTGAAGAAAAAGATGGACAAAAGTATATTTCTATATTAAATTCAAATAATATAGAAATAAAAAAATCAAGTATAATTTAATTCCCCAACTAAATAACTATTATTAAACTTTATTACTAATTTTGGATTTATTTTATTTATAATAACACTTTGATCATCCAATTGTTTTAAGCTAATATTAATTGTATTATTATCAGTATTATCTATATTCTGAATAGTAAAAGCATTTGAAAAATATTTGGAATATATATATAATTCATCTCCAATATTAAAATTATTAATATTTTGATTATATTCTTTTTTTATTATTATATTAATATTTTTTGTATTTAAAATATTATCATAATTATCGTGAATGGTCATATATCTACTTAGACCAATCTTTTCATCAATAAATTCTATTTCTAAACAACCAGTTTCTCCTCCTAATAAAATATCACAATCTATATTTTTATTATGAATATTTACAATTTTAATCTTAGTATTTATATTTATATAACATTCAGTATTTACTTTTATTATACCACTATTTAATTTTCCGGATATTATAATATTTTTATTTAAAACAGGAATATCAAATATTTCATATATATCGAAATTTAATTCTGAAGTTATAGTAGTTTTAATTATTCGTGTATCAAATATATTACTTTTTAAAATTTCTTTAAAATTATTTATTGAATTAATATCATTATTACATAAAAATATAATATCATTAATTTCATAATTTAAATTATCTATAAGTTGTTGTTTCAAATTATTTATTAAACTATCATCTAATGAATAAACAGTATCCTTTTCATGTGTAAAAATAATATGAATTTTACTTTCAAGAAACAATGCTATTTTAATTTTATCTATCAAAAACGATAAATTATTTTCCAAATCATATTTGTTTGTAAAAATTAAAATAATTTCTGGATTAATATTTAATAAATTTGATAATGTCGTTTTAATATATTTGATATCACCTGGTGAATCGAAAATATTAATTATTGCATCGGATTGATTAAATATTTTATCCCAAGAATTATAAAAATCTAATGAATTATTTTTGTAATTAATTATATTATTTGAAGCTAAACCAATTATTTCATGATTAATACTTGATGTTCTTCCAGAATATATTTCGTGTTTATGTTTTAAAATAAGTAATTTAGAATTACTATCTATAGTATCATAACATAAATTTCCTAAAAATGTTGTTTTTTCAGTTAAAGTATTTCCTAATAAAAATGTTTTAAGTTCAGGTAAATGTCTATTAATTGTTTTTTTAATAATAATTATTTTAATATATTTATCATTATTATATTTATGTGTAAATATATAATCAATAGTTAATCCTGCAATTTTACATATACTTTTAAGAATATCAACTGATTTATTCATTATATCTATTCCAATATTTCCAAATTTACCATTATCTCTAATTCCTAATACATAATATGCTTTATAACTATTATAAAATATTTTTCCTTCATTAACTCTCCATAACATTTGCGATGCTAGATTTTTTATACTATTATTATCTGCTTTATCTAATCTTAATTTATATTCTAAATATCCTTGCTCAATTTCTTCATCTAAATAACCATTGACATAAATTTTTTCTATCAAATCATTTAAATATAAATCGCTATAATTACTCGTTGACATTTAAATACCTAATTTAATATTATTAATATATTTTCAACTTTTATGTATTATTAAATTAAAAAGTTGAAAAAATAAATAAATTTTAGTTTATAAAAATAAATTTAATGGGAATTACAGGATTTTCCAAATTTTTTTCAGAAATATTAGTAAAAAAAGATATTACTGAATTAAAAAATAAAATTGTTATTATTGATACAGTATATGTGTTATATAAATATTGTATAGCTATTCGCAATAGTGGTAAAGATTATATAAATAAAAATGGCAATCTATCTAGTCATTTAATTGCATTATTTAATTTGGCAATATTTTTACTAAAAAATAATATAACACCTATTTTTATTTTTGATGGTAAATCTCCAGATATTAAAAAAACAACAATAGAAGAAAGAAAAAAAAGAAAAATAAAAGCAATAAATGAATTATCAAATAATACAAATAATAATGAAGATAATTATATTAAATATTTTAAAAAAAGTTTTTATCTAGAAGAAATACATTTTCAAGAATGTCAATTATTATTATCATGTCTTGGAATAAAATATATTATTGCACCTGAAGAAGCAGATTCACAATGTGCTACACTTTCATATTATGATAATGATTTAATAGCTGGTATTATTAGTGATGATACAGATATATTAGCATTTGGTGGTAAAAAATTATTAAAAAATTTTAATATCAAAAATAAATGTTTTGATGAATATTCACTTGATAGTATATTAGAATTAATAGTAAATAAAGCAAATATAATTAGAAATAAAAATAATTTAGATAATATTCAATCAATAAGTCAAAAAGATTTTATTACTTATTGTATATTACTTGGTAATGATTATATAAATACTTTAAAATATCTCAAATTTGATAAACTATTTGAAATATTGGTTTTAAATGATTTTGAAATTGATAAATTTTTATTTGCAATACAAAATAAATTAAATCTTAATGATAAATATATTGAAACTTATTTAGAAAACTTTAACAATGTTTATAACTATTATACAAATGCGATGGTATATGACAATAATTTTATAAATATCGATTATAAAATGAATGTAAATATTAAAATGTTAGAAAAATTAATGTGTCAATATCATAATTTCGACAAAAATTATATCATTAAAGAAATAAATAATTTAGAAATAAAACCTATTAAGTCAGTAAATAAATATAAAAATATGTTTGAAGTATTACAAAATGAGATATATTAATAAAAATATTGAATAATTAAAGATTTAAATAAATATTTATTTATAAGTTTATATATGATTACTAAAGACATTATTGATAAATATCTCAAAGAGGAAGATTATTATGTAATTCTAGGAGTTGATAAAACTGCTTCTAAAAGTGACATTGAAAAATCTTTTAGAAAGTTAACAGTTAAATGGCATCCTGATAAACTAAAATTGGCTGATGAAAAATTATTAGAAAGTGCAAAACAAGTTTTTAATAAAATGAATGAAGCTAAAGATGTTTTGACTGATGAAAGAAAAAGAGAAATTTATGATAAATATGGTAAAAACGGACTAAAAGAAAATGGTCCAGATATGAATCCAGAACATCAAGAAGAAATGATGCAAGAGTTTATGAAAAAAATGTTTAAAACTCAATTTAATAAAAAAACAAGTGTTTCTAATATTACAATTACTGAAGAATGTACTTTAGAAGAATTATATAGTGGTAAAGAATATAATAAAGTACTTGAAAGATTTTCGTTATGTAAAGATTGTAATGGATATGGTACTGAAGATGGTTTAGAACATAAATGTACTGATTGTGGTGGGTCTGGTGTACAAATTAAAGTTATTAAACAAGGTAATATGATTCAACAAATGCAACAAATTTGTACTCTATGTAGAGGTTCTGGAAGCAATATTAAAGTTAAACAATGTGTAAAATGTGGAGGTAAAAAATTAATAAAAGAAAATGCAACAATATCAATTAAAATACCAAAAGGTTCATTTGAAGGTGTTGGACTTGAAATTAAAAATGCAGGCCATGAAATTCCTCTGAAAGAAAGGGATAATAATGGTACAACGCGAACAAGTATTATTATTAAAATTAAAGAAAGCAAACATTCAACATTTGAGAGAGGATTTAAACTACCAAAATATAAAAATAATCCAAATCCCAAAGATTTAAAAATGAATATACAATTAACACTTGCTGAATCATTAGTTGGCTTTTCAAGAACAATTAAATTTCTAAATGGAAAGGAAATTAATGTTTTTCATGAAAACTTAGTAAAACAAGGAGATGTGCTAGTTGTTAAAAATTATGGTATGCCTATATTAGAAAATAATACAGTAAATGGACATCTCTATATTGTATTTGATATTATATATCCTGAAAAAATATCAAATAACACAAAAAAAATATTATGGCAAGTTTTAACAAATACAACATATAAAGAAACAAATATGACTGTTAAAGATACTAATGTAGAATTAGATAAACCAGAAAATATTCAAAATGATAAATCTGGTCGTGTTCCTCAAGGATATGGGACAGGTGTACAAAGTGATGATAATGAATCAGATGATGACCATAATCCATTTAATCAAGCAACTCCTGAATGTAAAGTACAATAAATTTATTCATCTGATTCTTCTGATGATTCATTGTCTTTTACTTTCTTACTTTTCTTTTTTGACTTTTTTTTATCATTCTTTGATGATTTTGTATAATAAATATAAATAGCTACTAAAGCTAAAAATGCAAGTATTATATAAAGTGTTGTTTTTGATAATTCTAATCCAAATAAATTAATGTAGTTATTCCCACTAATAACAGGTACAGATGCAGGTGTTGGTTGATTTAATGTAGTTTGTACAGGAGCTTGAGCATTAACTTCAGGAAGATTAACATTAGGTGCACCATTTGGAATTGATGGTACAGAATTTTTTGGTAAAAATATTTGGTTTGTTCCCAAATTTTGTGCAATTATATTATTATCAATATTATCAGCTAATTTTGATTCCATATTATCTATATTATTTTTAAAGATTATTTTACTGAATATTTAACACACTATATTTAAAAAAAAATTTGATTTTATTATGAGTTAATATTATATATTAATAAAAACATGAAAATAGTTCAAATATTTGATACTTGTATTAATAAACAATTTGATATATTTATTGGTAAATCAGCTGAAGAAAATTGGCAATTGATAGATGAATCATCTGAGAATGATATTTGGTTTCATTTAAGTGATTTACCATCTTCACATGTTATACTAAAAACACAAAATCATAAATTAAAAGAATTTAATAAAGCTACATTTATTAAATGTGCATCATTATGTAAAGAAAACAGTAAATATATAAATCAAAAAAATATTGAGATTATATTTACACAAATAAAAAATGTAACTAAAGCAGATACGGTAGGAAGCGTAACAACAGTATCTACAAAAAGTATAAAAATTTGATAAAATAATTTAAAAACGAAAGAATAAAATATATTAATGAGTCATTCTTTCTTTGAATCTAATAAATTTGATAAAAAACTTATAAAAAGTAAAGTACCTTGGGTTGATAAATATCGACCAAAAAAACTAGATGAAATAGTTCAACAAGATGAAATTATTAAAATTTTAAAAAAATCATTGACTTGTCGTAATTTACCAAATCTATTATTATATGGTCCACCTGGAACAGGAAAAACATCAACTATTTTAGCTTGTTGTTATGAATTATTTGGTCCAAAAATATTTTCAGACAGAGTAATTGAATTAAATGCATCTGACGAACGTGGTATTAATATTGTACGTACCAAAATTACAGATTTTGCACGAAAATCATTATCTAATCCAGATCCAAATTATCCTTCTCCTGATTTTAAAATAATTATTCTTGATGAAGCCGATGCGATGACAACAGAAGCACAATCTGCTTTAAGAAAAATTATTGAGGATTATTCTACAACAACAAGATTTTGTTTTGTATGTAATTATATAAATCAAATTATTGACCCTATTATATCAAGATGTATGAAATTAAGATTTAAACCTATTTTAGAGAAAAATATTATAATTAAATTGGAAGATATTTGCTCAAAAGAAAATTTTACTATTGATACATCTATATTAAAAAAAATTAATGATATTTCAAAAGGCGATGTAAGAAAATCTATTATGATTCTTCAAAATTTAAAATATATATATGATTATCAGAAATCTTCAATTTCTATTGAAGATGTATATAATATTACAGGTTATGTATCTAAAAAACTAATAAATAAAATATATAAAAAGACAATATCTAAAGATACACAAATTGAAGATATAATTAAAAGTATTGAATATATAAAACTAAAAGGGTATCCGATTAATTCTATATTATATACTTTAAATGAAATTATTTTAAATGATAAACAAATAAATGATTCTATTAAATCAAAAATATTTTACAATCTAGGATTAATAGAAAAAAAACTAAATGATGGTTCTGATGAATTTATTCAATTACTAAGTCTATTTACATATATTTCTAATTTAATTAAATATCCAGATAATGAAATTGTATTAGATATAGTGGCTTAAAAAATTTGATTTTTTTATGGATTATTTTAATAAATATATTAAAATAAATGAAAATTCTTAATGAAATTACTCCAATTTTTGATATTACAGGACATTTCTATATGGAATATAATAATAATGTATTTGAATTGTCTGTTAATAATAAAAATGAATTAGAAATTTATCAAATCTTTAATAATGACAATTTTCAATTCGAAGTAAATGAAAAAGCTAATTTCACTATAGGTAATTTAAATCTATTATCAAATTCAAATACACTAAAAAGCAAAGTAATTAGGGAATATATTAAAGATAAATCAGAAAATCCAGATGAAGAATACGAGAGTGATGAAGAATTAGATACAAGTACAATGGAAGATATTAATAATAAAATGACATATTATCCAGAAGATTTAGAAATAGAAGAAAATATAAATATCGATGAAGATTTTTTAGAAAATAAATTTAATTTCTATGGTAAAATAGATATTAAATCATTACAAGAAATTAATGTTAATGATACTTATTATGAAAATGATATTGAAAATACCGATATTATATCAGCTTATGATACATTCTTATATAAAGGTAATGAGAGTGATAATGAATTAGTTTTTGTTTCAAAAAATGGTAATATTAATTCTAGTTATAGAATAATTGTTCATGAAAACGGTATTATCTATTTTAAAATTATTGGAAGTTCCAAAAAAGTATATAAATTAAACATAGAAGAAAATAAAATTAATTTTTGTTCATTTTGATAGAATATACGACTTCTATTTTTGATTTATTATTTTTATCAATTGTCTTAATTTTTGACATAATTAATGTATAATCAATACAAGTTAAAATTTCTTTTATAAAACTCAAAATATTATTTCTTATCTTATATTCTCTTTCTAATTTATCATATTCATCAGTAGAAGAATTATCTGAATCGTAATTAGTATTATTTACATCTAAATAACTCTTCAATGAATCATAATATTTATCAAGAATTTTTTTATTATGAATTTCATCTTGTAATAATATTTGTTCCGGAATTTTTTTAAAATCAGTTAAAGATTTCAATTTAATTTTATATTTTTCCAACCATAAATTAATAAATTCCATTATTTTATCATATTTATGAGAATTCATTTGGACTCTCATATCTTTTATTTGACATAAATATTTTGTAAGTGATACAGAACCGTCATATTCTGGTAATTGTGTTACAGCAGCGTTAGAGATTACTTTTCTTGAACTCATTATATTATATTTTATATTTTATATAATTAAAAATATTCAAATTTTTACTATTATCATAAGCTATTATCTTTTTATTAACATGTAAGAGTTGAGGAAAATTTAACTTCATGAAAATCATGGGCGCGCGCAAAATTTCACACACATTTCTGGCCAGACTTTGTGTGTGAACAAATTTGGGTCATGATAGTTGTGTCTAAATTTAAAAAATTTTTAAAAAATTCAATTTTCTTTATCTTTTTTATTGGTCGACTGATATACCAAAAAGTTGAGGAAAAAAAGTTGTGTCTCAAATTTTTAAAAATTTTGCAAAAATTTAGTGACAAAAAAATTTTCCAAAAAGTCAACAGCTAACGGTTGACATCTAGTGTTAACTATGTTAACTAATGTTAACCAAAAATTTTCTCTTCTAAAAGTATATAAGGCAATGTCTGTAAAATGTGATAATTGTGAATATACCAATGAAAATAACCAAAAAACGATTTTTACTATAAAATCTACTAAAAATATATCCAAAACTAGTGAAAAAAGTATATCAGCTTCAAAAGTTAACACTAGTGTTAACCGGTTAACACATGATGTTAACTCTGATGTTAACTCATGTATACGAAAATACACTTGCCCTGACTGTGATTTTGAGACCATTCATAAATCAAGTTTTTCTCGTCATAAGAAATCATGCAAACATAAAAAGGAAACAACTATTTCTATTACAAAATTAAATAAAGATAATACTAGCGATTGTGATGAAAATTTAAAATTAAAATGCAAAGAACTTGAATTAGAAATTAAATATATGGAAAGAGAAAATAAATTATTAAATACTATAGTTGCAAATGCCAATTCTGTAATTAATAAAACTGCAAGTATTGCAAATACAAATGCACAAACAGCTCAAGTATCAGCAAATGTTTCAATATCTGCTCTAAAATATGCAAATGAACGTTTTAAAGATGCTCCAATATTATTACCAATCGAAAATTTTAATATTAATGATTTAAACTTTGAGAATGAAGATGATAGACAACAATTAATAGAAACTCTTATTTATAATGCAAAACAAAAATCATTAGATAAATTACTTGGAGACCATATAGTTAAATATTATAAAAAAGATAATCCAGAAGAACAATCTTTTCATACTACTGATTGTTCACGTCTAAATTATATAGTTAGGGATTTAATAGAAGATGCAGTTAAATGGGGTGTAGATAAAAATGGAATTAAAATATGTACAGCTATTGTAAAACCATTAATTAGTAAATGTATTAATATTTTAATGGAACATCAAAAAGAATTATTACAAGGAATGAGTACAGGAGATTTTACTAAACAATTAAATGTACAATTAATAATAGATGTTTTAATGAATATTGATAAGGGTAGTTTAGAAGCAGATATAAATAAATATATTGCGCCATTTTTTAATATCAATAAAATTTAGCTTAAATATAAATATATACGTTAATTAATATATGAGTATTTTAAAATCTGATAATGATTATAGAAATTATGATAATTTTATATTAGACAATGGGTTAGAAGTTGTTTTAATTGAAGATAAAAAAGCTACATTATCTGCAGTTTCTTTATGTGTAAATTGTGGTTCTTATGATGATGAAATCCAAGGGTCTGCTCATTTTTTAGAACATATGTTATTTATGGGAAATGAAAAATATCCAGATGAAAAATATTATAGTTTTTTTATTAATTCACATAATGGATTTTCTAATGCATATACTGCAGGCGACCATACAAATTATTATTATAATATAGATTCAAATTACTTACTTGAATCATTTGATGTATTTTCTAATTTTTTTATTTCTCCATTATTTGATGAATCTTGTTTAGAAAGAGAAATGAATGCTGTAGATTCGGAGCATAAAAAGAATTTACAAGATGATAATTGGAGAAATTTTCAAATGATTAAAAATATATGTTCAGACAAGAGTCCATTATCTAAATTTAGCACAGGAAATTTAACAACACTTAATATACCAAATATCAGAGATAAGATAATAAATTTTTTTAATAAATATTATTCTTCTAATATTATGAAGCTTGTAGTACTTTATAATGGCGAAAATATAAATAAAATAAAAGAAGAAATTAAAATTAAGTTTGGTCAAATAAAAAATAAAAATGTATCTATTGATAGAAATAGAACTGGTCATTTGAATACAAATAAATTAATCAAAATTGTTCCAATTAAAGATTCTGATGAATTTGTAATTGTTTTCGAATTGGAACTTACAGATAAAGCAAAAAATAATAATTTATTAAAATATATTTCATATTTAATAACTCATGAAGGAGAAGGTACTTTGACAAATTATTTATTAAAGAATATAAAAATAAATGAAATGTATGTATCTGAAGAATGTGTTATTGGTAATTATTGCATTTATACAATCAGATTTATATTAAATGAAACAACAGATGAATTATTTAATTATTTACTTGATGGATTTAAAAAATATATTAACATCTTAATTGAAACTACTAATGATAAAAAAATGATTGATTTATTAAAAGAAGATAGATTTTTAAATAACCAAAGTTTTGATAATTTTGAAATAGATGATGAGGCAGATTATGTTAGTTTATTATGTTCCAATTTGATAGAATATAATATTGACCGTAAATATTTATTAAAATATAATTATATTATTGGAGATTTATTAAGTAATAAAGAAATAACTGAAGAATTATTTAATTTATTAAATTGTCTTAATTTTAATAATAGTAATTTTTCATTATTGAGTACTTCTAATAAATATAATAATAATTCCAGCTTTAAGGAAGAATATTATTATAAAATTAAATATATTGAAGAAGAATTAAAAAATTTTCAAATTAAAAAATCATTTAATGGATTACTCAAATTTCCTAATTTAAATCAAAATATTATCAAAAATAAGGAATTTATTAAAAATAAAGTATACGATTTACCAAAAAATGTATATAATTTAAATAATATTTCTGCATATTTAAAAATAAATACAAATTTAAATTCTAAAAACTGTGAATTATTTATAAAAGTAATGAAAAATGATATTTATATGACACCTGAAAATTATATTTCATATATGTTTTATATTCAATATTTCGATTTACTTTTTCTTGGCGATATGTTTGATTTAATTAGTGCAAATAATAAGGTATCTCTATTATTAAATAGTACTAATTATTTATTACATGTATCAGCATATTATTCAAATTTAGATAATATATTATTATCAATTATAGAAAGTTTAAATAAAGTAAATGATTATATTTTAAATAACAAACATTTTTTTCAGATTTTTAAAGATAAACTTATGAAAACACTCAAGAATAAAAAGTTAGATCCACCTTATCGTCAAGTTTATATGTACGAAAAAGACATTATTAATACTAAAAATTATAATACCGAGGTTTTAGAAAAAGTTCTTAAAAATTTTAATTCAGTTGAAGATTTAAAACCTTGTAATTTTTTTAGCTATAATAAGATAATTGTATATTGTGAAGGGAATATAAATAAAGATAAATTTGAAGAAATAAAAAAAATATTTACTGATAATTTTATTTATATTAATGAAAAACAAGAAGATATTAATTTAAATCTAGATATTGTTAATAAGGTTATTAAAAAAGAATATTATATTGAAAATAAAGATGAAGAAAATGAATGTACTGGAATAAATATATTTATTGGAAATTTATTTGGAACAAATTGGGCTTTTGAATATGCAAGTACATATATATTTGATAATATTGTATCAAGAGAATTTTTTGATAGATTGCGTACTAAAGAACAATTAGGATACATTGTAAAAGCAAGTAAAAATATTATAGGAAAAACTAATAAACAATATTTTGCATATGAATTTTTAGTTCAATCAAATAAAAAAGATGCAGAATATCTTGAAAAGAGAATAATTACATTTATTTCGGATGAAATAAAAGATATTATTAATAATATTGATACTGAGTATTTAAAAGATATACAAAGCACAATCAAAGAAGGATTATTAAAAGATTTTAATAATATAGAAGATAGTTCGATTTACTATTATGATAAAATAATTAATAATAACTTTGCATATAATTTTAATAAAATAGTTGCAGCAGAAATATATAATGTTAGTAAAGAAAGTTTAATATTATTTTATAAAAAACACTTTGATTTAAATAAATATTTATCAATTAAAATCAAAAAGTTGAATATTTAAGAGTTAAAATATATTATTAATTAAATAAAAATGGATAGTGATTATATTAAGAAATTAGAAGCACAGATTCATAATTTAGAAAATATATTAGAAACAACAAATGTAGTTGTTACAATTCCCGAAGAATCATTTTTAACAGAATTATATACAAATTTAAAAACCTTTTCACAAGACCAATTATGTGATTTTTTAAAAAATATTTCAAGTAATAATAATATCAACCCTGATAATAAACAATTTAACACTATGAAAGATGAACAAAGAAAATTAATTCTTGAAAGATTAAAAGAAAAATTTAATTCTATTGAAAAAAAAGTTGAAAATAATACAAACTAATAATTTTTTTATAATAATTTATAATGGAATTTACAAGTTATTTAGGAGAAAATAATATTTCTATAATTGGTACTATACCAGAAACATATACTGATAGCTTTATAAAAAATACTGTACAAGATGATAAAATTATTGATTTAGTATTTGTTATTGATACAAGCGGTTCAATGGATTCTGGATTAGGTAATTCATTTTTAAAAGGGAATAAATATTCCAAATCAAAACTAGTTCAAAATGCTGTAAATAAATCAATTGAATATATGAAGGTATTATCAGATAATAAACATCAAATTAGACTTTCTATTATTTCATTTAAAGAATATTCAGAAACAATTATTGATAAATTAATGGTTACAAATAATTCTACTTTTAATGAATATGTATCAATATTAACTACTAAACTATCTCCAACTGGAGGTACAGATATTTATAAAGCATTGCAACATACAGATACATTAGTCCAAAGTATTTTAACAACTAATAGTAAAGATAATATTAATATTATTGTTATGACTGATGGACATAATAATAAATCAGATGAAAATACCAGTCTAGTTGACTTTTTTAAATCTCTAGATTATAAAGATAGATTTATTGGTATGGGTATTGGTAATGTTAATGATTACGATGCAGTACTTTTAAATAATTTATTCGATAATTTAAAATGTTCAGCATCAGGAGAAGAATTAAATGATAATATTATTGCAGAAGCTTTTGGTGCTTGTTCTACTGTATTTACTGATTTCCAAATTGTATTTACAAATGTAGATAAAAATAATTTTTTCTCGCCAATAAAACTAGAATTTGAAAATAACAATGCAATTCTAAATATTAAAAATATTGACTTTTCACAAACACTTATTTTTAATATAAATAAAACAGATATCCCAGTTACAATGAAAGTATCATATAATAATCTTATTAGTAATTCAAAATATGAAAATACATTTAATTGTAACGATGGAGTTTTAAGTCCTGTTTTCAATTCACAAATTGAAATTATTTGTAAACAAATGGATCGTTTTAATAAAATATTTGTACAAAATATACCATATAACGAAAATTTAGATATTACTAAAAATATTATTGAAGAATTTGCTAAAATAAAAGATAGAACTGGTAAAATTGGTGAATTATGTATAGCAAATGAATCTATTGTTAAAAATCATTATAATGAATTATTAAAATATAAAGATATGAAATCATATTTTAATTACAGTAATTTAGCAAATAAAACAGTTAACACAACAGTTAATGTTGGAAAAAGTCCAATGATTTTACGTTCAACATCAGAAAATGTTTCTAGAATATATTCAACAAAATCTTGTCCAATTCCAGATGATTTTGAAGATTTAAAACAAAATAAAGATAGCGAATATGTACAAAATACAACGCTTAAAATTTAATATATTTTTATTTTTTTATTATAATTATTATGGATGAATATAATAAATATAAAGTCGTTTTTTGCGGTTTAAATAATATAAAAGATGTCAATAATATGGCAAATTTATTAGAATTAAACAAAACAGAAAAAATTATTGTTAATAATTACTTTAATACAATGAATCATCAAGATTCTTTATCTTATATAGAATTTATTGATTTAATTAATTCATTAAAAAAGTTAAAATACAGAGAAGATGTTATTGAACATTTTTATAAATTATCATTTAAAATAAAAGATAAAATACAATTGAATACAATAAAAAGAATTATAAATTCAAAAGAATCAAAACAGAATCCAAATGATATTAAAGAAAAAAATAAATATTCATTACTAAAATTTAAATGTCCTCATTGTTTACATTATAATATTATTAATGAATTCCAGTATTATGCAATTTGCGGCTATAATGATATTCATGAAGGTTATGATTGGGAAGGTTGTGGAAGAGATTGGTGTGTTAAATGTGGGAAAAGATTATGTAAAAAATGGTTTGAAAATGATTTATTTTTAGAAGAAAATCGGTATCATGATAATGAATGTTGTTATATGCATTCTAAAAAGAATAATTTGAATTATTTTTTAGATTATTGTCATTGTACAGAACAATATGTTAATAGATGCGAAAATTAATAATATAATAATTTACAATTTAAATATAATATACAAAAATGAATTTTGCATATCCGATTATAGATTATAAGACTATAGGACAAAATTTTTTAAACATTTATTATGTTAATATGACCAATAGTGGATTAGTAAATAATATGGAATTATTTGATGAAAAATGTGGTTGTACTATAAATGGTGAGGAATATATTGGCATTTATCACGTTTTAATTCGTTTAGCTCAAACTAATATACATCGATTTATTTATAAGACTTTAAATTTAAATTGTCAGCCATTAAATAATGGCTATTTATTAAGTGCTTCTGGAATTTGTCAATTAGTTAATTTACAGAACATTATTGTAGGAGAAGTTTATTATACAGAAGTTTTTCAAGTTTCTAGTTCATATAAAATCACAAATTATATTGCAACATATGGACAATAAAAAAATTGAAATTATTTAAACATTTATAATTTTAATTAAAACTATATACAAAATGATTATTAATCTTTTTAACGACGATTCTACTTACAGTGCTCATGAGCAAAATATTATGCAAAAATGGACACGTGAAGATACTTATAAGAAAACTCTTGAAAAAAATAAGAATGGTCCTCAATTTACTTTTATGGATGGTCCTCCTTTTGTTTCTTCTAATTGTCTTCATTTTGGTCATTTAATGATTGGATTTCTAAAAAGCAGTGTTCTTAATTATCATCAAATGTTGGGATATAACTGTCTAAATGAACTTGGTTATGATTGTCACGGTTTGCCGATTGAAATGGTAGCTAACAAACAATTAGGTGTTTATACTAAAAAGGAAGTAGAAGATTTTGGTATTGATAAGTATAATGCAGCTTGTAAGGAAATGATTCATAATTTCTCTGGAGCTTGGACACCAATTTATCAACGAATTGGTCGCTGGGCTAATTTTGATAAGACCTATAAAACAATGGATACAAATTTTATGGAAAGTGTTTGGTGGGTATTTTCTCAAATGTTTCAAAAAAATCTAGTTTATAAAGGTCATCAAGTAATGCCGTATTCTAATGCTTGTAATTCTCCTCTTTCCAACTTTGAAGCTGGACAAAATTACAAAGATATTGAAACTCGTTCTATTTATATTCTTTTTAAATTGAAGGATTATGAAAATACTTTTATTGTTGCTTGGACGACTACACCTTGGACTCTTCCTGGTAATCTTGCTCTTTGTATTAATCATGAAGGTACATATGATTGGATTGAATCGAAAGATAAAATTTATATTTGTGCTCAAAATTTAAGTAAGAATCTTGATATCAAAGATGGGAAAGTCATTAAGAGTGTATCTGCAAATGAACTAATTGGCCTTGAATATGAACCACTATTTTCATATATGAATGGTTTTCCATCTGACAAAAAGTTTAAGATTATTAAAGATGCCAAGAATAATTATGTAAGTCTTGCAAATTCAACAACCGGTACAGGTGTTGTTCATATTGCTCCTTATTATGGTGAGGATGACTATCGTGTATGTATGCAAAATGGTATTATTGATAATACTACTATTGATAAGGCTTGTACTATTGATGATAATGGAAAGTTTCTTAGTTTTATTCAAGAATTTGAATCTCGTCTAGTTACAGACAAAGAAACTAATGATGAAATTATTAAGAATTTAAAAATTAAGGGCTTAATGCTTCGTACTCAAGTATATACTCATTCATATCCATTTTGTTATCGCACTGATACACCATTAATTTACAAAGTAACTTCTAGCTATTTTATTAAAGTTCCTGAACTACGTGATGATTTACTTAATAACAATGAAAAAGTTAATTGGTATCCTGCAAATATTGGTTCTGGGCGATTTAAACAATGGCTTGAAAATGTAAAGGATTGGGGTGTTTCTCGCAATCGATTTTTTGGAACCCCAATTCCTATCTGGGTATCAGATGATGGCGAAGAGGTTGTTTGTATTTCAAGTATTGATGAACTTGTAGAACTTGCACAACTTCCTGAACGTCTAACAGACCTTCATCGTGAAACTATTGATTCTATTGAAATTCCCAGTAAAATGGGAAAAGGAATGCTTAAAAATGTTAAACTTGTATTTGATTGCTGGTTTGAAAGTGGATGTGTGCCAATTGCTCAATTACATTATCCATTTGAAAATAGTAATGCATTTGATAATTCTGAATATTTAAGTGAATTTATTGCAGAGGGCCTTGACCAAACACGTGGTTGGTTTTATACTCTAATGGTTGTATCAACGGCTATTTTTAATAAACCTGCATTTAAGAATGTAATTTGTACTGGTTTAATTCTTGATGAAAATGGTCTTAAATTCTCTAAGAAATATGGTAATTTCAAAGACCCAATGGAAGTTTTAAATAAATATGGTGCAGATGTTGCTCGTCTTTATCTACTTAATTCTCCAACTATTAATGCAGACCCATTACTTTTTAGTGAAACATCAATCGAAAAGGTCAAGCAAAAGCTTATTCCTTATATTAATTCAGTTAAATTCTTTTTAACACAAGTAAAAGATTATCATAGTAAGGGAAATGTTCTTGATACAATGCTATGGAAAACTAGTGATAATATTATGGACAAATGGATTATTAGTCATACTTCAGATTTAGTATTTCAAGTTACTGAATTAATGAAAACTTATAAAATTGATAAAGCAATTAGTCATTTTATTACTTTCATTGAAGATTTAACTAATTGGTATATTAAGCTTAACCGTGACAGACTCCGGGGGCTAATTACAAATGATGAACGCGCGATGTCTCTATCAGTATTATATCGTGTACTAATTACATACATTCGTGCGATTGCTCCATTTACACCATTCTTAAGTGAACATCTTTATGAATATATTAAAGTATTTGAAACAGAAGTGTATGATAGTGTTCATCATACTAATTATCCAACTTTATCTGAACTTTTTATGGATCATGATTCAGTTGCAAAGTTTAATATTCTAAAAGATGTTATTAAGAATATTCGTAATCTTAGAAATACACTTACAACTCATACTTCAATTAAAATTCCAATTTATAAGGCAATTATTTTTCATAATAGTCCTTCATTTATTGAATCTGTTAAATTCTTTGAAGAAGTTATCAAAGAAGAAGTAAATTGTCTTGATATTGAATACAATAATTTAGCAGATAATCTAGTCTATAAACTTGTTCCAAACAATAAAACTATTGGTAAGAAATTTCGAGTTGATGCATCTTTGATTAAAAATTATTTAGTAAACCTAGATTCTGAATATATTGCAAAACTGTATAAAGAGAACTGGGATGAAATTCTTATTAATATTGGAGATAAAGAATATAAAATTAGTGGCGAGGATTATACAATTGATTTACTTCCGGCATCTGAATATTCAGATAATCCTAATATGGTTAGTAAAATTGATAATGAATTAATGATTGCTGTTGATAAACGTTATACTGAAGAATTACACAATGTCTATCAAGTGCGTAAATTAGGAACTTGTACACAAAGACTACGTCGTTCAACTAGTCTAAATCCTTGGAATAAAATTCATATTATTTACAGTGGTTCTAAAAAGTTCGAGAATATCTTTAATACTGCTATTGATGATATGAAAACACGATTATTATGTGAAGTATCTGTTAATACTACTATGACACTAGATGTATATGCTGAAAGTAATTATGATTTTGAATTTTTTGATGAATCAACTGAGAGTATTAATTTTAAGATTTATCTTTTATAATTTTTTTATTTAAATATTTAATATTATAAATTAATATATGCGCGGTATTAATATCGAACCCAGTCTTAATGATGAAGAAGTAAACAATAAAGAATTTTTAATTTATATGTCTTCATATATTAATGAAAATTATAGTAAATTAAGTACTGTTTTTGAAAAAGTACTTGATTTCAAAAAATCTGAAGAAAATATTAAATTAGATATATTTAAATTGCTTTATACATTGATAATTGTGTCAAATAAATAAAGGCTTAAGTATTTAAAGATATATAATTATATAAATGGATCTTAATTCAGAAGTGTATAGATATGGAAAAATTGTAAATAAAAATTTAAAAATTAATCAAGATGATAAAATGTACTATTTACAAGATAATTATTTAAAACAACGACCAAGATTTTTTGGCGTAACTAAAAATGCTTCTAAAGAAGTTCAGGAATTTGAAAGAGAACTAGAGAAAAAACTTGTACAAACATTTTTAATATAAATTTATATGTTATTTCGATGTAAATTTATAATTTCTTAATCTAATATAATATGAAAAATAATATTGGCATATTAGATACTAAGGGCAAAAATCCCAATCCTTTAACAGGGGAACCATATTCAGATGAATATAAAAAATTGGCACAAATATGGTCTAAATTTCCGGCATATGAAAAGGCTGAAGAAATTATTAAACAGATTCATGATAATCAAGTAGTTCTTGTTATTTCAGGAACTGGTTCAGGTAAAACAGTATTATTCCCTAAATATGTATTACATGTTTTAAATTATGAAAAAAATATTGCTGTTACATTACCAAAACAAATTATTGCTAAAAGTGCTGCTGAATTTGCAGCTAAAACATTAGATGTTAAAATTGGTCAAGATGTTGGTTATCAATATAAAGGTTCTGAAAAAGAAGGTAAATCAAATAAAACTAAATTACTTTATGCAACAGATGGTACAATAGTTGCTAGATTATTAAAAGACCCTTTATTAAAAGATTTTGATGCAGTTATTATAGATGAAGCACATGAAAGAAAAGTTCAAATTGACTTTTTACTTTATTTATTAAGAAACGTTGTTCAAAATAGACCAGAATTTAAATTAGTTATTATGAGTGCAACTATAAATGAAGATATATTTCAATCATATTTTGCTAAAGAAAAATTTATAACAATCAATGTAGGAGCAAAAACAAATTATCCAATTGAATCCATATTTTTAGATAATCCAATAGACCAAAAAGATTTTCTTGATAAAGGTTACGAAATTATGAAACAAATAGTTAAGAAGGACGATTTAAAGAAAGAGGGGTCGCATGATATTTTATTTTTTATTACAAGTGTAACAGAAGCAAATAAAATATGTGAGAGAATTGGTATGGATAATGATTTGAAAGACGAAAATATGTGTATAGAAGTATATTCTGGAATGGATTCTATGAAACAAGAATTAGCTCAAGATAAAAATTTATATAAAGAAAAATTTAATAAAAAAAGAAAAATAGTATTAGCTACAAATGTTGCTGAATCTAGTTTAACAATTGATGGTATTAAATATGTTATTGATTCTGGTTTAGAATTTAGTGGTTATTATGATCCTGAATTAAATTGTAAAGTTTTAGAGAGGAAAATGATTACACATGCACAAGCAAAACAAAGAATGGGTAGAGCAGGAAGAACAGAATCTGGATATTGTTATCATTTATATACTAAAGAAGATTTTGAAAAAAATATGGAAAGATTTCCAGAACCAACAATTCGTGTATCAAATATTGCAAGCGAATCATTAAAATTTTTGGCAATACCTGAAATTGATTCTTTTACAAAATTATTAGATATATATAGTCAATTTATTGAACCACCTAGAGAAAAATATATTAGAGCAAGTTATAATCAATTGGTTAATATGGGTTGTTTATCAAAAGATAAAGTTACTGATTTAGGTTTAATAATTAATAATATTGGTCTTGATTTAAATTTTAGTTTAGCATGTTATTTTGCCAAAAAAATGCGCTGTTTGAATGAAGTATTAGGTATATGTTGTGTTCTTGAAGCTGGTAAAAACAATATTAGTGAATTCTTTAGATTTCCTAAAGAGATTGTTAAAATTAGTGATACCGATTCAGCTGATAAAAAACAAAAAGCAATTCAACAAATAGCAAGTTTAAATAAAAAGTTTGATAAAGCAAAAGACCATTTTAATAGTAAATATGGTGATTTAACAAGTTTATTAAAAATATTTATTGAAGTATATAGCAAATGGGATAAAGAAGGACATAATTATACAGAAAAAGTAAATGATATAATTTATAAATACTTTTTAAATCAAGATGTATGGATTAAAGCATGTAAAAATTATGATAGATATATGAGAAATATAAGAAATACTTTAAAACCAGTAGAAGAAATAGGGGATTTAATTAATATTGATATGAGTGCTAAAATTAATGCATGTTTTTATATTGGTTTTAATGATAATTATATTGTTCTTAAAGATAAAAGTTATATGAACTCTAAAATAAATTTAAAGAACATTAATTTAAGTGAATATTCATTTAATTATTCAGATAAACCACCAAAAGAATTATTTTATATAGAATTAATAAAGAATTTAGGTAAATATGAAATAAGTATAACTAGTAAACCAAGTGAAACAACATTAAAACTATACAAAATATTGAGTAAAAATATTTAAAAAATTATAAAGTTATAGATTATATAATAATGAGTTCTAATAAAGCTTTAAAAAATCTTAAAATCGGTGTTTATCAATTACAACCTAATATTCAAAATAATACTTGTAAATTTGTTGAAAAGGGATATGTAAAATATGGTAAAAATTTTGATGATGAAAAACTTGATTTAGATTTTTTAAAAAATAATACTGATATCAAATTTAAAATTGAGAAAACACGAGTAAAATATGACGATATTGTATATTTTGAATTTTTTAAGGATAATTTAGCAAGTACATATATTAGTAAAACTACAAAAGTTCCAGTCTTTCATTGTTCAGTAATGTATCAAAAGAAAGTTATTTTAGGTAATTTATTTAATATTTATTTATTTTACAATATAACAGGAGCCAAATCATATACATCATTTAAACAACTTATTGATTCTGATTTAAAAGGAAGTTATGAATTAGTTATTGAATTTAGCGATAGAACTGATGTATTACCTTTTGATACTTTTACAAGTTATAATAATATAATAACAGATTTATTAGAATTATTTTCAACAGAAACAATGGCAGAAATAATTAATAGCGAATTAGATAAGAAAGATGATGAAAGAATCCAAAAATATGGTAAAGTAGATGATTATCAAATTCCTGATAAAGTATTAAATTTTGATGATTTAGTTAAAAAATATCAAGAAACTAATGGTGATATGGATAAAGTAATAACTTCTAATTTTTAATATATAGTATTTTTTGTGTTTGATTCTATAAATTAATATATATATATATATTAATTATGTTTTATATTTTAGTAAGTAGAATACCATTTATTTATAATGTACCAGAAAAAAAAGATAAAATGTTTCGTATCTTTTTAATTGGGTCAATATGTTATATTATATTACACGGATTATTGTATTCTAAGAAGTTTTTAGAAAATAGTTTTATTCAAAAGTACAAATCATATTTATTATATTTGGCAGGTATTGATTTTGTATTAACTGGTGGTATTGTTGCATTTTTGGATAAAAAAACATTAGAAGTTGAACCAGATAATGAATATATTGAGAATAATGATGATGATAATAGCAAAGATGAAAATAAAGATAAAATGACAAGACAACAAATATTACAAAATTATTATAATCAACAATTATTACAACAACAAGCATTAGAAAAAGCAAAATCACCATTTATAAAAAAAACAGATGCTGAAGAATTAAAAAAAGAAACTGTCAATAATAATCATGTAGAACAAGAAAATAATGAAGATAAACAAAAAGAAGAATCATCAAAAAGTTCAAAATCTAGTAAAAAAAGCAGTGACAAAAAAGAAAATACTGATAAACTTGTTGAAGTAATTTCTGATACAGAACTACCACTTTATCAATCAAATAATTAAAGAGATACACGGAGCCAATTTAATATTTCTCCCATTACTTTACAATCAATTTCATTATATGCTATAATATTTTGAAACATTTTATCCATACTTTCATTTTTTGTATTATTTTCAATTGCTTTATAATACAAACAACCATCTAACATAGCAGTTAAACCATTTGCGATACCTAAATCTTTCCAGGTACTTTTAATAAATCCCAAATTATAAAGAGCTTTTGAAATATCTTTTAATTTAAATGTAGTACATCCACTAATACAAATTGGTTCTGTTATAAATAGTTTATATAAATCGGCAAATTCTATTTCACTTAAAAATGAGGTGAATAAATCATTATTTTTATTATTAAAATTTTCTAAAAATGAAGATTCTGCGGCAGACCAATGAAAAAATCTAATTTTTGATTTTCCCATTTCTGTAGTCTTTTCATTTATATAGTTTTTAAATTGATACATCATTGTTAATTCATCTTGATTATTTAATTTATCCATATGGAATTCTTTAAATACCCAGTTATTATTAGCAAAATAACCTATTCCAATCATAAAAATATAATTAATATTTCTATTTCCATTTATAGTTACAGAATCTTTATAAAAGACATCATTAATTGTTTCAAAATCAATGAAAAAATCCATATAATTTTCTGTTTCGCGCCAATTATACATATCTGAATTAATTTTATTTGGATAATATTTAACGGTACAACTTTGATTAGTTGTAATAATATTGTCTACTATATTACTAATTGTTTTAGATACACCCATAGTAGTACTTGAGCAATTACTATCCATCCAATTATAAACATTATTACTATATGCAATTTCACGATTTTTAACACCTACTTTCCATATACTTGTTAATTCATACTTTTTTTTTGCTAATTCATGTTTAATATCAGAATATGGAGCATCTGCTGTATTGCACATATTAGGACATAATTCAATTCTTGTATCTGTTAAAATATTCCATTTAGAACCATTTTCTAACATATCGCGATACCAATCAATTGCTTTTTTTGTAAGTTCAATATATTTGCTATCAAATTCATTATATTGTATATGACCTAATCTATCAAAAGAATTAATACCATAATACATTTTAGATTTGCATTCATATTTATAGGATTTACCTAAGATATAAGCAGTTGATGGAATATAATTTTGCAATTTACCAAGAGCCAAATTATAAATAGCCAATTGACCTTTATATGCTGGATATCTATCTGTATTTAAGATTTTATATCCATCGCTACATAATTGTAATTGTGACCATTTAATATCAATTACACGATAATGATAATTTTCAGAAAATTTGCATCCAATATTTTCTTCATTTTTCGATATATGTTCAATATCATCAGTAAATAATTTATTAATATAGTCACTCCTTACTAATAAATCTGCAATACCAAATGTTTTATTAGATTCGTTATAAAGTACAGCTTGTTTAATTATTGGAATACCTTCTTGCATATATTTAACAGTATCTTTTATTTTATCAAGACAACACTCTGTATAATTATTAATAACTGATACACATTTTTCTACTTTTTTATCAAGTTCAAGATAAATTTTTTCTTCAAATTCATTACCTTTTTTAAAAAGTGTATTTTTCATTAAATCCATTTCTTGATTAATATGTTTTTTATCTTGATTTAATTTAGTATAATTAATATTTCTGTCACCAAATCCTATTTTTAAATAATATTTTTCTAACCAATCAATAACTGGATCTTTTAAAAGATAATTTTTGGTTTTTGTTGCAGATATCCATAATTTATTTTCTGGAACTTTTGTATCTAATTCATCCCATAAATTATCTTTTGGTTCTAATTTTTGTTTTTTTGCAGAAATAATAATTATATTGTCATTTTTTCGTTTCATTAAATTATTTATTACGTAGCTTTAAGACTTTATATAAGTTAATCAATTTTTTTATAAAAAAAGTTAATCAAGATTTGTAATTTCTATATTTTGATTTTCAAGATATTCTTTACATTTTCTGATTTTAAATAGGTATTTTTGATATTTTTCAGTTGCATCATTTAATTTTAAATTCTGAAAATCTATTTTTTTCAATGCATCTAATTCATCTAAATACTTTAAATATTGTGCATCATCAATTAATTCTTCTGAATTTTCATCATCACTACTATTAAATATTGATTCCTTCATATTATTTATTAATTCCAAACAAGTTGTAATTTTTTGTTTATTTAGATTATAGCGTAAAACATTTTTCTTAATATCTTTGTTTGAATTCATTTTTTCAATATCCTGATTAATTTCATTTATTAAAACATCAATATTTTCAGTTGCCATTTTTATATTTTATTCATTTTTAATATATTTTATATCAATTTTTTTAGGCGATATAATAATTTCTCCATCTTCGAAAACTATTTTAATTTTATTATTATCAATAAAATCTTCTACACTTTTACATAATTTATATGATTCCTCATCTTTTACAAATACCTGAACTAATCCAAAATCTTTATTTTTCTTCATATTAAATTTTTCAAGATTCTTTTCTAAATTACCAATATTTGCAGTATAATTACTAAATACAAATTTTAATGAATTTGTTAATTTATCTTCTAGAACATCTAATTCATTTATTTTCATTTCTAATAATTCACTTGGGTTTTTATTTTTTTCTTTTAATAACTCAAGTTTACTATAATAATTATTTAAAAGTTCTAATATTTTATTTTTAAGAGTTGAATTTAAAATATTTTCTCCATCTATTAATCTGTCAATATTTTCTTTTTGCTTTTTTGAAATTATTTCTGCAGCAATAGAAGGAGTAGGTGCCCGTAAATCTGCAACAAAATCTGATAACATAAAATCAATTTCGTGACCAACTGCGGATATAACATAAATATCAGAATCATAAATAGCTTCAATAACTTTTTGGTCAGAATAACCCATTAAATCTTCAAAAGAACCACCACCTCTTGTAACAAGAATTAAATCAAGTTTTTTCTTTGATTTAGTTTTAAAAGAGTTCATATATTCAATTGAATCTGCAATTGATTTAGCACACATATTTCCCTGAACCATACAACGTTTTATAAAAACATTTCCTTGGAATTTATTTTTATTTAAAACAAATAGAATATCTTGTATAGCTGCTCCTTCAGGAGAAGTAATTATACCGATATTATTAATAGTACTCGGAAATTGTTTTTTTTGCGATTCATCAAAATAACCTTTTTCTTGATAATATTGTTTTTGTTTTTCATATGCAGTATGTAAATCACCAACACCTTGCTTTTCTACTTTATATATTTGAATAGAATAAGTTCCATTTTTTCCATAACAAGCAAGTTTTCCATATACCTGAACTTTGTCACCATTTTGTAAACTAGTATTAAAATACTTTTCATATGACCATGATACAACAGAAATAGAACTTTCTTCATCTTTCAAAGTAAAAAACATATTTCCATTTGAAACTTTATAATTAGAAATTTCTCCTTCTATAATTAACTTATCAGGAATATTTTTTAATAAACTTGTTTTAATTTCATTTGATATTTGTGACACCGACCAAACCATATTTTTAATAAAGATAATATATATTTTTATTAAAAATCAATTTTTAATTCATTAATTGTTTATTTGGAATATCTAAGTGTTGTGGATTATAAACAAAATAATCACGAACATCAAAAATATTATATTTTGGACTTAATTCTGTTAATATAATTTCTTGTACAACAGTTGCACCATTTACATATGATTTAGCAACTTTATTAAATGATATTTCTAAATCGGAAACAAAATTATGTTTGCATTGTGTACAACCATAATTAATTCTTCTATCATAATTTAACATAGTAGGAGTTCTATATTTATTATTAATAACTATATGTTCTTTTTTAATTGGTTCAATGTATTTATATTTTGTAATAACAGGAATCCATTCAAATTTAAGTTTAGAAGATTCAGTATGAGGACTAAATTTGAAAAATTGATTAGTTCCATTATAATTTAAAACTTTTTGTGTTGATTGTGATTGAATTGTATATGTGCCAATAATTTGACCATCAAATATTAAATTACATACAACTGGATTAAATGTATTATTTATTAAATGTAAATAAAATTCACTATATAATGGTAATCCAGCAGTATTATTATTTACTTTTATTGATCTTTCGCGACTAAAAATTTCGCATCCGTATCTTGAATCATATGGAAAATAAAGATTAGACATTTATATATTTATACTATAATATTTTTTTACGGTTTAAAAAATTAAATATATTATTTTTTAAAATGCCAGAAATAACAGAAGTTTTAGTCACGTCACACTTTTTATTAACAAAAATTAAAAATAGATATATTTCAAAAATAGGTGTTTTAAGCGGTCGTTATACACATCAAACATTAGAAGGATTAACTGAATTTGAAAAAACTTTACCTGCAAAAATTAAAAATATTGGCACAAAGGGAAAATTATTATGGTTTGAATTAGAAAATAGTTTAAAAGAACCAGTATGGTTATTATGTAATTTTGGTTTAACAGGAGAATGGACATTTACAAAGAAAGATAATTCTCGATTAAAATTTAAAATAATTAATAAAGATTCTGATAAAAAATATAATTTATACTTCGCCGATGATAGAAATTTTGGGATAATAATGTTTACTAATAATAGAGAATTATTTAACGAACGTATTAATAAATTAGCGCGCGATTATATAAAGGAACCCTTTTCCAATGAAGAGTTTTATCAAGAAATTAAAAAATTTGTAGAAAAACCAAAAAATAGAGATAAATTACTTGTAAAATTTTTAATGGATCAAAATAAAGGAGAAACAGTTGGAAGTGGTATTGGTAATTATATTGCAGCTGAAACAATGTATGAAGCAAAATTATCTCCATATAGGACAATTGGAAGTTTAACAAAAAGGGAAATAGAAAAATTAAATGAATCGATAAAAAAAATAATTAAAATTAGTTATTTAAATAATAAAATCGGTTATATGGAGAGAATTTCTGATTATATTGATATACATAAAGAACAAATAAAAAAAGGGAAATTTCCTAATTATTTACCGGAAATAAAAATAAAAGATAATGAAGAATTTGAATTTAGAGTTTATCAACAAGATATTGATAAATTAGGAAATAAAGTTCACTCAGATAAAATTATTACTGGTAGAACTACTTATTGGGTACCCAATGTCCAAAAATAATTTATTTTTTAAAGTTAATATTGTATGGGTTGCTGACAATGTGGCCTTTGTGGTTGCTTACTTTAACAGTGTATGCGCCTGAAACTGTTTCATTTAATGCTGGTTTGTATGTGCTTTCATTGGCACCTGCAATTAATTGACCATTCTTGTACCATTGGTAAGCATATAAGCCTTCTGGTGCAACGTATGCTTTAAGTTTACCAAAGTCAGATGATTTGTTTACAACTGTGCCTAATTGGTTAAAGCTAATAACGTTCTTGCTTGTTGTACGAACAGCAACTGTTTGTGGAGCAGTATTAAATGCTTCGACGCAGATAATATTGCTACCGTGTAAGTAGTATTTAATTGTATTATTACCTTGTTTCTTGTCAAGATATGCGTCAAACCAAGCATTGTCAATATTAGCATCAGGACCAAGACCATCAACAAGGTTTGTATCTAACCAATGGTCACTAAGAAATTTACGTACTAATACTCTGTAGTAGCCTGGTTCGCAAACAGTTAAGCAATTAAATGTAGTATCAAGTGTAACATCTTTCCATTCACCACTGTCTAAAGGAAGACCAAGTGGTTTAAATTGCCATTTATATGTTTCAGGAATATAATCACTAACAGTATCGTTACTTCCAATATATAATTTTTCACTGTCAGCTGGTATACCGCAAACATTGGCGCATAATTTAGTTCCAGAAGGATCGAGAATTACAGTTTCAATGTTTTCACCATAAAATTCTCCATTTCCTGATAATCCTTCAGCAGTTAAATCTACTTTAAGTATTTGTTCAACTTTTAATGTTGCATCATCAGTTACAACACCGCCTTCAGTAATTTCACCATCATCTTCAATAGTTATTTCAGTAAGATATGAATCTTGGTTTACATTATTGTATGTAATTACAGCTTTTAATGTAGCTTTATTTTCACAGTCGAAGAATATGCATTTAGCAAGATCAGTACCATATGCAGATTTTAATGCATTGTTTAAGTTAATAGCAGGATATTTAACTGTTTCAGCATCAATATCGTCATCAGTACCTAAATCAAGTGCATCGCCTGCAAGACGTTCATTGGCATCAACTGCTTGATTATTAGGAGTGTCAATTTCAACATTTAATGCGTTTGCAACTTCTAATACTTGAGGACTATTGAAGTCATCGCATATTTGCCATTGTACATTTACAGTAACATCTTCAGGTATATTTTTCTCAATATTTATGCAATAAATAGAGGGTGTGCTATCAGGACAATCGCAAATATATTGTGAATCGCCTTCAATTGATACATGAAGTGTTTTAGTAACATGAACAACATTGCATCCGTAAGCAGCGCAGTTGACTATTTGTGGGTCAGGCATTATAGTTTGGTCATATAATCTAACGAAGAGTTTATAAACACCTGGTTGTGCGCGTAATTGATCAAAGTCAAAGCAGTTTTCTTGTCCAGGTAAAACTCCTTGTGATACCCATGTTCCAGGAACTGTACCGTTAATTCTGTTTTCATCAGCATCTTCAACAGCAACATTTAAGTTCCATTTCTTTTTGTTTTTAATAATTTCGTTTTGATAATTTTCTTCGGTCATGTATTCCCAATTGTATAATACATTGAAACCTTCGGTATCAATTGTTGTTTCACAGCATACTTGAGTTTCACAGAAGAGGTTAATTTCGGTATTATCAAAGTTAACAGAAAATTGACTTGTTGTGGCAACTGAATCTTTTGAAGTGTGTAATTTGTGTTTCTTGACACAAGCAAGATTAAGGTTGTTAGGGTTTTGACCGACTGCTTCATTGACTTTCTTTACAGGTACTGATTCTACGGTTGAATATGAAGCAGTGACTTCAATAAATTTGTTTAAGAATGTGTTACCAGGGTTGCTAATATTTAATTTATCAGTCTTGCTTAAGCATTTGGCAACACCATTTGGATCTCTAATTAAATTGCCATTGCAATCTTTGAGATACCATTGGTATTTAAGTTCACATTCGCTAACATCGACACCAATAACTTTAGCTTTAAGGTTAATTGCTTTGCTTAAATCAACTAAATCAGTTTCACCTGTGCTGGCATCAACGATTTTAACTGAAAATCTCTTGACAATTACAATTGGGTTAGATGTAACATCAACAACACAAGCTTTAAGATCTTTATTAGCTGTAGGGTAACCTTTGTCTGTTAATTTGAGTGTGTAAACACCTGGTTCGCCATCAAGATATGTGATGGTTAAAGTTTCACCGCTGGCGCCTTCAATAGCATCACCATTAACATACCATTGATAAGTGTAATTGTCAGTTGATAAATCAGCAGATGAGCCACCTGTAACTGCTTCAACTCCTAAAACTGTAGATTTGTTGCATTCTAAAATACAACCATTTGATGATACAATTTTAACAGCTGAAAGTGGTTTCTTGAACATAAATGGGAATTCACCTGATTTGCAACCATCATTTGAATAAACAGTTAAAACAAATAATTGGTCATATAAATCAGTTTCACAAGTATTTACACATTCACTGTCATTGAGTTTAAACATTTCTGAAAAATTAAGATATGCTCCATCTTCTGGTCTACCAGTATCCTCGCCAGCTGGTGCAGTGTTATCAGCAAGTCTACCATCTACAACACCTTTAAATTCACCTGAACCTAAGCATTCTGATTGTTTAACACCATTGACTTCAACAACTTTTGTTAAAACCCAACCGGATTGAGGAACATCGTCAGCATCTGGTCCTTCAAGTAAACCATCACCAACACCATCTCCTAATAATACTAAGACATCGTTATCATTATGGTCAACATCTTGAAAATCTTCATTAACAAAAAATCCCCATTCACCGTCAACAGTTTGTGGTGTTACAGCGTTTAATAATGTAACGTTTAATTTATCATCGTCAATCATTTTAATTAAATCTTCTTCTTCAACGCAATAATATGTTACTAACATATCTTTTTCACAATCTGGTTCAAATACTGTTACATCTGGGTTAATAATAAATAATTTTTCGAAATCAGCATAATCAGCAGGAGCTTCTCCATTAACATTACCCCATTCAGTATAATCAACTAAACCATCAGTATTAACAGGTGGTAAGTTGAATCTAAGACCAAAATTAATTACTGCATCTTTGGAATTAACAACAGTTATACAATCAGAGCATGATTGTCTTGATGAACCTTTGCTAAGAACAACTGTATAAACACCTGCTTTACCATTATTGGCACCAGATGGAATAACAAATTTTGGAATACCAGGTAAAGCACCATTAAAGTAAACTTGTGTAGCATTTGCGCCAGGGTCTGTTAATACTACTTGCATTGCTTCACCGTTGAGAAATAATTGTAATCTATCACTAGCATCACGATTTTCATATACACAGCCAATTGCTACTCTTCCATTAGCTAAATCAGCATTGGTGCCAATAAAGCATAATTGTAATGAACAAGGTTGTTCAATAACACATGGTGGAGGTGGGCATACTTCATCGGGTTCTGCTGAAACTTTATTTGATTCGGTAATATCTTGGCTGACACAATATTTAGCATAGTTTAAGCAAGCAATAACTGAATATTCACCTTTTTCACATACTCTAAAGCATGGGTTAGATTGTCTGGCAACAACATCTTTATCTAATAATAAAGTATATTCAACATTAAGAGTTGAGTGGGGTACATAGCAAGATAAATTGGCACATACGTAATCGGAACCAGAAGCATCAAGTGTTAATTTGGCAGTTTCAAGAACAACAGCTACTGGTTCTTGGCATTTTTCGTCTTCAATTGCTTGAAGAGCATTGAATAAAGCATCAACTACTTTTTTAGTTTCTGTTACAATGGCTACTTTATTTGCTTGTACATTGGCAATTGTTTGGTCCCATACATATACGTGTCCAGGTGCTGGAGCAACTCCGAGTACTTCACCAAGTAAATCATTGATAAAGCCGGGTTGTTCACCAACTGCAAGCGCACCATTATTTAAATATAAATCTGCAGCTTCACCAGCAGCGTCGAATCTTATATATGTATTAATTGCAGTTTGTAAATCATCCAATTTATATTCTGTTTTAGCATTTTCATTAAGACTATCTAATAATTCAGCAAATTTAATATTAGCATCTCTACAGTCACTAAATAAACCTTGTAAAGAAGTACTGCCTTTTAATTGTGCTTCTGTTAAAACATTAGTAACATTTGGTACATTTAATTTATTATATAAAGCTGTTTTAATAGCGCAAATACAATTGACAACAGTTTTTGCTGATTTTTTAACTTCATCTACATTTTTGCAATTTTGTTCTACCCAATAACCAATGCAAGTATTATTGACTGCAGCTATTAATGTTTGTTTTAATTCAAGAAGAGTTGTAATATGTCCACTACCAAATGCAGCTGTAAGTACGTCATCAGCAAGTGCATCCCATCCAACCATAATGTTATGAATTTCACCAGCAGCATTATTACCGTCAGTTAAAATTGCATCAAATGCATCTTCTAAAGCAACACCGCCAATTAAAGCCCATAAATTGGTATCGCCAACAGCTTCAGCAGTAGCAATTGCAGCAGCAGCAGCGTATGCATCATATGCGTCACCTAATGAACCAGGTATAGTAAATATAGCAGCATCGTATTCTTGACCTGTTTGTTGAAGAGCAAAAATGGCGTTATCGATGTATTTGCAAACTTCGGCTTCATATGCTTTAACTTCACTAAGAATTTCAACATAACCATCAGCTTTTAATTCTTTGTAGCAGTTAACAGTTGCATTAAGTGCTTCACAAGCTGTAGCTAATAAACCATTTAATAAAACTTTCTTTGAATTAGCAGTGTCGCCATTAAATGTATCAGCATCTGCTGCTTGCCAATCTGTGTTTAAGGCATTAATAGCGCCACCATCTAATGCACCTCCAGCAAGTGTAACAATTGCATCAAATGCATCTTTTAATGCGGCTCCTTTAATATTAGTATATAAATCATCTATATCATCGGCAATAGCAGTTTGTGTTACAAATGCATCTTCAGCATCAGCAAAACCTTCAGGAAGGTCAAATGTATCAGCATTATATGTGACAGATTGTCCATTTCCTAATGCGGTAGTAACTTGTTCAACATATGCTTTAATTGCAGCATAGTAATTAACTGAGCTTTGTAAATAAGTTGTTATAAAGGCAGTATTTTTATTGTTCCATAAAAGGAGAGTTGTGTTATCAGATACACAATGGTATGGTTCCCATACTTGTTTAGCTGAGCAACTGTGTGCTACATTTTGGTAAACGCATACTCTAAAGTATCTTTTAACGAATTTTTCACCACTAACGCAAATATTTTTAAGACCAACACCTTCTTTGTATACAACCCAGTGTGGTTCAGCAGCGTTATATGAACAATCAGTTGGGGCTAATGTATATTGAACGTTGTTAATATCTTCGATGCAGCAATCGCCATCAAGATATTGCCATACATATTTTAATTTGCATTGTTCAGCAAGAGTTGGTACAACAACAGGAGCACCGCAATCAGCTGTACCTTCTGTGTGAAATGATGCTTTTAATACAAATGAATTTTTGTGTGATGTTAATAAAACAATATTTTCTTCATTAACTTCACAGGTTTCACAATCAGGAGAAATAATTTTAACCTTTACTTCAGCCATAAGTATATACTAATATTTTATAAAAAAATTTTCCTATATATATGAAAAATTTTTTCCTCCATAAAATTTATATTAAAACGTACACCAAAAGATATTAAT